>JAEEGF011616042.1_pt1 | contig 14960 bp, 9 predicted proteins | sample 9134171 | NCBI WGS metagenome assembly JAEEGF01 (sample SAMN16246542, study PRJNA631951) | gut metagenome | biome: gut microbiome; feature: rumen; material: AP-attached | host: Bos | place: Iran: Karaj | collected 2018-10 | reverse complement strand
ACGCCGGGCAGAACGGGAATGCCGGGGAAGTGCCCCTCGAAGTAGCGGGCGTCGCGGTCGAAGAACATCTCGGCCGTCCACTGCGCGCCGATCGCGCTCGCCTCGAGCACGAACGGTTCTATGAAGTCGCCTTCGAGTATCTCCTTCACGCGCGAGGCAAGCACCTTCCCCTGAGCGTTTCGCGGCAGCTCCATCACGAAGCGGTAGCGCTTCGGCACGGCGCCCTTCGGGAAGATCGGCAGCAGCTTGCGGCGCATGTCAAGAGCGAGGGCGCGCTTGCCGCACGTGACGTCCACCGCCTTCGTGTCAAGCGCAACAACCGCGCCGAGGCAGGGCCCGTGTGCTCCTTCCAGCACCGCGAGCGCCACCTCCTTCACGCCGGGGAGCGCGGCGATCTTCGCCTCCATTTCAGGAAGCGAAACGCGCTGCTCGGCAATCTTCACCATGCGGTCCATGCGTCCCTTCAGACGGAAGCGCCGTCCGTCGGGAGAGATCTCCGCGCCGTCGCCCATCTCGAACCAGCGACGGTACGAGAACGGCGAGGCGACGGCGAGCCTGCCATCGGCGCATGCCTTGACCTTCACAGGACGAAACACCTGCCAGTCAAATTCGTCCGCGCCCTCCGCACCGCCCTGCCGCCGCCATGCGACGCCGCCCGTCTCCGTGCTGCCGAATATCTCAAGCGGCGCCACGCCGAACACCTTCTTCGCCGCCGCGCTCGTCTTTTCCGCGAGAAGCGCGCCCGAGGTCACCACCTCCACGCAGTTCTGCGGTACCTCGTACTGCCCGGCGTACGCGCAGAACCTCGCGAGAAAGCTCGGCGTCGTCACGAGGAACACCTTCTCCGCGGCACGCATCTTCGCGAGCAGCGTCTCGGGCGCGAGAATCACCTCGGGGTCCACTCGGCACCCGGCGGCCTCTGGCAGCAGTACGCGCCACAGCATTCCGTACATGTGCCCCGGTTCGATCGTGCAGAGGAACACCGGCCCGCCTTCCTCGCCGGAGCGCGGCAGCACGCCGCGCGTGCGGAACGAGGCGAGGTGCATCGCCACCTCCCGCGCGAGGGAGCGGAAGGTCTTCACGATGCGCTTCGGCTCGGCGGTGGAGCCAGACGTGTGGAACACTGCGGAGAAACGGACGCGGCGCACCAGCATCTCGACCAGTATTATGAGCCCCGTCGCGCAGTACGAGAGGCAGCAGTTCCACGCCGCCCATGCCAGCGGAACGTCGAAGCCCGCCTTCTCAAGGTGCCATTTCGGACCAGGCGCGTAGATCGTGGCAATGGCGATGAGCCCGTTCACGAAAAGCCATGCCGCCCACACCTGCGTATAGCGCCTGCAGTATTCCTTCGCGCCCGACGGAAGAATGTGCGGCGGAATCCGCTTCGCGAGCGTGTAGCAGAGAGATTCCTCTCCGAAAAGCGACAGCGCGAAGCCAGCCGAAGTGGCGGCGCTCATGACGACGGGATACCACGCAAGGAACACGAACCGCCTCATCACGAGCGCGGCAGCCACGCACGCGGCCAGGAGAAGAATCGAACCGTACCTGCGCAGCCTCATTCGTTCACGAGCTTGGACACTGCCTTCGTCACGTCCGCAAGCGTGCGGATCTGGCGGAAGTCTTCGGGGTTCACCTTCTTCTTCGTCTCCTGCTGGAGGCGCACAACGAGATCCACCGCGTCGATGGAGTCAAGGTCCAGCTCGGTGAAAAGATTCGTCTCGGGCTTGAGCTTCTCGGGGTCGCATTCGAACTCCGCCACGAGGATGTCCTTGATCTTCTGCTCTATCTCTGCATCGGTCATTGTCTTGTTCCCGAACTCAGTTTGCTGATTGCTGGCTCTTCTCCACGAAGTCGGCAAGTGTGCTCACCGAGCGGAAGATACGCCTGTTCTCTGCGGCGTCGGACGAAAACGTGACGCCGAACGCCTTCTTCACGGCCATGCCGAGCTCGAGGGCGTCTATGGAGTCTAGTCCCAACCCCTCGCCGAAGAGCGGCATGTCGCTTTCAATGCCTTCGGGCGCCAGATCTTCGAGATCGAGGGACGAGACTATGGTCTCTTTTAGTTTTCTTTCAATTTCTTCGCGTGTCATTAGCCGTCTATTGTATCATAATAGAACGCACTGCGGCAAGTGCGCGCGCGCGATGGGATATGCGATTCTTCTCGTTCTCTCCAAGTTCTGCGAACGACTTGTCGAAGCCGTCTGGCACAAAAAGCGGGTCATACCCGAAGCCGCCCGCGCCGCTGGGCGCCTCGGAGATGCGGCCAAGGCATTCGCCACGCACCACGTGCTCGCGGCCCTCGGGGTCCACAAGCGCAACGGCGCACACAAAACGCGCGGCGCGGTTGGCGACACCTTGCAGGTTCTTGAGCAGAAGCGCGTTGTTCGCGGGCGTGTTGGAAGGTTCGCCCGCATAGCGCGCCGAACGCACGCCGGGCGCGCCGCCAAGCGCATCCACTTCAAGGCCCGAATCGTCTGCCATCGACCAGTCGCCCTCATGGCGGGCGGCGATCGCACGCACCTTCTCAAGCGCATTGCCTTCGAAGGTGTCTGCCGTCTCCTCGACGTCGGGATTGTCCGCCAGGATCTCGAACCCCGGCAGTATCTCGCCTATCTCGCGCAGCTTGTGCGCGTTGTGCGTTGCCACGTATATCCTCATCTTTCATCTCCTCGCTTCGTGTTGAAATAACTTCAGGGATAGACTCCATTATACCATAGGCAGCATCACTTGCGTTCAGCGTGTGGTCTGCACTGATCATCAGAAGAAGTCGCCGGGGGGAATGGCGACAGGCTCGAAGAGCGTCTTGCCGTCCATCTTCACGCCCACAGTGTCGCCCCGGCAGATGATTTCAACGTCGTACCAGCGACCAGTCTCAAGGCTGCCCCTGCACATCACAACCTCCTTTTTGAAAACGGTATAGCCGCGCACCTCAAGCGCATGCTGCTTGTTGAGCCAACCGCCGATGTTCACCATGACGGTGCGTCCCGGGTTCTCATGCCGCACATGGAAGATGAAGCCGTGCCGCCCGCCCAACCGGCGTGCCCTGAAGCGCACGGTACAGTCGCGCCATTCATCCTTCCCGAACGGAAGTTCGGTCTCAATCGGATTGGGATCAGTCTGCCGTATCACGTCGCCATCCGCGACCCAGCACCCCTTGCGCGAACAACACTTCTTGAGATCGGGCAGCCCCTTCCAGATCACCTTGCCGTCGGCGTCAATGATTTCGATGTCCTTGTACTCGGCAACTGATTCCCAAGCGTGGAGCGCAAAACCGCCCGCGAGTTTCTCTTCGCCCTTCCACACGGCCGAGAAGCCGCCGTTCTCGAGACGGTCACGGAAGGGAATGCAGATGTCGCCGAAAGGACCCTCCCACGAATAGACCGTGGGGCCACGCTGATACGCCTTGCGTCCACGGCAGGCTTCCACGCGCTCGTCGGCCGTGATCTCCTGATACGGCATCGGCAATGTCCATGAATATCTCGCTGTTGTGCGCTTGATGTCACCTTCCTCCCAAAGCGGCACCTCCCGATACCCATGCTCTACCGCCGGCATGGCCTTGTACAGAGGCGACTCCGCGCGGTCCGGGTAGCGCACCACCACTTTGAAGTCCGGCGCTGGCGAGATGTCGAAGCGCACGTGCCCGCCGTCGGGGTAGCGCGTGGACATCTTCACGTGGTACGTGCAGCCTTTCAGGACGACGTCGCTTTCGCAGTCCATAAAGTGATCGACGTAGAGCGTTCCGCCGTCGCGCGAGAAGGAGTACATCGTGTCCTTGAGCGCGTAGAGGGCGCGCGGGATGTTGCCGATGCAGCATGGGCAAGCGTGCCAGGGGTAGTGGCGCTCGCGCCCGTTCGGCGGATTGCGGTAGAGGAAGTTACGTCCGTCGTTGGATATCGACCCGAGAAGGAGGTTGTAGATGAGCCTTTCGCGCACGTCCTCGGTGCGGACACCACGTCCGCCAGCGTGGAGCTCGACGCACCAGAAGCTCATGGCGCACGAGGCGCACGCCTCGCAGTAGCCGTCGAGCGGCAGACGCCAGTCGGGCTCGAACGCCTCGCCTCTCGCCGCCGAGCCTACGCCGCCCGTGATGTACCACTTGCGGTCGATGACGTTCGCGAAGAGGCGATCGGAGGCCGCGGCAAGCGGTTTGTCGTCGAAGCGATTTGCGATTGCCATCATCCCCGTGTAGAAGTAGCAGGCGCGCACGGCGTGACCGGTCGCCTCCTTCATCTCCTCGGCGGGACGCTCCGCCTGGTGGTACGAGGCCTCCCATCTGTCGTTCGTGCCGGGCGCCCTGTGCTGGTTGCAGATGAAGTGGCGAGCGAGGCGCACGTACTTGTCGCCCCTGCCGGGACCATCCGACGCGTTCACGGCGTCCGCGAGGCGGCAGAACGCATACTCTATTCCCGGGCAACCGTTCAGCCACATCCGCTTCGGTGCTGGACCGAACACGGAGTCGATGTGGTCCGCGCACCTGATCGCCGCGTCGTAGAGACGGCGATCCTTCCCCTTCGTCATGCGGAAGTGCGCGATGCCCATCTCGATGAAGTAGCCCATCGTGTAGAACTCGTGCTTGGCGGCGTTGGAAAAGTGCTGCAGTCCGTTGACCGCGTGGAACGAATGGATGTAGCCCGAAGGCTCCTGCGCCGCAAGAATTATCGGAATCCACTCCTCGAGCTTTGCGCGGAGATAGTTGTTGGCCTTACGCCATTCGGCGTCGGCGCCGGGATCGATCTCGAGCGCGAGGCAGATGGACTCTACTGTGTTGAAGGGATAGGCATCGCTCCACGGGCAGCCCTTGAACCTCATGCTCGGCTTCTTTCCCGCGTTGATCTCCGCCGTCGCCACGAGGTTCAGCATCTCCTCGCCGCGTCCGCCCTTCTCCATCTGACGGATGCAGTGCGGAAGCCACTGTACGGAAAGCTTGCGGAACTCGGATCGCCAGAACCCGCCCACCTTCACGTCGAGCTGCGGCACACCGTCAAGCGTCCGCACATCCTTCTCCGCCATCGCCGCGAACGCAAGGCATCCCGCCGCCGCGATTGCCATTGCAAATGCGATTGCCGTCTTTGTTGTGTTTTTCATTGCAGCTCCTGATTCCTCCACGGGGACCGTCCCCTCTCTCACACTATAATCTGCATTTAATGTCAATACGTCTCGGGCGGCAATGTCAGGTTTCCAACATTACCGCCCGCCTGTGCCGCCACGAAAAGGATCGCTTAGTCCTTAGCGAATGGCGCGTACACCTTCTTCACTGCCGCCCATTCTCTTTCTGAGGTGGATCGAGACGCTTGTTTCTCTGCGAGAAGAACCACTTCAGAACTTCGTCGTCGCGGTACGTCCTGGTCCAGACGTTGTGCCCCGCATCGGGGTATTCGCGATAGTGCGCGTTGGAGCCAGCTGCCCAGAGCGCCGAGACCATGCTACGCGAACGGAATACCGGCACGGCCCCGTCGGCCGAACCGTGGAACACCCAGATCGGCACCTTGGCTATCTTCGCCGCCTGGGCAGTGTCGCCGCCGCCGCAGATCGGCATGGCCGCCGCAAACATCTGCGGACGACGGCAGATTATGTCCCACGTGCCATAGCCGCCCATTGATATCCCCGTCACGTACAAGCGCCGCGCATCGGTCCTCTGATCCGACAGGAGCTTATCGATGAGCGCCAGCTCAAGCGCCATCGTCTCGCTCGGCTCCGGCAGCATCGTATGGCCCATCGCGCTCCAGTCAACCTCCGCCCAGCGCTTGCCGTTGGGAACCTGTCCCGCGACGAGGCGATATCCCTTCTCATTTCTGTCTAGCCAATTGAGCAGCTCCCCCACGCCGTGCCTTAGCTGCGCGACGTTGTTCGTGCCGCGCTCGCCTGCCCCGTGCAGGAAAATCACGAGCGGCACCTTCGAACCGTCATCCGGAAGTTTCTCCGCCCAGCGGTAGCGGAACACCGTGCCGTCTGCGCCGGCGAACGTCTTGGCCTCAGTTCTCTCGGCAATATCGCGTGGCGCGGCGAAAGCCGCTAGAGCCATTGTGGCGATTGCCGCCGCCGAAATAATTTTCTTCATCGCATGCTCCGTGTTCTTTTGGTTTTATGCCGCGTCCATCAGGCGTGGCCACTTGTGAAGAAGAACCTCATCTAGCCTTTCCCTTGACGGGCAGCCGACCACTCTCGTAGAGGTCAAGCACGAGCTCGCCGAAGAGCGTGTTGGCCCAGGCGAACCACGAGCGGGTGAAACGCGCGGGATCGTCCTTGTCGTACGATTCGTGCATGAAGCCGGTATCAGCGTCGGAGCGCTCGAGGAATGCGAGGCATTCGCGCACTTCGGCGTCGCTCGTGGAGGTGAGCGCCTTGAGCACGTAGCTCATAGGCCAGATGCGGTCGAGTCCGCAATGGGGGCCGCCGATGCCCGCGCCGGCGCGGCCCTCGAAGAAGTAGGGATTGTCAGGGCCCCACACGAGGCGACGCGTGTTGAGGTAGACGGGGTCGTCCTTCTTGACGGCGCTGATGTAGGGAAGGGCGAGCAGCGAAGGGACATTTGCGTCATCGATGAAGAGAGCGTTCCCGAAGCCGTCCACTTCGAATGCATACACGCGGCCGTACTTGGGATGGTTGAAGACGGCGTGCTTGGCGAGCGCGGCGTCCACCTCGTCGGCGAGCGCGGCGCAGGCCGCAGCGCGCTTTTCATCCCCGTTCACAGTGCGCAGTATCTCGGCGGCCTTGCGAAGCACGTCCACCGCGAAGAAGTTGGATGGCACGAGGAACGGATAGGTGGTGGCGTCGTCGGACGGCCTGAACGCGCTCGCGATCAGACCGCACGGCTTCGCCGGCCAGCCGTATCCGCCGTTCGTCAGAGAGTCGGTGGGGTTGAACGCGCGGCGGCGGAAGCGATAGGATGTGCGCGGGCCGTTCTTGCGCTGCTGCTCGCGCATGACGGCGAGGATGCGGTCGAGCGTGGCGAGCCAGCGCTCGTCGAATATCGAGGCGTCGCCGCTAGCCTTCCAGTAGCCGTACGCGAGGCGCAGGGGGTAGCAGAGAGAGTCGAGCTCGTACTTGCGCTCATGAAGCTCGGGCTTCATGTCGGTTTCGTCGGTCATCCACTCGCCGCCTTCGCGGTTGCGGTTGAAGGCGTTCGCGTACGGATCGAACCTGATGCACGCGAACTGGCGCAAGACCACGCCACGCACGAGGCGGCGCAGGGGCTCGTCGTTCTTCACGAAACGCAAATACGGCCATACCTGCGCGGCCGAGTCGCGCAGCCACATGGCGTGGATGTCGCCTGTGTAGACGAACGTGTCGTCTTCGCCGTCGGCGCCGCGCGAGTAGTGCACAGTGGTGTCGAGCGTGTTGGGGAAGCAGTTGCCGAAGAGCCATGCGAGCTTCGTGTCGCCGAGGGCGCGCTGCACCTCGTCGATCTTCGCGTCCACGGACGCGCTGCGGAACAGGCGCTTCTCGGGCGCAGGCCGCTTCGATTCGAAATTCGCCGCACACGCCGCGAATCCGGCAGCCATCACGGCCACCGCCATCAGATGTGTTTTATTCATGACGCTATTATACCATACCGCGGAGCACGGGACAACCGGGACTTTCGAGACAACCGGGACGTGCGGCTGTCGCGGCAGAGGATACTGCGCGGATCATTCGAATTGCCATTGGCTTTCAGTTTCAAATGCCTTGTAAGACTACTTTGAAAACCTTATGACAAACCCGCCGCCGGGAGCCATGTGGAACGGCAGATGCTCGCCGGCCTTGACCTTGCGCGTCTCATGGACGTACTTCTGCGCGTCCTCCTTCGCGTCTCCCGCGTCGCGGAAGATCTCAGCATTCCATTCGCCGCCGCCAAGGAACGACGTGTCAAGCTCGCAGTCGCGCGCCTCGATCGTCGTGATGCCGCCTGCGTACCATGCACCGTCGCGCGTCTCGCGGGCAGCAACGAACATCGTGTCGGGAGAGCCGGCAAGTCCGACAATGCTCTTCCACACCGTCGGTATCTTCGCCATGAACAAGAAGCACTCCATGTTCTTCTCGTAGTTCGTGGGCGAATCGCACAGCATCTGCAGCGTCGCCTCGTAGAGAGCGACCTGCGCCATCTGGCGGCAGCGCGTGCCGAACGTGCCGGGCGTCATGCGGCTGCCGCGGAAACCAGAGCCGATGCCGTGGTTGATCATTGCACCCGGCGTGTAGTCCATCGGCCCCGCCGACATCCGCAAATAGCACGCCGCGACGTCGCTGGACATCATGCCCCTCTCATCGCCCCCGCACAGGCCCGGAAGCATCCATTCCTGCCCGTGGATGCCCTCGTAGTTGAGGACGTTCGGATAGCGGCGCTGGAGCCCTGTGGGACGATGCTCGCCATGATACTCGACTTGCATCCGGTATTTCGCGCAGACTGCGGCGAACTTTTCCTCGAACGCCGTCACGTCCGCATCGCCGCGGTCGAGGAAATCGACCTTGAAGCCCTTTATGCCCTGCTTCGCGAAACGCGCCACCACACGCTCCTCGTCGCCGTACACCTGATGGAACGCCAGCCAATGCCAGAGACCGACGCCCCGCTCCTTTGCATATTTGACGAGATGGTCCACATCGACGGCTGGACACGACTTCCAGATGTTGAATCCAAAGCGAAGCTCGTAGCCGTACCAGTCAAGAACTATATATTCTAGTCCGTGCGCCGCCGCAAAGTCGACGAAACGCTCGTACCCCTTCGTGTCGCACTTCCGGCCGTTGTCGAAGCCGTTCCACCAGTCCCACGCCACCTTGCCCGGCCTCACCCATGAGAAGTCGGCGCCCTTCTCCTGTGCGGGCGCGAGCGCCCACAGGATGTCCGCCTCGCAGAACTTCACCGGCACGTCGGCAAGCACGAACACGCGCCACGGGAAGGTGCGCGTGCCATCCGTCTCCACCAGGAAGCTCTCATGCTCCAGCACGCTGATTCCTGCACCGCTCTTACGAGTTCTTTTGGGCGCGCCTGCAAACTTCGCGTGCATCGTATCGCCCGCACGGGAACCGAAATTCCATATCGGATAGCCACACACGTCCGACTCCGCCACCAGCACGTACTTTCCACCGGCCTCGTAGGCGAACGGCAAGTAGAGCATCGTCTTAGAGAGGTCAATTTCGCTCCACCTGCTTGAGAACGGCACAGCCTCCTCGCAGCCGAACATCCTCGTCAGCATGCCCCAGCACCTAGCGTCCGCCGCAGGGGTGCGCAGGTCCGCCTTCTCGCTCTCGACTCTGATCTTTCCTGGCATCTTCGTCTCGAAGCGGTACGCCACGCCGTCGTTGCGCGCGACAAGTCTCACGCCCCACTTGCCAAAGTCGGCGAACGTCTCGTTCGCGGTGAGATCGACCTTTGACTTCTTGTACACCGGCGCGTCGGCAACGCCGTTCCGCCTTCCTGTTGTCACGGCGGGATGGACGCGATCCTGCGCGTCCGCTCCATCCATGCGGCTGCCATCTACAGTCATCCCGATCTCAGACTTCGCGGCCACAGTCACCCCGTCTCGGAAGACCTCGTATGCGAGCGGACGCGCATAGAGCCTGATCTCGTTCCTGCCATCGGGCGATATGGCGGAGACACCGTCCGCGAATGCAGGCATTACGCACAGCGCGCACAGCGCAGTCGCAAATACATTGAACGTTCTTTCTTTTATCATGTTGCACTCCTTTGATTCTCTGTCGATTGTCTCTGCTCTGCTGTGATTCTGCCGCCGGGTAATGTCAGCTAAGCGCGCGGCCTTTTGTTTCGCGAAGGAAACGGGCGACGACAAGAAATCCCACAACGCAGATTGCCGCATAGAGCCAGAACGTTCCAGCTGCGCCAAGCGAAACGTTGATCGGCTTGAACGTGAGCGTGAGGCCAAAGCACGACGTCCACAGCGACGCCACCGCAACAGCCATGGCAGTGCCGCGCACGCGATCGGGGAACATCTCGCTCAGCACCACCCACGTTATCGGAGCAAGCGTCATCGCATAGCACGCTATCGCCGCCATCACCACCACCAGCACCACAATGCCCTTCACCTCAAAGTAGTAGCATCCGCCAAGAATCGAATAGAGAACGGCAAGGCCGCCAGCGCCGAGCAGCATCAGCGGACGCCGCCCCCACCTATCCACAAGGCACATCGCAGCCACCGTGAACACGCAGTTCACGACGCCTGTTATCACTTGATTGAACATCACCCCCGAAACATCGTAACCCGCCGCCTTGAATATCTCCTCCGCGTAGTTGAACACCACGTTGATTCCGCACCACTGCTGAAACGCCGCGAGGAACACGCCAAGGGCGAGGATGCCGAGGAACGGGCAGGAAGTCCGTTCTCCCAGTGTGGCATTCGAGATCGGGCGGGGCGCCAATTCTACTTGTGTGGCTCTCCACCGCGGACTCTCGGGAATGAAGAAGGCGAGCATAAGGAAGAGCGCCGCCGGTACGGCCTCAGCACCGAACATGATGCGCCAGGAAACGTCGGATGGCGCCATGCGGAAGACTATGTAGTTCGCAAGCTGCGCGAAGATGATGCCAAGGACGATCGTGAGCTGGTTCACGGAGACAAGTCTCCCGCGCGATTCTGGCGGCGAGACTTCGGCGATGTACACTGGCGACACGTTCGAGGCAAGACCGATGCCGAGACCGCCCAGAATGCGCGCTGCTACGAACGACGCATACCCGCCTGCGAACGCAGTCCAGATCGCGCTCACAGTGAACAGCACTGCCGAAAGAATCAAAGACGGCTTACGCCCGAAGCAGTCCGGCAGCCATCCAAGGCCCACCGCGCCGCCAATGCACCCCAGCACTGCGGAACTCATCGCGAATCCAGCCTCCCACGCCTTCGACGGATCATCCAGCCCGAAGAACGGCTCGTAGAACGGCTTCGCTCCGCCAATCACAACCCAGTCGTAGCCGAAGAGCAGTCCGCCCATCGCCGCCACAAGGCATATCATCATCAGTCTTGCTCTAGACATTGGCCATTCCTTTCTCCGCAAGAGCGGCAATCGTTTTCATGCGCTCGTTCTTGACAGCTTCAAGATCGTCGTCGAATATGAGCAGCAGCGGAAGCGATGTCGCAAAGTAGTCTATCTTGAACGGCGCCTTCAGTCCCTTCTCGGCAAACGCCTTCATCCCTCTGAAGAGCGCTTTCGCTTCTTTCTTTCGTCCGAGTGCAGCGAGGGCGAGTCCGCGATAGTAGGAAAGCTCGGAATACTCCGTCACGGCCATCGCCTGGAAGTCGCCCGCCTCCTCGGCTGCGGCCGTGAACGCGGCCTTTGCCTCATCCTCGCGTCCAAGGCCTCGAAGCGCCATGCCGCGAAGATAGTTGACGTCGGCCTTCGCCTGCAGAAGGTGATACGCCTCGCCGAGGTTCTGCGGCGTGTCGAGCGCAAGTTCCGCATGGCGAAGCGCATCATGGTAGAGCGGTTTCGATGAGGCCGCCCTACCAAGCGCCTTGAACCCAAGTTCAAGATGGGCGCGCGTATATTGCCGAAGCACCTTCCCTTCGCCGCCCTCCCACGGATGGAAGCGGCGTGAAGCAAGCACATTAAGCGCATCCTCGTGACGGTCTACGTCATTCAAGCATGTCACGTACTGCACCGTCGCGTCGTCACGTACCGCGACAAGCGCGGCCCTCTCTTCGAGGAATTTCAGTCGTTTCGCCACAGGCGTCTTGCACTTCTCGCAGAGCTGGTCGTACTCCGCGACGAGACGCGCGTCCTTCGGATTCGCCTTCATCGCCTTTCTGTACGCGGCAAGCGCCCCCTTCGCGTCGCGGCGGACGTTCCATAGCGCCACGCCGAGATTGCGCCACGCAGTCGGGAACGATGGATCGGCCTTCACCGCAGCCTTCCACATCGCAAGCGCCTCCTCGTGACGCTTGCGGTCATAGAGGAAGTTTCCGAGCCCGTACGCGACATTGCGGGACCTGTTACCCCGATCCCAAAGGTCGCGCAACACACGATAGTCCCACAATCTCGACGGGAAGAACCAGTCCGGCGATTCCCGATCAGCACGGCACCCCTTCTTGCTGTTGTACGCTTGAGCTCCCTTAAGCCATTCCAAGACATACTTCACCATCAGACCGCCCGCCCCTGCGGTGCGCGAAGATGCGCGCCACCCCGATTTCAGATGCAGTTCAAGCAAATATTTCGCATCGTCTCTCATTCCCATGTCGATCAGGTCGTATGCCACGTCCAGCACAGTCTGCGCGTCATTGCGCGTGTACTTCAAGAATCTTTCCCTGTCACCTCCGCCCATAACCCAGCAAAGGGAAATCCAACATGCAAGGTGATCGAGCGGATCTCGCTCAAGCCGCGCGGCAATTGCTGCCACAAGCGACCTGTCGCCGCGACGCGCACGCAGCACAGCCATGCGCGCTTCTGCCGGAAGCACCCATGCCGCATCCCATGCAGCTTTCGCGTACGCGTCGTACGCGGCGGCATCGTCGCCGAGGAAGTCGAGCGTAAGGCCAAGATAGTAGTGGGCCTCGCCGGTGTATGGATTCGGATGCCTGAACGTGAGCCTCGCCACGGCCGCCGCGAAGTGGTCCTTCGCTTCCTTGAAAAGACCACGCGAGAAAAGCCGCTTGCCGTAGAGGATATGCGCGCGGCAATCTCCGGGATCACGCTGCAGGAGCTCGTCGAGGTACGCCTCCGGTGCGCGCGTGGGATGGCGGTACTGGTCGAGGTGTTCTGCCGTGAGGAACAGTTCGTCGGCGCTTGCGATGTCCTTTGGCGCAGGTGGTTCCGTCGCAACGGGGCGCCTGTCCTTGATCTTCTCCAATGGACGCGGTTTTGACGCCGACGGAGCGGCGGCAGAACACCGTATCACCTCATTCCCTTCGGCGTCGAGCAAAACAAGAACATCCCCCGCCTTGCCGGCATGCGCTTGCTGTCTGCGGTCACGCGGGACGCGTGACCCTACCACTTCGACGCGTTCCTCCGCTATCCACGGTTTCTCCGGCGACAAATCAACCTTGACTTCCTTCACGGCCTTCCCGCCGCGCATCACACGAATCGTGACGCCCTTCATCGGACGCGACACGGCGACGCCAATCGAACCCTTGGCAAAGCGCACCGCCGCCTCGGTGTTCGCGTTCTGCGGCACGCCAATCTTCTGGTAAGGCCACCAGTACTGCGAGAATGCCTTTGTCTCGTATGGCATCAAATACGAGAAGTCCGGCTGGTTATCGGTATAGACTCCTGCCATCAGCTCGATGTACGGGCCGGAGTCATCGGTCAGCTCGCGGTCCCATGCGTAGCCAAAGGGATGATTGCCCCACGTCCACTGCTTCTTGCCTGGCGCGATGTGGCGGTCGGCCACATGAACGAATCCGCCCTGCGCCGCGTGGTCGTATCCGCCGAAGAAGTCGAACTTTGTCGCACAGATCATGTACGAGGTCGGTACGGGGATGTTCTTGTACCAGCAGAGGTTGGAGGATTTCGGAGTTTCGGAGTTTTGGAGTTTCGAAGTTTCGGGGGTTTGTAGTCTGCGCTTGGAGTAGTCAACGCCGTAGTAGATGCCGGTGGACTCGGGGAAGGTAGTCATTGCGCGCACGGCGTGATCCGCGACGTACTCGACGTCCGGCGGGAAGAAGCTCTCGTACTTGTCGTGGACGCGCGCCGCTACGTTCGCCCACCACAGGAACGTCTGCGTGAACGGCGTGCGGTTGTAGAGGCGCGCCTTCAGCTCAACGAGACAACTGCCTGGCTTGAGGCAGATGCCGTGCGTTCCCCTCATGCGCGTCAATGGGTCATGGTCGCTCATCCATACCGTCACGCTCCCGTCCCACTCCTTCTTGATCTCGACATCCGTCGGCATGAACGTGGCGGGGCGGTGGTGCTGCGGCCAGTTGAACTCGACGCCGCCGCTCACCCACGGACCGGCGAGCCCGACGAGCGCGGGCTTGATGACGTCGTTGCGGTAGAAGAAGTCGTAGTTCCCGTTCTTCTTGTCCTGCGCGATGTAGATGCGCCCGCCGAGTTCCGGCAGGAGCACGAGTCGCACGTACTCGTTCTCGAGCGTCACGGCGTCGTACTCCTTCATGCCCGGCTTGTCGAATACCTTGTCGATGAACGGCACGGGATACACCTTGCCGCACGATCCCTGGTAGACGCGCCGCTCGAAGAACATCGGGTTCTTCTCCGGTTCGCCCACTCCGTACGTCTTGATCGCAATCTTCTCGCGCTTGACTTTCACCTGAAGGTTTCCGCTCTTTGCTTTACTTGTTTTCATAGCCATCTTCTGCTCTTAGAGACGTCCTGATTAATGCAATAGCGACTTCGCCTCGACGATGGAATCAAAATAGCCTTCCGCCTCCACAGAGGGGACGAGATGCCCGTCATACACAAGCGCCGTTCTGGCCGTGACGCCAGACGGAAGTTTCAATCGACGGCGCTTCTGCTCAACCTCGTCAATGACTTCACTGCCTATTTCCCGCTGTCGCTTGACTTCCACAATGTACACAAAGCGCTTCGCCTGCAGCAGGAGGTCGATCTGGCAGCATTCGCCCTTGCGCCCGACCTTGCGATAAGGCGCCGCCGATGTGATGAGCGCACCTGAAAGATGCAGCTTCGGCAGGAGTTTGCGGAAATTGTTGACGACAAGATTCTCGAACTGAAGCCCGATGATGCCGCTCCAGCCGTCCAGGCGTTCAAGTCCTCCGAAGTCGAACGCGCCGCCGTCTATCGCGCCTTTTGCCGGTTCGATGTACTTCAGGTAGAAACGCGAATAATTGTCCTTGATCCGATACGCCCTCTCCCGGATTTCCTCTCCAGTCTCCGGATCGCACGACGCATCGCAGGCGACAAAACCGGATTCCTCAAGCCTTCTCAGCGCATCCGAGAGGCGACCTCCCTTCTCGATTCCAAGCGCGGACGCAATCTCCGAGACATTCCGCCTCCCGTTAACAAGCGTGCGCAGGACGTCACAGGTGAAACGCGGCTGATTCGTGATGACATCGTTGAACATGTCGTCAAAA
>JAEEGF010290090.1_pt1 | contig 14961 bp, 13 predicted proteins | sample 9134171 | NCBI WGS metagenome assembly JAEEGF01 (sample SAMN16246542, study PRJNA631951) | gut metagenome | biome: gut microbiome; feature: rumen; material: AP-attached | host: Bos | place: Iran: Karaj | collected 2018-10 | reverse complement strand
GTGAGGGTGGTAGAACAGTAGGTTCTGGTCGTGTTGCTACAATCATCGAGTAATAACGAGCGAACAGCCCAACCCAAATTATAAAATTAAGCCTTCCGAGGATTTCCTCGGGAGGCTTTTTTGTATATGGTATATTTCAAATGTGATATGATAGAAAAAGTGAAATTAGAATTACATATGAATGCTTAATAGATAGTATTAGTTTAAATAACACGTGAGGGAGGATAACCACATGAGATTAATAATTATTTTGGTGTCCGTAGCAGTATTGTCCATAATAGGATTTATTTTTATAAAACAACATGTTCTGAGAGTTGTTCTTGGAACTCTTGCAGTCAGTTGTTTGTTATTGGTTTGCCTGCTTGGAATATCTATATATGATATGATTTATAAAATAAATCCTGTGGATGTTTCATCTTCTCCTGATGGGGCTTATGAACTATCATTTCAGCAGGTGGGGCAACCGGATTGGCCATTTGGACATACACATGCAAGGCTGGTTTTGCAAAAAGGAAAAGAAACCGTAATAACAAAATCGTTGGATATTGCAGACGATGGTTGTAATGCCAGTGCTAATAACTGGAATGTAAAATGGAAGGACGCTTCGGTTGAAGTATCAATTTATGGAGATGAACAATATGATGTACTTTATATATTAAATTTTGATGGAACAGATGCTAGAAAACAGCTTGATACACATTATGGAAGTGGCATATATTAGTTGTTTTTCTATATAATAAGGTATATTTTAAAAATATCGAATAACGATAAAAAATAGTTGACAAACGATTTGTTGTTTGATATAAATTATTTAACGATAAACGATAAATGCAGAGAGATATACAACTGCATAAGAGTGAAAGGAGATTTATGTTATGAACAAGTCGTTAATGAAAGTAACTACAGTTTTGGCAAAGGTTTTTGAAATATTGTTGTGGATAGGTGATGCTGCCATGATAATTTGTTTGATAGCCTCAGCTGCATATGAGAATGTGATTTCTTCATTTATCCAAACAGGAATAGATGATGGAACGATTACGATATCAGGTTTTAGTGCACAAATCCTAGCGCAGGATGGAAGTATCATTATGCCTTTATTAAGAATTGCCTTTATTGCAGGAATTGTAACATTTGGTTTCGGCGCAATGATTTGCAGAAATATTTATCAGATTTTTAAAAGCGAGACTCCTTTTACCAAGGATACAGTACGCCTGGTTAGAGAGATTGGAATATTTGCAATAAGTGCACCTGCGGTGCAGATAATACTTAGCATAATAATTGGAATTGTAAGCCGAAATACTATTGAGGTATCTGTGGATATGGTGGCTGTTTTTATGGGGCTTGTAGTTTTATGTATGTCTCAGATATTTCAGTATGGAGCTAATCTGCAGGACGATGTTGATGGTCTGTTATAAGCGGATGTTGTTGGAAGATTACTGATTATTATATAAGGAGCAAACCATGGGAAAGATTGTATTAGAACTTGATGTGATGATGGCCAGACGCCATATGTCATTGAATGATTTGGCAAGTAAGGTTGGGATTACAAATGTAAATATGTCAAAGATTAAAAATAACAAGGTGAATGCTATACGTTTTTCAACTTTGGCAGGCATCTGCGAGACCTTGGAATGTGAACCGGGAGATATTTTGAAATATGATCCTACAGGAGACGAAGAACAGTAGTAGATATTGTTTTTAGTGCAAAAAGAAGAACATGCAACCTTAATATGTGCAGGAGTCACAAAAAATGCTATAATGTGTATTCGGAGGCATGGTGGAATCTGTGCTGATGAATGACGGAGTATATGACTAGAGTCTTGAGATAATAAACAAATGAGGAGAGAATCATGTTAGAGATTAAGAACCTGACATATAAGGTTGATGATGAAAATGATACAACCAAAGAAATAATTGATGATTTAAATCTGACAATTGATGATGGCAAATTTGTAGTTATTACCGGACCAAACGGTGGAGGTAAGTCTACTTTGGCCAAGCTTATAATGGGTGTTAATCAGTTGACATCAGGTCAGATTATTTTAGATGGAGAGGATATAAGTAATAAGAATATTACTGATCGTGCCAAGCTGGGTGTAAGCTTCGCTTTTCAAGCACCTGTGCATTTCAAAGGTATTCGAGTAATCGATTTGCTTAGACTTGCTGCCGGTAAGAATATATCTGTGGCAGAGACTTGCGATTATTTATCAAGAGTAGGGTTGTGCGCCAAGGATTATGTGGAGCGTGAGGTAAATGCTTCCCTGTCCGGTGGAGAGCTTAAGCGTATTGAGATTGCTACAGTATTGGCTCGCGGAACTAAGTTGTCTATCTTTGATGAGCCGGAAGCTGGAATTGATTTGTGGAGCTTCCAGAATCTTATCAAGGTTTTTGAAAATATGCGTGAAACCGTGAAGGGTACAATTATCGTTATTTCACATCAGGAAAGAATTCTAAATATTGCAGATGAGATTGTTGTTATTGAAAATGGTAAGGTAAAGAAGCACGGTACTCGTGATGAAATATTACCTGAACTTCTTGGAACATCTGCAGCAGCGTCTATCGCCTGCGAGAAGTTAGGAGGTGACCAGTAATGGCTCTTGATGCAATTCAACAGAAGATTTTAACAGAGGTAGCTGATTTACATGGTGTACCAGAAGGTGCTTACAATATCCGCGCAAATGGTACAAGTGCTGGTCGCGCTACAACTGCCAATATTGATATTGTGACAAAGGAAGACAAGCCTGGTATCGATATTATTATCAAGCCGGGAACTAAGAACGAGAGTGTACATATTCCTGTAGTTCTCACAGAGAGCGGATTAAAGGATATGGTATATAACGACTTCTACATTGGCGAGGGCGCTGATGTGACTATTGTAGCCGGTTGTGGTATTTCAAACTGCGGAGATCAGGATTCTCAGCATGATGGAATTCATACTTTCCATGTCAGCAAGAATGCCAAGGTAAAGTATGTAGAGAAGCATTACGGTGAGGGAGACGGCAAGGGCTCTAGAATTCTCAATCCTGTGACCAATGTATATCAGGAAGAGGGTAGCTACGTAGAGATGGAGATGGTTCAGATCAAAGGCGTTGACTCAACTATCCGTACTAACTACGCTGAGCTTAAGGAAGGTGCAACACTTCTTATTCACGAGGCTCTTATGACACATGGTTCTCAGACTGCAACTTCTGATTACAAGGTTGTATTAAATGGTGAGAACTCAAGTGCGGATGTTGTATCTCGTTCTGTTGCCAAGGATGATTCAGAACAGATTTTTGAGGTGGCAATCGAAGGAAATACCGCATGTAATGGACATGCTGCTTGTGATGCTATTATTATGGGAAATGCACATGTAGTTGCAATTCCGAAGCTTGATGCCAAGAATGTGGATGCTGCTCTTATTCACGAAGCTGCGATTGGAAAGATCGCCGGAGATCAGCTTACTAAGCTTATGACACTTGGCCTTACTGAGGAAGAGGCTGAGGAACAGATTGTGGCAGGTTTCCTGAGATAAGTACATACTACATAATAATTAGTTTATAAGAATTATATTTGTATATACGCGGGAGAAAACCCCTTCGGACACAGGTTGCCGGAGGGGTTATTTCTATTATGAATACTTTATCGCTAACAAGCTTTAAACCGCGAAAGGAAATTTTCTTAAAATAGTAGATATTTCAGTACAAATGTAGTAAAATATAAAAGTTCGCGCTAAAGACGGAGAACAAATATTTATACGTTTAATAGTAGGGAGGATTAATAATGGATAATAAACGTATGAAGTGGTCGACACTTGCATTTATGGCATTTTCCACAGTATGGGGGTTCGGAAATGTACTAAATGGTTTTATCTACTTTAATGGTATCCAAAGTATATTTAGCTGGATTTTAATGTTCGCACTTTACTTTGTACCATATGCACTTATGGTTGGTGAGTTGGGTTCAGCTTTCAAGACATCCGGTGGTGGAGTTAGTTCTTGGGTACTCAGCACAACAGGACCAAAGGTTGCTTACTATGCAGGATGGACTTATTGGGCATGTCATATTACATACATCGCTTCAAAGTCATCAGGCGGTATCAAGGCACTTAGCTGGGTTATTTTCAGAAATGGTGAGACATATGACAGTTTCCCAACAATCGCAGTTCAGCTTGTGTCATTTGTAATTTTATTGGTATTTTGTTATGTGGCATCTCGTGGACTTAACCCATTGAAGAAGCTTACAACAATCGCTGGAACATCAATGTTTATCATGTCAATTCTGTACATCATCATGATGTTTGCTGCACCAGCTATCAATCCTGATGCTGGATTTGTTTCAATGGAATTCACTAAGGAATCATTGATTCCACAGTTTGATGTGAAATACTTTACATCACTTTCAATTCTTGTATTTGCTGTTGGTGGATGCGAGAAGATTTCTCCTTATGTAAATAAGGTAGAAAACCCAAGTAAGGGATTCCCAAAGGCTATGATTACACTTGCTATCATGGTTATGGTATGTGCTATCCTTGGTACAATCTCTATGGGTATGATGTTTGATCCTGCAGATATTAATGCAAACTTTGATGCATATAATTCAAACGGTTCTTACTGGGCATTCCAGAAGTTAGGTAACTACTACCATGTAGGTAACTCACTTATGATTATCTACGCACTTTGCAATGCTATTGGACAGCTTTCAACACTTGTACTTAGTATTGATGCTCCACTTAGAATGCTTCTTGATAACGAAGATGCTAGAGAGTTCATCCCTTCTAAGCTTCTCAAGAAGAATGACGCTGGCGCTTATGTAAATGGTATCAAGCTTGTAGCAGTACTTTCAGGTGCAATCATCCTTGTACAGTCATTTGTACCAGGAGCAGCAGTAGTATTGAAGCAGCTTACAAAGCTTAACTCAGTATGTATGCCACTTCGTTATTTGTGGGTATTCTTTGCATACATCATGCTTCGTAAGGCTGGCGAGAAGTTCAATCCTGAGTATCGCTTTGTGAAGAATCAGGGTGTGGCTCTGTTCTTTGGATGCTGGTGCTTCCTTGTGACAGCAGCAAGCTGTATCTTGGGTATGTATGATGCAGATCCATTTACATTTGCATTGAATGTAATTACACCTATCATCCTTACAGCTCTTGGTATTGTATTGCCAATTATTGCAAAGAAGGAAAAGAAGAGTAATTAATTTAATATTGTAAAATTTGACCTCCGAGGCTATCTGGCCTTGGAGGTTTTTTGTATTTTAGAAAATGTTTTTGTAAATATTCCTTGAGACTCATAAAAATGGTGATGAAAAATATAATTCCTCGAGATTCATATAAATATTTTGGACAGGCCTGACGATATATAAAATGGAGAATATACTAAGGCAAAAGTATTTCATTGATTAATAATTAAATAGTATATAGTTCAATTGTAACTTTGATTTAGGTAAAAGGATTTACCGTGTGTTTTGGAAAGGAGTCCATTATGAAGATTACAAACTCATCTATTGCTATGACATCTACGCATGATAAGATGTCATATTCTTACAAGGAATCTGCAACTTTGCAGAGAAGAGCATCAGAAGATTTACCCGGAGCGATATTAGAAATTTCAGCAAAACAAGAAGAAAAGTCATATGTGGAAAGCATGAAGGATTTTCAGTATCAGGAGAAGCGTCAGCGAGACAAGCAGCAGGCGCAGAATATGCTTGAGGGGATGAAAAGAGCCCAGGAAGAGCAGAAGGCGCATGAAGCGGAAAATGAGAATATCTGGGATTATGCTGAGGATGATACTGGAGAAATCTGGATGTTGAAGCGCATTCTTGCAATTTTGCGTGGAGAGGATATTCCGATAGAGGATAGACGCCATGTTGGCAAGGCACTTGATATCAGGTCAAAAAGTTTCAAATCCAGTGAGTGCGAAGCTACAGAAGAACTGAATCTGAAACTTCAGGCAGGTCAGGAAGTCCTGGCAGGAACTACAAGAGGCGGCACGTTGTTTCAGAAGGTGACTGTGGAAAGTGGAGTGAAAACAGAATATGAGGATACTACCTTTGCTTCCGTTGGTCAGGTGCGCACTGCAGATGGCAGAAGCATCAATTTCAATATAGAATTCTCTATGTCTCGAGCATTTACCGAGAAGTTTAATTCTATATCTGTTGAGGAAATGATTGTATGTGATCCTCTTATTATCAATCTAAATGATAATAATGTAACTGTGACTGATCAGAAATACAGATTTGATTTGGATGCTGATGGCAAAGAAGAGGAGATATCATTTGCCGGAAAGGGAAGTGGATTTCTGGCATTGGACAAGAATAATGATGGCAGGATAAATGATGGGACAGAACTCTTTGGAACCAGAAGTGGAGATGGCTTTGGAGATTTGGCAGCTTATGATGAGGATGGTAATGGCTGGATTGATGAGAATGACAGTGTCTATAATGACTTGAAGGTCTGGATGAAGGATGATGAGGGGAATGATAGATTAGTCAGCATCAAGAAGGCTGATGTAGGCGCCATATATTTAGGCAGTGCTGAGACCAAATTTAATCTAAATAATGAAGAAAATAAAACCAATGGAGTTCTTAGAAAGACTGGAGTATTCCTCCATGAAAGCGATGGTAGAGTAGGCACAGTGAGTCATGTGGACCTGGCTTTGTAGAAAATCATGAAATTGAATTGCCTGTTTTTGAAAATGTGCTATATAAAGAGAACTTTGAAGGGGATATTTATTGCACATTTGTCTATTGTATCTGATATAATATAGTAAGATTTTTATCGGAGGAATTAATATGGGCAATTCAAGAAAAGCCACCAAGAAGATGGACAAACAAAAGAAAAAGAAAATATATCTTGGCATTTTTATAGCACAGATTTTGGCAGAAATATTTGCTGTTGCTGAGGTTATATCTATAAATATGGTCCCTATGAAATATACTATCGTAGGAATTTTGATTCTCGTATTCTACACATTGATTGTGGGATTACTTCTATTTTATAAGAGACTGAAATGGCAGAAGGTTGTTGCCATTGTAATGGCTGTAATTATGATAATTGGCTGCCTGGCAGGTGGAATATTTATCATAAGAACTATGAAGGCCTTGAACGGTATGGCTGGAAATGGTGTCAGCAAGGATGTTGATGTAGTTGATGAACCATTTACTGTATATTTAAGTGGTTCTGATACAAGAAATGATGAACTGGGTGAAGCTGGTCGAAGTGATGTAAATATCCTTATGGTAATTAATCCAAAGACTAAGCAGATATTACTTCTCAACACCCCTAGAGATTATTATGTATACAATCCTGCACAGGGAATGAATGATAAGCTGACTCATTGTGGAAATGATGGAATTGAGAATTCAATGGCAGCTTTGAAGGAGCTCTATGGAATTGATATTGACTATTATGGACAGATTAATTTCAGCGGATTTGAGAAACTTATTGATGAATTAGGTGGAATTGATATTGAGATTCCAGAATCATTCACATCATGGAATGATGATAGTTATACATTCTCTGCAGGTATGCAGCATTTAAATGGATACGAGGCACTTCTTTTTGCCCGTGAGAGATATGCTTTCTCAGGAGGAGATAACACTCGTGGTTCTAACCAGATGCAGGTTATCAAGGCTGTAATTGACAAGGTGACACATGACAGTACAGATGTGTTGTTTAATTACGGCGGCGTTATGGACAGCTTAGAGGGAATGTTTAAGACAAGCTTGTTAAATGGTGATATTGCTAAACTTGTGAAGATGCAGCTTGGTGATATGTCAGAATGGAATATTCAGTCTTTTGCTGTTGTAGGAACTGGAGCATCTAGATCTACATCAGGTGGAAATGCATATGTAATGATTCCTGATGATGATTCTGTAAACCAGGCCAAGGCTATGATAAATACTGTTGTAAGCGGTGGTATTTTAGAGGATACAGAGGCAGCAGAATAGTTTTACAAAACAAGACATAAATTTAAAAAATATACGACCTATAAATGACCTTCTCATTTTTATATACTGATAGCAAAGATATGAAAATGAGGAGGTATTTTTATGTTAGTAGAGACAAAGGCCAGAGTGGGCGTATTTGCAATTGCTCTTGGAGCATATTTGCCACAGTTTCCATCACTGGTACCTGAATTTGAAGGACAATACGAGGCTTTCAAGAAGACTCTTCCAGATACAGTGGAGATTATAGATGGAGGAATAGTGACAACCAAGGAACAGGCTATGGTTGCAGGAGATAAGTTTAGAGCTGCTGATGTGGATCTGGTATTCTTACAGATGCTTACATATGCAACTTCTTACAACATGCTTCCAGCAATTCGCGATTTGGATGTGCCTGTTGTTCTGGTAAATGTACAGAAGCTGAAGGCTCCGGATTATGCCAATACTGATATTCCAAAATGGTTGGGTGAGTTGTATGCCTGTGGAGCTGTTGGAGAAGCAGTTGCTGATTTGGAGAGAGCTGGTAAGCGTCATGCAGTAATCACTGGTGTGGTAGAAGGCGGTGACCCTTATGTGGCAGCTGAGATTGAGGATTGGTGCAAGGCTGCACAGGTTCGTAGACGTTTCAGAGACACTAATATCGCGCAGATTGGCAGACCTTATCCTGGTATGATGGATTTGTACATTGATGAGACCAACTTATATAACAGAATGTTTCTGTATACTAAGCAGTTTGACTGGGAGAAGATGTGGGCAATTGCAGATGATATAACGGATGAAGCTGCTATTAGAGCCAAAGCTGAGGATATTCTGGATACATTTGACATAGAAGGCGGCGCTACTGTAGAGACTGTATGGGATATGGCCAAATATGTTGTGGCTTTTGAGAAATGGGTTCAGGATGAGAAGCTTGGACTTATTGCATCCCATTATGATGGATTTGCTCAGGGCAAGGCAGGAACTCTTGATTCAATGCTTATCCCTGCATTTTCAATGCTTATTAAGCAAGGAACTGCCTGTGCAGTAGAAGGAGATATGAAGGTGGCAATGGCAATGTCAATCTGCAAGACTATTGCAGGAACAGGTCAGTTGTCTGAGATGTATTCTATCGACTTCAACGAGGACATTTGCATTATCGGTCACTCAGGCTCGGGAGATGCTGACATTTCCAAGACTAAGAAGCCTACAATGAAGATTGTGCCTGTATTCCATGGTAAGACTGGTGGCGGATATTTGACACAGTTCTATCCACCAACTGGAGATGTGACATACTTGGCAATCACACAGGACAAGGATGGCAACTTCAAGTTTGTAGTGGCTGAGGGTGTAAATGAGGATGGCCCTATATTTACATTCGGTGATACCAATATGAGAACCAGATTCTCCATTGGAGCCAGAGAGTTCTGTAACAGATGGAGTGAGGCTGGACCTACTCATCATATGGCAGCAGCTGCCGGCAGACATATTGATACAATCTTAAAGGTTGCCAAGATTTTGAATGTGCCATGCGAGATTGTATGTCGATAAGGATGAATTCTTATGTTGCTGGAAATGGAATTTTGTGAAACTGGTAATTATTGATTCTGGGAAAATAAAACACTTATAGAAAGCTTCCTTGCCTTGTGGCGAGGAAGTTTTTTATTCGAGTAAAATGGATTTTTGACGGGGTGCATTAAATATGAAAAAATCTTTGAAAAAGTTTTAAATCACCCTAAAGTTCTAAGTGAATTGGTCGATAAACATATTGTAGAAAGCAAAAGAGCTTCATTTTCAAGGAAGAAAGGAGAGTGCCATTATGCGTATAGAAGCATACACTCAGGTAGCACAACTTTATAAGACTAACAATACTTCCAAGGCTCAGGCTACATCTAATGTGGCAGCAGCAAGAGACGAGGTACAGTTGTCTTCATTTGGTCGTGATTACCAGATCGCAAAAAAGGCAGTCGCAGAAGCTTCGGATATCAGGGAAGATAAAGTTGCTGAAATGAAACAAAAACTTGCGTCAGATAATTACCAAGTAGATACCGGAGATTTTGCAAGCAAGCTGCTTGAAAAGTACAACGCAGCAATACTGTAAGGGAGAGTTAATGTGGCTAGTTTAGTTGATGAATTATTAGATGATCTGAGAAATGAAAACGCTGAATACGAGAAGCTGTTAGTTACAGCAGACCAGAAGCGCCAGATGATTATCAATGGAGAAACTGAAGAACTAGAGGCAATAACAGCCAAGGAGGAACAGTTGGGTAACAACTTGAAGGCCATGGAAGGCCGGAGAGTTCAGATTCTCAAGGATATGGCTGTAGTCATGGGTCATGACGGAGAGCAAGTCACAGTTACTCAAATCATCGACATGCTGAATAATCAGCCAGAGGAACGAGACGCATTAACTACTGCCCGCGATCAGTTACTTGAAACTGCTACAAAGTTGCAGATTGCAAATCGACAAAACGAGATACTACTACAACAGGCATTGGAAATGGTAGAATTTGATCTGACACTGTTTAAGAGTTTACGCCAGGCTCCTCAGACTGCTAATTACGGTCAGGATGCTTACACAACAGGCGATATTCTTGGTGGCAGCAGCTTTGATTCATCCCAGTAGACTTACTCCTTCATAGGAGAATCGAGACTGGGATTTTTCATTCTTATCCGAAGACTTCTGGACTAGTTTACAGAAAGGAACACAAGTATTATGGCAAACGGATTCGGAAGTTTATATGTTGGTGCATCAGGACTTCAATCACAGCAGAATGCACTCAATGTAGTAGCAAACAACTTATCAAATGTAAATACCAAGGGCTATGTACGCCAGCAGGTATTTTTTACAGATACAGATTACACGACATTTGCTAACGCCGATATCAGCGCACAGCAGTTAGGCTTGGGTGTGCAGATAGGTGACGTTATACATGCGCGTGATCAATTCTTAGACAAAGCATATCGTTCAGAGGCTGGACGTCAGGCGTTCTATGCTGCCAGCTATGATGCTACATCCGAGATTGAAACACAATTACAGGAATCTTATGGTGAGGCCTTTAATGAGTCTGTTATGGCTTTATATCAGGCTTTTTCAGAGTTCGCCAAAAATCCTTCTGATGCAGTAAATCAGAACCTGGTAATGCAGAAGGCTTCCCTTTTCGTAACCAGAGTGGATGGTGTGTACGAGGGAATGAAGACATACCAGACAACTTTGAACCAGAAGATTACTGATGATGTAAAGAGAATAAATGAGTTAGGTCGCAAGATTGCTGACTTAAATCTTAGAATACAGAGAGTTGAGGCTCCTGGAGTTGAGACTGCAATGGACTACAGAGATGAGCGTGATCTCTATGTGGATGAGCTTTCAAAGCTTGCCAGCATCGAGTGCAGAGAGACACCAGACGGAGTCTATAAAATAGATTTAGAGGGAACAGAATTTATCTCTTATAACAAGGTTTATGAGATGGACATGAGAAGAGATGCTTACACTGGTTTCCTTACACCTTATTGGCCACAGCTTTCTGAGCCTGCCAAGGAGAAATATTTCAACGTATTTGACGAGTTCAATGCCACAGCAGAGAATCGTACAGATAGCGGTGAGGTAAAGGCTCTGATTTTGGCTAGAGGAAATAAATATGCTAATTATCTGGATATGGAGAAGATGGATGATTATGTATATTCTGATACGATTGCAAAATCAGCTATGTTAAATGGAGAGGCTGAGCTTGATAGATTTACACATACTATTGTGACAGCCATAAATGATTTGTTCTGCCCAAATGTGGAATTTGGTTCTACAGGCGAGGCTATTGCTCAGGACGGTTCAAAAATTACCCTCAGTGAAAAGACTCTTATTCTTGATACTAAGAACTGTGCTGTGGGAAGCGATGGACAGTTGCCTCCACAGGAACTTTTCTCCAGAATCGGTTGCGAGAGATATACCAAGGCAACATTGAATGGTACAACTATTTATGTATATAACGAGGAGGATCCATTTGATACTTCTAAGTGTTATACAATCAACAGTCTGAAAATCAATCCTGCATTGCAGGAGGACGAGAGTCTGATTCCATACAAGACACAGAATGGTTCTATTGCAATGGATTTGGCTGCTTCATTGGAATCTATCTGGGATCAGTCAACTTACACATTGAACCCTTCGGACAATACACCTTGTACATTTACAGAGTTCTATACCAAGATGATTGGTGAACTTGGAACCAGAGGTTCAATATACAATTCAACTGCAGAAGGACTTACAGCTACAGTTAGTACAATTGATAATAACCGTACAATGGTAGTTGGAGTTTCAGCTGATGAGGAATTGACCAACATGATTAAATATCAGGCGGCTTATAACGCGGCCAGTCGTTATATCAATGTAATATCATCCATGATAGAGACATTGGTAAATACAATGCAATAGGAGGTAGAGGCTTATGTCATCATCATTTTTTGGATTAACAATTGCATATTCAGGATTGAATGCTGCACAGGCTTCTATTAATACTACAGCCAATAATATTTCAAATGTGCAGACAGAAGGTTACAGCCGTCAGGAGACTAATTTGTCTGCGGCAACATGCCTGAGAGCTTATCAGAAATTCGGTACAACTTCTACCGGTGTAAATGTAGATTCTGTAAAGCAGGTTCGCGATACATATTATGATACTAAGTATTGGGCAAATAATACCAACAAAGGTTACTATGAAAAGAAATATTATTATATGCAGCAGATAGAGAATTACTATTCAGATGGTACATTTTCTACCAATTCATCTGCAGGATTCTCTACAATCTATGCCAAGATGTTCAATGCATTAGATACTTTGAAAACCAGAGCAATGGACACAGCTGCAAGAAATGAGTTTATCTCAGATGCTCAGGAATTGGCTACATATTTCAATGCAACTGCTCAGTCATTAGACGATCTGCAGAGTTCAATCAATGATGAAATCAAGACAACAGTGGACGATATCAACTCAGTTGCTACCAAGATTGCAGTGTTGAACAAGCAGATTAATATTATCGAGCTTGAGGGTGGCTATGCCAACGAGCTTCGTGACCAGAGAAATCTGTTGGTGGATCATCTGTCAGAAATTGTACCTGTAGAGGTGAAGGAGAGACAGATTGAGAACAGTAATTACTCAGATCAGTACACAGGAGCAACTTATTATACAGTCAAGATAAATGGTCAGCTTCTGGTTGATAATTATGAATTTGAAACTTTGGCTTGCAAGAGCCGTGACGAGAGATATAACCAGGGTGATATCGAAGGACTTTATGACATTGTATGGAGTGATACAGGAGCGGACTTCGATCCTACAGCTACCAACATGGGTGGTACTTTAAAGGCAATGTTTGAGGTTCGAGATGGAAACAACGCCAAGAATTTATCAGGAACTGTAATTGCTACAAGTTCCAATTCCATCACAATCAAGAACCCTTCCATCACAGATATTGATGAGGTAAATATTCCTGAGTCAGGAACGATTTTTGTAAATAATACCAAGTATACATATTCATCCTTTGAATGTACTACAGATGAAAATGGTAATATTACAGATTATACATTTAGCATCAACAAGGCACTTACAACAGAGGATGAGAGAAAGTTAGCCGGTAAGAGCTTAGAGGTTGGTACCAGTGTAAATTACATGGGAATTGCATATTATCAGAATCAGATGAATACATTCCTTAGATCATTTACAGAGGCATTTAACTCTATTGAGACACAGGGTGTGGATTTAAATGGTAATGATGCGGGATCATTTTTTACAGGAAAATATGCTTTCGCAGGAACAGAGTATACACTTGATGACGATATCAAAAACACAGTGGATCCTAACACGGGAGATGTGACTCCGGGAGGAGCATTTAACTCAGATGGCAATACTTATTACAAGCTTACTGCCAAGAATGTAAAGGTATCAGACAACCTGTTGAAGCATCCTGAGAACTTCTCAACAACCTTAGATATTACAAATGGTAAGGATGCATATGACATTGTTGAGAAACTCCTTGAACTCCAGAGCAAGACAGTAGTCTTCCGCGGAGGCGGTGGAGATACATTTCTCCAAAATATTTATGCAGATGTAACTGTAGATACTCAAGAGTGCAAGATTTTTTCCGATAACTATACTAACATAGGTGTTACAATCGACAACCAGAGATTATCAGTATCGGGAGTAGATGAAGATGATGAGGCGCTTGATCTGATTAAGTTCCAGAACTCATATAATCTGGCTTCGAAATGTATCTCGGTTTTGGCTGAGATGTATGACCAGCTGATTCTAAACACCGGAGTATAAAGCGATAATAATATAAGAAATAATTGTGCTTAAACCATGGAAGGTTGTATGCACACATTGATATGCCGGGCAAATGGACGTGATAGGCATATTTGGAGGTAGGATATGAGAGTTACCAACAATATGATTATGAGAAATTCTTCTTACAATATCGGTGGTACGAAGAATTTGGTTAGCCTGGCAAATAATCAGATGACCACTCAGAAGAAGATTAGCAGACCATCAGATGACCCGGTTATTGCAATTAGATCATTGCGCCTGGGAACAAGCCTGGCCAAGACTAATCAGTATTATGAGAAAAATATTCCTGATGCAGAGTCATGGCTTGATGTTACAGAGACAGCCCTTACCAATATGAAGACTCTGATGACAGATGTGCGTACACAGGTTGTAAATGGTACAACTGATACTTTGACACAGGATGATAGAAATACAATTCTGACACAGCTTAGAGCATTGCAGACTCAGCTATATTCTGAGGGAAATGCTGATTACGCAGGCAGAACTGTATTTACTGGATATAGAACAGACAAGGATCTGGTATTTTCTGAGAATGAGTTGGAGACTAGCTATACCATCAATCAGGACTTTGATTATATGGATATGGGAAGCTTTGACTATTTCACAGGAGAGGTAAATGTGCCTACAACTCAGTCGGAAGTTTTGGGCTATGCAGCAGCAGATGAGGATGTGTTGAAGTCATCTTATTATAGAATTCACACGGCTTATAGAGAATTGGACAACT
>JAEEGF010906094.1_pt1 | contig 14964 bp, 10 predicted proteins | sample 9134171 | NCBI WGS metagenome assembly JAEEGF01 (sample SAMN16246542, study PRJNA631951) | gut metagenome | biome: gut microbiome; feature: rumen; material: AP-attached | host: Bos | place: Iran: Karaj | collected 2018-10 | reverse complement strand
CCTGCCCCACCATAGTCGCGCAAGGTGATGCCCGACATGCGATGCAAAGCATCAGCAATATCGGTGACTCCCATAACAAGCATGTCCTGACGATCAATGAGATGCTGTGGCGCCGTGCTCGTCACCACTTGTTGGCGACGCGTCTCTGTAACAGTGACGCCCTCCAGATGGTGAGTACGGTCGGCTATGGTATCCGTCTGCGCCACAGTACGGCAAGATAGTCCACAGAGGACTAAAAGTGTCATGGTCATCTTCATTCGGAGTGCAAAGGTAACACTATTCTGATTAATCTGCAAACAAATGGCATCCTTTTTACACTCAAAAGGAAAATAAATGTCTAAAAATTTGGAAGTTAGCAAAATAAATAGTACCTTTGCACCCTGTTTTGCCCCAGATGGGGATGTAGGAGCCGGAACAGACGCTGACTCCGAGTAATATTAACCCATTAAAACATGGTCTGGTAAACGTCTGTTCAGGCCAAGACCTCGCAGTAGATGCGAGGCATAGAAATTCAAATTATGTCAGAATTAACAAAGAACGTCCAGCCATTACAGGACTTCGACTGGGAACAGTACGAGAATGGCACGACCGCTAATGTCAGCAAAGAAGAGCTTGACAAAGCGTACGACGAAACACTTAACAAGGTCAGCGAGCATCAGGTTGTTGACGGTAAGGTGATCAGCGTCGACAAGAAGGAAGTAGTCGTCAACATCGGCTACAAGAGCGACGGTATCATCCCCGCTTCAGAATTCCGCTACAACCCCGAGCTGAAAGCCGGTGACGTTGTTGAGGTTTACGTGGAGAACGCAGAGGACAAGAAAGGTCAGCTGGTTCTGTCACACAAGAAGGCTCGTCTGTCGAAGTCTTGGGAGCGTGTCAACGCTGCTATGGAGAGCCAGGAAGTTATCAACGGTTACATCAAGTGCCGCACGAAGGGTGGTATGATTGTCGACGTATTCGGCATCGAGGCCTTCCTGCCCGGCTCACAGATCGACGTTCACCCCATACGCGACTACGACCAGTTTGTCGACAAGACTATGGAGTTCAAGATTGTGAAGATCAATCAGGAGTTCCGCAACGTTGTGGTTTCTCACAAGGCTCTCATCGAGGCTGAGCTCGAAGCTCAGAAGCAGGAGATCATGTCGAAGCTCGAGAAGGGTCAGATTCTGGAAGGTGTCGTTAAGAACATTACCAGCTACGGTGTATTCGTAGACCTGGGTGGTGTTGACGGACTGATCCACATCACAGACCTCAGCTGGGGCCGCGTAGACGATCCTCACAAGGTGGTTGAGCTCGACCAGAAGATCAATGTCGTTATCCTCGACTTCGATGAGGACAAGAAGCGCATCGCTCTGGGTCTGAAGCAGCTCACTCCGCATCCTTGGGATGCTCTGGATGCTAACCTCAAGGTTGGTGACCACGTGAAGGGTAAGGTTGTCGTTATTGCCGACTACGGTGCATTCGTTGAAATTCAGCCCGGCGTTGAGGGTCTGATCCACGTCAGCGAGATGTCTTGGAGCCAGCACCTGCGTTCAGCTCAGGAGTTCCTGAAGGTTGGCGACGAGGTCGAGGCCGTTATCATCACTCTCGACCGCGACGAGCGCAAGATGTCTCTTGGCATCAAGCAGCTGAAGGAAGATCCCTGGGAGGCTATCGAGGTTAAGTATCCTGTTGGCAGCAAGCACAGCGCCAAGGTTCGCAACTTCACCAACTTCGGTGTGTTTGTTGAGCTCGAAGAAGGCGTTGACGGTCTGATTCATATCAGCGACCTCAGCTGGACCAAGAAGGTTAAGCATCCTTCTGAGTTCACTCAGGTTGGCGAGCAGATTGACGTTATCGTACTTGACATCGACAAGGAAAACCGTCGTCTGAGCCTTGGTCACAAGCAGCTCGAGGACAATCCTTGGGATGTATTCGAGGCTAAGTACACTGTTGGTTCTATCCACGAGGGTAAGATTGTTGACCTGATGGAGAAGGGCGCTGTTGTACAGCTCGACGAAAACGTGGAAGGCTTCGCTACTCCGAAGCACCTCGTTAAGGAAGATGGTTCTCAGGCCGCTCAGGGTGAGACTCTGCCATTCAAGGTAATCGAGTTCAACAAGGACAGCAAGCGTATCATTCTCAGCCACAGCCGCACCTTCGAGGATCCGAAGCGTGAGGAGAAGGCTGCTGCCAAGAAGGCACGTGCTCCTAAGAAGGACGACGCACCAAAGATTGAGAACGTAGCTGCAAGCACAACGCTGGGCGACATCGACGTACTGGCTGAGCTGAAGGCTAAGATGGAGAAGGGCGAGTAATCTACTCCCTCTCTATAATATAAATAAGGTATGTGCGCGAGACTGTTCTCGTGCACATACTTTTTGTATAAACAAACATTTAGACTTGATTTATATCAATAAAATAGCAAAACGTAAGCGTTTGCGTTATTTTTCTATCAAAATGTTTGGTGTTTATTGGTTTTTGATGTAATTTTGCAACCAGAAAACAAAGAAACAAAGATTTTAATAGTTATAATAACCATTTTAAAGAAAAAAGATTATGAATGCAGCAAAAGTTGTAGAAGATCTGAAACAGAGATTTCCTAATGAGCCGGAGTACATCCAGGCAGTGAGCCAAGTTCTTCCCACCATCGAAGAGGAGTACAACAAACACCCCGAGTTTGAGAAGGCCAACCTGATTGAGCGCCTTTGCATTCCCGATCGTGTTTGCGAGTTCCGTATCACATGGGTTGACGACCAGGGTAAGGTACAGACCAACATGGGTTACCGTATCCAGCACAACAACGCCATTGGCCCGTACAAAGGAGGTCTCCGCTATCACAAGAGCGTTAACCTGGGTATCCTGAAGTTCCTCGCCTTCGAGCAGACTTTCAAGAACTCACTGACAACCCTGCCTATGGGTGGTGCCAAGGGTGGTTCAGACTTCTCTCCCCGTGGCAAGAGCGATGCTGAGGTCATGCGTTTCTGCCAGGCATTCATGAACGAACTGTATCGCGTAATCGGTCCTGACGAGGATGTACCTGCTGGTGATATCGGTGTTGGTGGTCGTGAGGTTGGCTATCTGTTCGGACAGTACAAGAAGCTCACTCACCAGTTCCAGGGTGTGCTGACCGGTAAGGGTCTGAGCTTCGGTGGTTCACTCATCCGTCCTGAGGCTACTGGTTACGGTTGTGTATACTTCCTGACTTCTATGCTTGCTACCCGCGGCATCGAGCTGAAGGGTAAGAAGGTGCTGATTTCTGGTTCAGGTAACGTAGCTCAGTATGCTACCGAGAAGTGCCTGCAGTTGGGTGCTATCCCCTTGACACTCTCTGATTCTGACGGTTACATCTACGATCCAGACGGAATCGACTTCGACAAGCTGGCTTATGTTAAGGAGCTGAAGAACGTTGAGCGCGGACGTATTAAGGAGTATGCTGAGGAGTATCCTAACGCTGTTTACCATGCTGGTGAGCGTCCTTGGCACGAGAAGGCTGACATCGCTCTGCCTTGCGCTACCCAGAACGAGATCAACGGCGAGCAGGCTCAGGCTCTGATCGACAACGGTGTGATTGCTGTGGCTGAGGGTGCTAACATGCCTTCACTGCCCGAGGCAATTAAGATCTTCCAGGATGCCAAGATCCTCTATGCTCCTGGTAAGGCTTCTAACGCTGGTGGTGTATCAGTATCAGGTCTTGAGATGTCGCAGAACTCTGAGCGTCTGAGCTGGACTGCCAAGGAGGTTGACGACTATCTGAAGCGCATCATGAACGACATCCACGAGAACTGCGTGAAGTACGGTACACAGGCTGATGGCTACATCAACTACGTGAAAGGTGCTAATGTAGCGGGCTTCATGAAAGTGGCTAACGCTATGATGGCACAGGGAATCGTATAAAACGACACAAAAACTTCAATTTATATTAATTAAGGTGCGATTTTCTATCGAGAATCGCATCTTTCTTATTATTTTTTACTAACTTTGCAAGCTGTAAATAGTAAAATGTCAAATTGTAAATTGATTTATGCTTACACTGAAACTCATTACAGAGCAGACAGAACGCGTGATTAGCGGACTGGAGAAGAAACATTTCAAGGGTGCCCGTGAGGCTATCGATGAAGTATTGGCAGTCGACAAGAAACGTCGCGAGGCCCAGCAAGAGCTCGACAAAAACTTGAGTGAAGCCAAAAAGATGGCTGCACAGATAGGTGGTTTGATGAAGGAGGGTAAACGCGATGAGGCCGAATCCATCAAGGCACAGGTGTCGCAGATGAAGGAGACCAACAAGCAACTGGAGCAGCAGATGAACGACGCTCAGGAGGAGATGACGCGTCTGCTGTGCCAAATCCCCAATATTCCCTACGACGAAGTACCCGAGGGTGCTGCCGCTGAGGACAACCACGTGGTGAAGTCAAACCTGAAGGAGTGCACCGACGCTGACACTGTCGGCAACTGGGATGTTAACCCCTCGTTGGGTATCGCTAATTCCCTGCCCCACTGGGAACTCGCCAAGAAATACAATCTCATCGATTTCGACCTTGGTGTGAAGATTACAGGTGCGGGATTCCCTGTTTACATCGGCAAGGGAGCCCGTCTGCAGCGCGCGCTGATTAACTTCTTCCTCGACGAGGCACGTAAGGCTGGATATACAGAAATCATGCCTCCAACAGTAGTGAACCAGGCCTCTGGTTACGGTACTGGTCAGCTGCCCGATAAGGAAGGTCAGATGTACCACTGCGAAGTGGATGACTTCTATCTGATTCCAACAGCCGAGGTACCCGTCACAAATATCTATCGTGACGTCATCCTCGACGAAAAGGATCTGCCTATTAAGAACTGCGCTTATACCCAGTGCTTCCGTCGTGAGGCAGGTTCCTATGGTAAGGATGTTCGTGGTCTGAACCGCCTGCATGAGTTCTCGAAGATTGAGATTGTGCGTATTGACAAGCCCGAACACTCAAAGGAGAGCCACAAGGAGATGCTGGAACATGTTGAGGGTCTGCTGAAGAAACTTGAGCTCCCCTACCGCATCCTCCTGTTATGTGGTGGTGATCAGAGTTTTACGAGCGCCATATGTTATGACTTCGAGGTCTATTCTGAAGCTCAGGGACGTTGGCTTGAAGTTTCTTCTGTTTCGAATTTCGACACCTATCAGGCCAACAGACTGAAGTGCCGCTATCGTCGTGAAGATACCAAGAAAACTGAGCTCTGTCACACGCTGAACGGCTCTGCTCTTGCTCTGCCTCGCATCGTAGCAGCCCTGCTGGAGAACAACCAGACAGAGAACGGCATCAAGGTGCCTGCAGCTTTGGTTCCATACATGGGTTGCGATATCATTGACTAATTTATTCATCTAAAACTAAATCAAATGGACAAAAATCAAAAGTATGTCATCACGATTAACCGTGAGTTAGGAAGTGGAGGCCGTACTGTAGGTCGCAAACTGGCAGAAAAACTGAATGTACCTTTCTATGACAAAGTGCTCATTAACGAGCTGAAAGAAAAGTTCAAGCTCTCCACCGAGGAGGTTGAAAAACTAAAGGGCGGCAAGCGACAGTGGTGGCGCGAGTTCATCAATACAGCAATGTATCTTGGACAAGGCATGAACGAAACACTGTACTACCAGCGCATGACTGGAAAAGAAGAGCATCTGCTTACCAGCGGCGATATGTTTGAGGTAGAAAAAGAAGTGCTCAAGAATGTAGCTTTAGAAGATTCATGCGTTATTGCCGGCCGATCTGGATTCAGTATTTTCGCAGATCATCCCAACCACCTCAGCATTCTCATTCAGGCTCCTCTGGAACATCGCATCCAGCGCATCATGAGCAAGCAGGACCTGAGCCGCGAAGAAGCAGAGAAGGTCATCAAGAAAGTTGACGAAATGCGCGAAACCTATGTCAAGAAGTATACTGGCACGTCACGTTATGACACTCGTAACTACGATCTCGTCTTCAACATGGAGGGTAAAAACGAGGATGAAATCGTAGAATTGATACTTCAGTACATCGGATAGAACGAATAAAAACATCAAGGAGACTATTTCAGAATGCCAAATAAACTGCGATTTATTTGGCATTTTGCTTAGTTTTTTATACCTTTGCAGGCAAAATGCAAACCAAACAAAAGAATTATGAATAAAATCGTAAGGAAAGAGCAATTCTCGGAGAAGGTTTTTCTCTTTGAAATCGAGGCACCACTGATTGCGAAAAGCCGTAAGGCTGGCAATTTCGTCATTGTGCGTGTTGACAAGAAAGGCGAGCGCATGCCCCTGACCATCGCTGGTGCAGACATAGAAAAAGGTACCATTACACTAGTTGTTCAGATGGTAGGTCTTTCTTCAAAGAAACTTTGTGCACTCAGTGAGGGTGATTTTGTAGCTGATGTTGTTGGTCCGTTGGGTAACCCTACTCGCATCGAGAACTACGGAACCGTGGTTTGTGCAGGTGGCGGACTGGGCGTAGCTCCCATGCTGCCCATCATCCAGGCCCTGAAAGCCAAGGGCAACCGTGTGCTCAGCGTCATGGCTGGCCGTTCCAAGGATCTTATTATATTGGAAGATAAGGTACGCGAGTCGTCTGACGAGGTCATCATCATGACCGACGATGGCTCGTATGGCGAGAAGGGCGTGGTGACTGTCGGTATCGAGAAGTTCATCGAACAGGAACACGTAGACCAGATTTTTGCCATCGGTCCTCCTATCATGATGAAGTTCTCGAACCTCACCGCCCAGAAGCATAACATCCCCTGCGAAGTGTCGCTGAACACCATCATGGTCGATGGTACGGGTATGTGCGGTGCCTGCCGTCTGACCATTGGTGGCAAGACGAAGTTCGTCTGCATCGACGGTCCTGAGTTCGATGGCGCCCTGGTTGACTGGGATGAAATGTTCAAGCGCATGGGAACCTTCAAACGCGAGGAGCAGGAAGAATTGGCACACTACGAGGAACACCTTGATTCTGGTAGTGTGCTCGACGGTTCTGCCGTCGAGAAAACGACTGACATCGTCATGGACGACGACCCCACCAACGACACCATCGAGGTGCTGACCGACCGCAGTGCCGCCTGGCGCGACGAGCTCCGCAAGAGCATGAAGCCCAAGGAGCGCACAGCCATCGAGCGTGTAAAAATGCCTGAGCTCGACCCTGTCTATCGTGCTACTACGCGTACCGAGGAGGTGAACATCGGACTTACCAAGGAGATGGCAATGACAGAGGCCAAGCGTTGTCTCGACTGCGCTAAGCCTACCTGTGTCGAGGGTTGTCCTGTGAATATCAATATCCCGTCGTTCGTCAAGAACATCGAGCGTGGCCAGTTCCTGGCTGCTGCAAAGGTGCTGAAGAACACTTCTGCCCTACCCGCTGTCTGTGGCCGTGTTTGTCCTCAGGAAAAGCAATGCGAGAGCAAGTGTATCCACCTGAAGATGAACGAGCCCGCTGTGGCTATCGGCTATCTGGAGCGTTTCGCTGCTGACTTCGAGCGTGAGAGCGGCAACATCAGTCTGCCTGAGATTGCACCCTCTAACGGCATCAAGATTGCCGTTGTGGGTTCTGGTCCTGCCGGACTGTCGTTCGCTGGTGATATGGTGAAGAAGGGCTATGACGTCTACGTCTTCGAAGCGCTGCACGAAATCGGTGGTGTACTTAAGTATGGTATCCCCGAGTTCCGTCTGCCTAACAAGATTGTCGATGTTGAAATCGAGAACCTTGCAAAAATGGGTGTTCACTTCCAAACCGACGTCATCGTTGGCAAGACCATCAGCGTAGAACAGCTTGAGGCTCAGGGCTTCAAGGGCATCTTCGTGGGCTCTGGCGCTGGTCTGCCTAACTTCATGAACATTCCTGGTGAGAATAGCATCAACATCATGTCTTCGAACGAGTATCTTACCCGTGTGAACCTCATGGATGCTGCCAACCCGACGACCGATACACCGCTGAATCCGGCAAAGAGCGTGCTCGTAGTTGGCGGTGGTAACACAGCTATGGACTCTTGTCGTACCGCCAAGCGTCTGGGCGCTGAGGTGACCCTCGTATATCGTCGTTCAGAGGTTGAGATGCCAGCCCGTCTCGAAGAGGTGAAGCACGCCAAGGAGGAAGGTATCAACTTCCTGACGCTGCACAACCCCATCGAGTATATTGCCGACGAGAACGGTGCTGTTAAGCAGGCTGTGCTTCAGGTAATGGAGCTGGGCGAGCCCGATACATCAGGCCGTCGCAGCCCGGTACCCGTTGAGGGTAAGACTGTTACGCTCGATGTCGACCAGGTCATCGTAGCTGTAGGTGTATCACCTAACCCGCTGGTTCCGAAGAGTATCGAGGGACTGGAATTGGGCCGCAAGAACACCATCGCCGTCTCTGAAGAGATGCAGTCTTCTCGCAGCGAGATTTTTGCAGGTGGCGACATTGTGCGTGGTGGTGCTACGGTTATCCTCGCTATGGGAGATGGTCGTCGTGCTGCACAGAACATGGATAATTACCTACTGTCAAAATAGTGTGCTTTGCGGTTCACCCGCAAAGAATATATTATGAACGGACTTTATACCATCATACTGCTCATACTAAGCAACGTCTTCATGACGCTAGCTTGGTATGGGCATTTAAAATTACAGGAGTCGGGCACCAGCAGCAACTGGCCACTTTTGGGTGTCATCGTGTTCTCCTGGGGCATCGCCTTTTTTGAGTACTGCTGTCAGGTGCCTGCCAACCGACTGGGGTTTGTAGAAAATGGCGGTCCCTTCAATCTCATTCAGTTGAAGGTCATTCAGGAGTGTATCTCGCTGGCCGTCTTCTGCATCATTGCCAATATCATGTTCCAAGGTACCCATCTGCACTGGAACCATATTCTGGCATTCTTTCTCATCATTTGCGCCGTTTACCTGGTGTTTATGGACAAATGATAAAGCAGCGAGGGCAAAGCCAAGCATGCTTGGACTTTGCCGAGTCGCGATGGAATTCGATGAAATCAAATGACACTCGACGAACGACTTTGGAAAACGTTTAACAAAGCGTTAGGACAATACCAGCTTATTGACGAGGACGATAAAATCCTCGTCGGTTTGTCTGGTGGCAAGGACTCGCTATGCTTGCTCGAATTCATGGCCCGTCGCTCCAAGGTACTTGTGCCCCACTTTACCGTCGAGGCCCTCCACGTCCGTATGGAAAACATCCACTACGAAACCGACACTTCCTACCTGCAGTCGTTCTGCAACGAACTGGGCGTCCCTCTCCACATCATTACCACCCGCTTCGAAGAACGCATTCCTCATTCCTCATTTCTCATTCCTCATTTTAAGCAAAAGCCCCCCTGCTTCCTCTGTTCCTGGCAGCGTCGCAAACAGCTCTTCAACCTTGCTCAGCAACTCGGCTGCACCAAGATAGCTCTGGGGCACCATCAAGACGACATCATCCATACCGCCCTTTTGAACCTCACCTTTCAAGGTCATTTCTCCACGATGCCTGTTAAGTTGAAAATGAGGAAAATGCCACTCACTATCATCCGTCCGCTGTGCTTGTGCCAAGAAGCTGATATTCAAGCCTATGCCGATGCCCATCAATATAAAAAACAACTCAAACAGTGTCCTTACGAACACGATACCAACCGCACTACCGCTGTCGAGCTCTTTGCCCACATGGAGTCCATGAATGAAGAAGCCCGTTACTCCATATTCCATGCCCTCGAGGCAGGCGGAAAACTCACAGAATATTAAATAAATTTAATTGTCAATTCCTAAATGAACAATATCAATAATTAATTCGTATCTTTGCCTATCAATGAAGATACGAACATTACTGATAATGGCCCTGTTGTTCCTTACGCTACCCGCATTGTCTCAGAAGCGCAGGGTTAAGCAACTGACGCCCGAGCAACTGGAACAGCAACAACGACAAGAGAAACTTGACCGTATGATGGCCAAGACACAATGTATCATGTTTATTGATAGTATCGTGGTCAATAAGCAAGAGTTCCTCCAAGTCTACCATCTGGCACCAGAAGTCGGACAGATAACTCGCTATCAAGATTTCTTCAATATCCGCAAACAACCGAACGCTTACGTCTATGTCAATGAATTAGGGTCAAAATGCTTTTATTCCATCGAGCAGGAAGACAGTACTATCCAACTCTTTTCGAGCGAGAACATCAACAGCCGTTGGTCGCACCCGAAACCATTGTCAGGAATTAACGACGATCACGAGTTCCTTCGTGTCAACTACCCCTTTATGATGGGCGACGGACAGACATTCTACTTTGCTGCCGAGGGCGGTGAAGGCTTGGGAGGGTACGATATCTATGTCACCCGCTATGATGCAGATGACAAGCAGTTCCTGCGTCCCGCCAACATTGGCATGCCTTTTAACAGCGAGGCCAACGACTATCTTTACGTCATCGACGAATACTCTAATCTCGGCTGGTTTGCTACAGACCGCAACCAACCCGCTGATAGCGTCTGCATCTATACCTTCATCCCCCCACAGACCCGTCAAACATACAGTGCTTCAGGGTTCTCCCCTGAAGAAATAGCAACCTTCGCCCGTATTGACCGCATTGCAGACAGCTGGACGGACGAGACAGCACGCCAGGACGCCATAAAGCGGTTACACAAGGTAGCCGGACAGGAAGCAGCCGATATTCCCGCCACCGACTTCCATTTCGTTATCAACGACCACATTGTCTATACCCGCTCATCCGACTTCAAAGCCAGTGGTAACCTTCAGCGTTTCCAAAAACTGACGGCCCTTAACCGGCACTATGAACGCATTGTCAACACCCTCAACCATGCTCGTGACTACTTTGTCACAGCCAGTGAGAATGAACGCGAGGTGCTACGTCCTGAAATTCTTGCCAGTGAACAAAAACAGCACCAGCTATTCGTTGACATCCATCATTTGGAAAAGACTATTCGCAATACAGAAATCATTTATCTAACTAAAAACAAATAATACTATGGCAAAAAGGACATTCCCCGAGTCCGAGCTGATTATCAATGGCGACGGCTCATGTTTTCACCTTCATCTGAAGCCCGAATTCCTGGCTGACAAGGTGATTCTCGTTGGCGACCCCGCTCGTGTTAATACCGTTGCAGCCCACTTCGACAGCATCGAGCATGAGGTTAGCAGTCGCGAGTTCCACACCATCACTGGTACATATAAAGGCAAGCGAATCACTTGCCAGTCTCACGGCATTGGCTGTGATAATATCGATATCGTTGTCAACGAACTCGACACGCTGGCCAACATCGACTATAACACCCGCGAGGAGAAACCCGAACACCGCACGCTGACAATGGTACGCATCGGCACCTGCGGCGGTCTGCAGCCCTTCACCCCCACTGGTTCATTCATCGCTTCTGTCAAAAGCATCGGCTTTGACGGCCTGCTGAACTTCTACGCAGGACGTAACGATGTCTGCGACCTGAAGATGGAGGAAGCCTTCAAGAAGCACATGGACTGGGACCCTGTCAAGGGAGCTCCCTACGTTGCTGTGGCTAACCGCGAACTCATCGACCGCATTGCTGCTGACGACATGGTCAAGGGCTATACCGTGGCTTGTGGCGGCTTCTATGGTCCGCAGGGACGTCAGCTTCGTGCTGCCGTCAGCGATCCTGAGCAGAACAAGAAGATTGAGGCCTTCGAGTACGAAGGCATGAAGATCTGTAACTTCGAGATGGAGTCATCGGCTCTTGCGGGTCTTGCCGCACTTCTTGGTCACCATGCCATGACCTGCTGCATGGTTATTGCTAACCGCTATGCCCAGAAGATGAACACAGACTACAAGAACTCGATTGATACCATCATCCAGAAGGTCCTCGACCGCATCTAAACGGTTAATGGTTATTGGTTAACAGTTAATGGATACAATTTGCGCATTAGCAACTGCTCCTGGTGGAGCGTTAGGCATCATAAGAATCTCAGGAGAACATTCTCTTGAGATTCTTTCCCGTATATTCACCAAGGACCTCACCGATGCCCGTCCCAACACCATCCATTACGGACATATCCTCGCCCCCGAGTATGATGCGGTTCTCCCGCATCATACAGAAGTCATCGACGAAGTCCTCGTCTCCGTCTTCCGTGCCCCCCACAGTTATACCGGTGAAGACTCCGCAGAAATCTCATGTCACGGTTCACGCTATATATTAAAAAAGGTACTGGAGTTGCTGGTGCAAAACGGCTGCCGTATAGCTCATCCTGGCGAATACACCATGCGCGCCTACCTCAACGGCAAGATGGATTTGTCGCAAGCAGAAGCCGTTGCCGACCTCATCGCCTCCACCAACCAAGCTACCCACCAGATGGCCATGAGCCAGCTGCGAGGTGGCATTTCTTCTGAGCTCTCCCGACTTCGTGAACATCTGCTGAAACTCACCTCTCTGCTCGAACTCGAACTCGACTTCTCCGACCACGAAGACATTGAGTTTGCTGACCGGAAAGAGCTCAAAGGTCTTGCGAATAAAATCAACAAACACATCACTCAGCTGGCACACTCCTTTGAGATTGGACAAGCCATCAAGCAGGGCATTCCAGTAGCCATCGTTGGCAAGACCAACGTAGGCAAGTCGACCCTGCTAAACGCGTTGCTCAAGGACGAACGAGCCATCGTTTCCGACATCCACGGCACCACCCGTGATACCATCGAGGACACCATCGACATCAACGGCGTAACCTTCCGTTTCATCGATACCGCAGGCATCCGCCAAACGTCAGACGTTATAGAAAAGATAGGTATCGGCCGAACCTATGCAGCCATTGAGAAAGCCCGCATCGTGCTCTGGGTGGTCGACGAAAAGCCATCACAGGAAGAGTTAAATAAAATGCGATTATCGTGTGAAAATAAGAAACTTATAGTTATAAGAAACAAAATCGACAAGGCCGAGAACAAGGCTTTTGCATTAGTTAAAATTCCTTTAATCGAGATTTCCGCCAAGCATGGCAACCACCTAGCCGATTTAGAGCAGGCCATCTACCAGTCAGCAGACATTTCCTCCCTTTCCGACTCTGAAGTCATCGTTACCAACGCCCGACACTACGATGCCCTTACCCGTGCTGCCGACCATTTGCAACGCGTCGTCAAAGGTCTGCAAACGCAGTTAAGCGGAGACCTCCTCGCTGAAGATCTTCGCCTTACCTTAGACATTCTCTCTGAAATCACTGGAGGTCAAATTACCCCCAACGAAGTATTAGGAAATATTTTTAAAAATTTCTGCGTGGGAAAATAATTGATTATAAACAACTTAGAATAACTTAGATAAACTATTACTTAAACCCCTCATTTCGAGGGGTTTTTGCATTTTAACACTTCCAAGTTGCTTTTTGTTGTTCCAAGTTATTTTAGTTATTTTTGTACCGTTTTTCTACCCCGTGGCAAAAATGGTGCTCTTAGGGTACGACATTGGTGGAAACAATTGAGACGTAGTGAGAATTAGCCAAAACGACATTCGTGGAAACCATTGAGACGTAGTCTTTGTCATGCTGCTGCTCATCGGCCAACTCCTGCTCAGTCTGTTAATGGAACAGTTCGGATGGCTCGGAGCCCCCCCGCAAACGGATTTCCATCCTCCAAATCATCGGCCTCCTGCTGATGCTCGGCGGCGTGGCACTCATCAGACTGTAGATTGCAACGCCACACTCCTACCTTTAGAGCAAACAGGAATTAGAGACTTGGGTAAAAGGATTGTAAGATTGGTAACGTCCGTGTCAGAAAAGAATGGCACGGACGTTTTTTCTAAACTATAGCATTAAGTGCTTCATGGGATGCCCTCCCCACCAGGCTATATCTGCCGCTTGTGACTTTGCCGCTTCTCGAATATCAATCATCATCTTCGTCTTCATCCTCCATTTTGCAGATTTGCCGTGTCTCTTTGCGAGCTTCCTTCCAACGAGGGAAGAACTTATCCATCAGCGCATGGAAACGGGCATTGTGGCTGGGTTCCAACAGATGGCACAGTTCATGAACTACCACATGCTCGACACACCATTCCGGCAACAGCAGCACATATGCTGAGAAACAGATTGACTTGTCCTTGACGTTGCAAACACCCCATCTGGAGATCATCGCTTTGTAATAGACCACAGAAGGCTTCACACCCATCTCCTTGGAGTGACGCTCCACCATCGGTTCTATCAGGGCTTTCAATCGACGTAGGGCATCATTGGCCTGTTCTCTCGTCCTTAGCGGCAGTTGATTGTAGAATGCAGCCCGTCGCTTCTGGTTTTCAAGGGTTTTCTTCCGTGCCTCAGTTATCCAATCACGGTGTTCCTCGATGAACCGTTCCACCTCTTTCTTAGGCATACCGATGGGTGCCGACACATGCACATCGCCATTCTTCACGATGCGCATTGAGAGTCTTCTGGTTCTCCTGTATGTTACTTGTATTGCCATTTCAATTTGTCATTAGAATAACCACACCGCTTATGGCGATATACGCATAGACGATGTATCGGAAAATGCGATTGGGAATGCGCTTGAAGACGTAAGCTCCCAAAGTTGTGCCGATGATGACACCGCCAAGTCCGAAACAGTAATCTGTCAAGACCGTCGTAGTGAAGAAGCCGTTGTAGGCACGAACAAAGGTCATCATTATATTGCCAATCAGAAAGTAGGTCTGCGCCATCGCCATATAGTGTTCCTTGGTGGGTTCCGATTGGATGAAATACAGCACGGCTGGCGGGCCTTGCATTCCAAAGAATCCACCCATCAGACCGCTAAGTGTACCAGCACCTACCTGCACTCGTTTTGTTGTCGGCAACTTGATCTTCTGGCTGAACAGCGCAAAATAGATACTGATGACTATCAATGCCACTCCCAAAATCCGCTTCAATATGTGGTCTTCGATGCGGGTCAAAGCAAAGATGGCTATTGTCGAGACAACAATAAACGTCAGCAGTATCGGCCATAGCCGTTTCCATGTGACATAGGCCTTCAGTCTCCAAACGATGACAGCTGAAGTCGTGATTGCAAGAAGTCCTGAGAGTGTTGTGGCCTCCCCGTATG
>JAEEGF011623264.1_pt1 | contig 14967 bp, 12 predicted proteins | sample 9134171 | NCBI WGS metagenome assembly JAEEGF01 (sample SAMN16246542, study PRJNA631951) | gut metagenome | biome: gut microbiome; feature: rumen; material: AP-attached | host: Bos | place: Iran: Karaj | collected 2018-10 | reverse complement strand
GTCATTGTATGAATGGAATGTGATGCCTGCCGAGGAAACAAGGTCGATTCCCTCATAAGGTACGATATAGTGATTGAGATGGTCGTGGCCGTAGAATACCGCTTTGACATCGCCCTGCTCAAGCATGGCGTCAATCTCGGCGTAGCCGGGCTCAAAGTTAAGTTCGGGCGGGCAGGGAGCTTCAAGCAGCCAGTTTGTACTGCGGTCAACGCCGTCGGGAAGCGTATAATACTTGCCGCCGTGAGAAACCGCGCCCTCGGTATTTTTGTCAACTTCCTTAAGCGCTTTGAAAATCTGAGGAGGAGCAATGTGCTGGAACGCGATTGAGGGAACGGGATTTCCGCCGTTTGCCGCCTTGAGCGCATTGGATGTTTCGACATACCATTTTACCTGCTCGGGCATTACATAGCCGTAGCCGCCGTAGGTATCGTCAAGATTGTAGTTGCCCGAATCAATGCACCAGAGATTGTAGGTGATTTTGTCGCTGTCCTTGGAGTCGAAAATCGGAACGTTGTAAGTGCCGGCGTTCATTGTTGATTTATCGCCGAGCTTCGCTTCGCAGACAACGCCCGCGCAGCCGATATAGCACTTATAGGATTCATACTGCTCAATCTGCTCGAGTTTGGTATAGGGGGTATTGTCGTCATCGTGATTGCCGAAGACGGCCGCTACGGGAACGCCGATTTCCTCGAACATATCCATTACGGATTTGAGGGCGGTCTTCGCGAGACCCTTTGTGCCGCAGGAATAGCCCGCGATATTGTCGCCGGTCAGGACGATGAGGTCGGGCTTGCTCTTCTCAACCGCGTTTTTGATTGCCGAAACGGCGAGACTTGAGAGCAGGGCGTCATCCTGGATGTCCGCCACCTGAAGAATTGTGAATTTTCCGTCTTCGCCGAAGGCGAGGTGAGCGTTTTCGGGGCGGGAAACATCAATATCCGCCGCAAAGCAGGGCAGGATAAACGCAAAAGTCAAAATGAGGCTCATAAACAGAGCTATGGTTTTTTTCATAGAAACAGTCTCCTTTCTTTTTTACATATCAATTATACGCCGATTTCCGCTGAAATCAAGCGGTTTTTATGTGAATTTTTTCGCCGGAGACCGCGATTTTCCGTTTTATCGCAGGGTAATCATACTGCGTTTTTGCCGTTTTCCGCCTATGGGTGAGGGGCAATTCACGGCCGGTGAGAAAATCCGCCGGAGAATAACGCTGAAAAAAGGAGTGATTGAATCGGAAAACGGAATTGATATGGATGAGATTATCTCGGGGCTCAGGCACATTGCCTTCGGCTCGTCAGCCGACGCGATAAAGCTGCTGCTTCATTCGGACACGCTGACCGACAGGCAGATAAAAAAGCTCGACACCTTCAATATCGCCTCGATAAAGCAGACGGGCTCGTGCATATCCGAGATTAAATTCTTTGACCGCGGCAAGGCGATGGAAAAGCTCGCTCAGCTCGGTGTTTCCCGGAGTGCGGAGGCAAACGGCTTCCTCGAGGCGCTGGCGAGGAGCGCGGGCGCGGCATCTCTTCTGATTGATATGGATTTCTGTTTCGGGCAGGTGAAATTTTACGGTCATTGAAAATTTTTTCAGGCGTTTCGCGAGGGAATGCTCGTTTATTCTTGATGAGAGCGAAACGGATATGCACGCCTTCATTTCGCCCCTGCGCTATAAGAACAAGATGTATCTCTACGGCGTGAATACCGAAATCGGCTACAATTCCGAGGGCTACTATCTTTATATAGGTCCGCCGTCTCCCGATATAACTGCGCGGGACAACGCGGGGACAATCGCCTGCGGCGGCGACACATACAGAATAGACCGCGCCGAGAAGGTTTACCGGGGAGCGGAAGTTTTCTATATCTGGGCGGTAATCAGAAAAACGGTTGATACGGAGGAAGAGAATGAATGAAATAAGCGCGATGCCCGCGAATATTGCCCACTGGCTCTCCGAAAGGGAGGAGCTCTCGCATATAAAATTCCTGACCGAGTTCCCGCCCGTAAAGAAGGCGGTGCCGCTGCGGAAAATCACGGTCGCCGTCGGGCTTCACTCGATACTTATCAAGGATACCTTCGAGCAGAGCGATGAGGAGCACGTGCTCGAGAGCGGTGAATACTGCAGGCGGGCGGAGATTACGCTGAGATTTTCAATTCACGCCCCGTTTTCGCTCGGCGGCGGCGCCTGCCATCAGGCGTTTGTGGATATAATCGACTGCCTCAGCTTTGACTCGGGGCTCGATATAAGCGAATCCGGCTGCGAGCTGATAAAGGAGGACAGGGATACCGACGCGCTTGTGCTCACCGCGAGAGCGAAGGTGAATTCGCGCCTGTGTCCGCCCGATACGACCGACCTTGTCTTTCCGTCATTTCTCGATAAGACTCTGCTCTGCGGCAGCCATATAAGGAATACGGCGATTCACCTCTCGGAGAATCAGCAGGCCTGGCTCGCTTCACCCTTTGTGCAGGGAGCGTATTCGGGAATGGGTCAGTCAACCCGCACAATAAATCTCGGCTTCAGACCCGCCGCCGTCTTCGTTTTCGCGGGCGGAATGCCGTCTGTCACGGCCTCTTCCCAGGCGTATTCCGCCCTCGCGGCCGGCGAATCGGGCTCGCTCGGCATCGAAATAACCGCAAACGGTTTCAGGGTCAAAAACGGCTCAACCCACGCTGTTTCGGGCATTACGCCGCTTCTCAACGAGGCGGGAACGGGCTATGTTTACCTCGCCTTCAGGGGTGTGAGCGGAGAAGGAAACGCTGATTAAACCGTAGCACACATAACGACGGCATCTTTTCCGTCTGATTTTGTCTCAAAATCTTGAAATAAACCAATTATTCCTGCGTTTTTTCGCCTTCATCAGGCGAAAAATCTGCTCGCCGTTCAGCACACCCCGATTTAATCAGTGTTTCCGTAAAATGTGAATAGTTGTTCCCATATTAAACAAAATTTTTCTGAATCTGTTGTCATTTTAACCAAAAGGATTTTTGACAAAATACCTCAATTTGGCATAGAAAACGAAAATTTTCCAAATTGTTGACGAAACAAAAATTGATGATATAATTATTGCATAGGTTAATATCAACAATTTGAAACCATTATTATTCAGGAGATAATCTATGACCATTAAAGAAGTTACAGTTCAGAATCAGGTTGGTCTTCACGCCCGTCCGGCTACCTATTTCATCCAGAAGGCAAACGAATTCAAGTCATCCATCTGGGTTGAGAAGGATGAGCGCAAAGTCAACGCCAAGAGCCTTCTCGGCGTGCTTTCCCTCGGCATTATGGGCGACACCGGCATCCGCATCATCGCCAGCGGCGCTGACGAGGAGCAGGCAGTCAATGAGCTTGTCAAGCTTGTTGAATCGGGCTTTGCCGAGTAATTCTCCGGCGGCGGTTACCGCCGTATCCTTTTAATCACACTTCCCGTACCGCTCAGGCGGTGCGGGATTTTTGTCTGATTTATGATTTGCGGCGGCATCAGGCGGGGCGGAATCGCTCCGCTCATTTTTTGCTTTTTTCTGTTTTCGCTTGCAAAAACCGGCATAATGATATATTATTGAAATATACGGAGGCGATGCTATGTCAAGAAAGTTTATGGATAAGGATTTCCTGCTCTTCAATGAGCCGGCTGTAAAGATGTTTGAAGCGGCGGGCAAGATGCCGATTTTTGACTGGCACTGCCACCTGTCGCCCAAAGAAATCTATGAGAATAAGGGCGGCGCTGATCTCGCTCAGCTCTGGCTCGGCGGCGATCATTATAAATGGCGCGCGATGCGCTCGTGCGGCGTGAATGAAAAATTCATAACCGGCGACGCACCGGGATACGAGAAATTCAGGGCGTTTGCCGCCTGCATGCCGTATCTCATCGGAAACCCGATGTATCACTGGTGCCATCTTGAGCTTCAGAGATACTTTGATATTTACGATATTCTCAGCGAAGAGACTGCGGATATTATCTGGCAGAAGGCGAATGAAAAGATTGCCGCGGGCGGATTTTCACCGCGCGAGCTGATTGCAAAATCAAATGTCACTCACCTTTGCACGACCGACGACCCCGCCGATTCGCTTGAATATCATGAGCTTCTCGCGAAGGAGAATCTGCCTTTCAGAGTGCTTCCCGCCTTCAGGCCCGATAAAGCTCTCGGCATTGACCTGCCCTCGTTCACCGGCTGGCTCGCGGATATGGAAAACCGCGCAGGCAAAGGGATTGAGAGCTTCAAAGAGCTCTGCGATGTGCTGAAGGAGAGAATAGAATTCTTCGCCTCGCTCGGCTGCTGCGCGAGCGACCACGGTTTCTCGTATATACCCTATGAAACGGCGGGCGAAGATGAGCTCGATTCGATATTCAGAGCCGCGAAATCGGGCGCGGAGGTCTCAACGCAGGATGCCGACAGATACAAGACCGCCCTTCTGCGCTTCCTCGCGAAGGAATACGCTTCGCGCGGCTGGGTTATGGAGCTTCATATCGGCCCGATGCGCAACAACAACCGCAGAATGTTCGAAAAAATCGGCCCCGACACGGGCTATGATTCAATAGACGACCAGCTCGTGGCAAGAAAGCTCTCGCGCTTCCTCGATTCTCTTGACTATGAGAATTCGCTGCCCAAGACGGTCATTTTCACGCTGAATCCCCGCGATAATTTCGTTTTCGGCTCGATGCTCGGCAACTTCCAGTCAGACGAGGCGCAGAGCAAGATTCAGTTCGGCTCCGCTTGGTGGTTCAATGACCATATCGACGGCATGCGCGAGCAGATGAAGGCGCTCGGCAACCTCGGAGCTCTCGGTAAATTCGTCGGAATGGTAACCGATTCGCGCTCCTTCCTCTCATACCCGAGGCACGAATATTTCCGCAGAATCGTCTGCAACCTGCTCGGCGAATTCGTTGAGGACGGCCTCTATCCCGATGATGAAAAGATGCTGAAAAAGCTCGCTGAAGACATCGCGTACAACAACGCGAAGGAGTATTTCGGAATTTAAAAACAAGGTGACGGGGACCAATATTATAACGAGTCAAACCTTATATAGCCCTCTCCACGAACGGAGAGGGTGGCACGGCGAACGCAGTGAGCCGTGACGGGTGTGGGCGATAAAAACGATTATTATGAAAGAAGAGAAGAAAAGAATTCTGACAGAAAGAGCACAGGAGCTTCGCAGGAACGCAACTCCCTGGGAGAACAAACTGTGGTATGAGTTTCTGCGGGATTATGAGATACCTGTTCACAGGCAGAGAGTCAGAGGTAGCTATATACTTGATTTTTATTGCAGCAAAGCAAAGTTGGCAATCGAGCTTGACGGTGGCGGTCATTATACAGATGATCAAAAAAAGCATGATGATGCACGCACGGCGGAACTGAATTCCAAAGGAATAGAAGTGATGCGGTTCTGCAATCTGGATATAGACACAAATTTCTATGAGGTGTGTTCTGCGATAGATAAGAGGATTAAAGAAAAAATCAAAGCGTGATTTTATCGCCCACACCCGCCGACTGCGTCGGCACCCTCTCCGTTCGTGGAGAGGGCCATAAGAGGATTTTGTTTATTATACTATGCTCCGCATATTCTGTTTATTACGCATACCAATAATTTTTGCAGCATACCATAATCCGATATTTGAACATCATAATCAAAAATCCAATTTCAAAGGAGTTAATTATATGGCACAGTATGTAATGGCACTCGACCAGGGCACAACCAGTTCCCGCGCTATCATTTTTGATAAAAAGGGAACCATCATCTGCAAGGCGCAGAATGAGTTCGAGCAGATTTATCCCGAGGCGGGCTGGGTTGAGCACGATCCTCTCGCGATTCTCTACAGCCAGTTTCAGGCGGTTTCGGGCTGCATTTCCTCCGGCGAAGTGAAGCCGAGTGAAATCGCGGCAATCGGTATCACAAACCAGCGCGAAACCACGATTCTCTGGGACAGACAGACCGGCAAGCCCGTCTATAACGCCATAGTCTGGCAGTGCCGCAGGACCGCGGACTACTGTGAAAAACTCAAGGAAGAGGGGCTCGGCGACTATATCAAGGAGAAGACCGGCCTTCTGATTGACGCATATTTCTCGGGCACCAAAATCAAGTGGATTCTCGACAACGTTCCCGAGGCGAGACGGCTCGCGGATATGGGCCGCCTGCTTTTCGGCACGGTTGAGACCTGGCTTATCTGGAATCTTACCGGCGGCAGCGTGCATGTAACCGATTATTCAAACGCTTCAAGAACAATGCTCTTTGACGTTGACAATCTCTGCTGGGACAAGACTCTCTGCGACAAGCTCGGTATTCCGATGTCGATTCTTCCCGAGCCCGTTCCCTCAAGCAAGATTTACGGCAGAGTCGCCAAGGGCATCCTCGGCCTCGAGGCCCTCGAGGGCATCCCCATCAGCGGCGCTATCGGCGACCAGCCCGCCGCGCTCTTCGGCCAGGCGTGCTTTGAGCCCGGTCAGGCGAAGAACACTTACGGCACCGGCTGTTTCCTGCTTATGAATACGGGCGAAACCAGAGTCAAATCAAAGAACAACCTGCTCACGGGCGTTGCCTGGGGCATCGGCGACAAGGTCGAATACGCGATTGAGGGCTCGGCCTTCAACGCCGGCTCGGTCATCAAATGGCTGCGCGACGAGCTTCATCTGATTGATTCCGCCCGCCGCTGCGACGAGCTCGCGGAGAGCGTTCCCGACGCGAACGGCATCTATTTCGTGCCCGCGTTCACGGGACTCGGCGCTCCCTACTGGGATATGTATGCCCGCGGCTGCATAGTCGGCCTGACCAGAGGCGTCAACAGAGCGCATGTCGCCAGAAGCGTGCTTGAGGCGATTACCTATCAGATGACCGACCTTCTCGAGGCAATGAAGGCGGATTCGGGCATCGATTTCACGGAGCTGCGCGTTGACGGCGGCGCGAGCGTTTCGAATATTATGCTCCAGATTCAGGCGGATATGATCCGCTGCAACGTCAACAGGCCCAAGACCGTTGAAACCACGGCTCTCGGCGCCGCTTACCTCGCCGGTCTCGCGGTCGGCGTATGGGAGAGCAAGGAGGAAATCGAGAAGAACCGCCAGGTGGAGAGAATCTTTGAGCCGAAGATGGATGAGGCGAAGAGAAACGCTCTCTATGACGGCTGGAAGCGCGCCGTCGAGCGTTCCAAAGACTGGGCAAAATAAGAACCCGGCACAGATAGGACTTCACATTTAAGCGAAAAACAAACAGACAGAATAGTTATATTGCCCCGCAGATTCCCGTATCTGCGGGGATTTCTTTCGGCGTGTGCGTTTCCGTAAACGGCAATAATTTTACTGTCTGTTTTCGGCGCCTTTTCTCGCTTGCCGTATCAACATACTGTCGTCGCTCGAAAATGCGCCGTTTTCATCTTAACTGTGAAGCCCTTGAAAAAGTGAAAAACAAACAGACAAATCAAGATTAACAGCCCGCAGGATGAATATTTTCTGCGGGGATTTCTTTTGTTTCACATATTATTTGATTTTTAATACTGTTTTTTGCGGCGGAGATTGCAAGTAATATTGCACTAACGGAGCCATCGATAATTGGTATAATTATACAATATTTATAATATTTATTGCAGTTTAATAAAAATTAACTTGATTATCGTATTTTATTATAATATAATTACTGCGTAAATTTGTCGGGATTGGCTCGGCTAAGTCATTTTAAAGGAGGAAACAAAATGACAAGATTAAAGAAAGTCCTGAGCATTGTGCTTTGTCTCTCGATGCTTCTGGGCACGCTCACAGTGGGTTTGCTGTTTGCTTCGGCGGAGGATGAGGAGCCGTCGGCAGCGATACCCTCTTATAGAGAACTTGCTGCAGCAGCAAACGGAGGAGATTTCTTCTACGCCGGTTATGAAATAACCGAAAACGGAGAAGCTACAGACTATCTTCTTCCGGCAGGCGGATCTTTCCACGTTAAGTTCTTTGTCAAGACAAACAAAGACCTCTATCAGGGAAAGTATTATTTCGCAATGACCAATTCTGCGCTGTTCAATGCCAACGGCGGTAAAATCATGCCGACAGACGGCCGTGTCAACGGACTGTCCACCAGCTGGACTCCGACCAAGAAAAACACTACCAGTTCCGGTTTTGTAACAGGCACGGGAGATGCTGCAGTAAGCAATATTGCCGGCTACACCGTAAAGGAAATCGGAAACTGGGTCATTTTTGAAATCAATGATAAGATCAAGACAACCAAGAATACAGCTTCCGATAATCCTATCTGCGAATTTGATATTCAGCTTGAGGGCGGCGCCGGCGAATTTGAATTCATTCAGGTCCCCGAATCCTTCACCGCCGCGTCAGGCGAAAAGCTGACTCAGGGCTATCAGTGCATCGGCGGAACAAGTACTACCAATAATATTCCCGCTGTTGACGGATTCAGGCTTCAGCCGAGTCAGAAATTCACGGTTGCAAACGAGGTTTCCTTCCGCAATGCGGACGAAACCGTTATAGAGAATCAGTATCCCGCGAAGAATGATAAAATCGTTCCTCCCGAGGTAGATAATCTTTATGCGTGGGCAGATGCAGACGGCAACTTTGTCGATCTTTCAAATGCCTATATGGGCGATGAATCCCTTGTCTATACCGCAATTCTCGACGATACACAGGTTGAGGTTACCCTTGACGGTAACGGCGGTCTGGTAGACGGCGTTGAAGCCAGGAAAATAAACGCTCTCGTTTCGCAGCCTCTCGATCTCACTCAGTATTCCGCCACAAAAGACGGCGATAATCACAAGGGCTGGGCAGTAAACGGCATCGCGACCACCGAATACACCTTCGGCAGCGTGAATCCCGTAACCGCTTCCGCTATCTGGGAAAACAGCGCCGTGCTCAAGGTCCTTATCGGCAAGGCGAGCGGCGAATGGGTTGAGTACCTTGACTATGTCGGCGTTCCCGGCGAAACTCTCACCCAGGAGAGCTATGACGCTATTGAAAACGCGGTTGAGGTCGAGTTCAAAAAGACCGGCAAGAGCACCATCGAGTGCGAAGAGGAACCCGTTTATACCGGCCTCAATTATCTTGCATACGAAGGCGAAGCATATCTCGGAAATATTGACCGCTATGCGTTTGAAGAAATAGTCTTCGGCGAAACTCCCTTCCTGTTTGTCACAGCCAAGTTTGTTCAGACCGCTAATTTCTATTATCCCAACACCAATGCCGACGGCACCGTAATAGAAAACAGCTGGAATAAATATGACACCCAGACTTATGAATTCAATTCGCTGCTTGACAACACGAATTATAATCCCGATGAGCCCGGCAATCTTGCCAATATCAGCTGCGTCTATAAGAACGGCGCGGGCATCGCTTATAATCCCGCTATTGTAGGCGCTGAAGGAACATCCATAAAGGTTGCGAACCTTCAGACCTTCGAGAATGATGAGAATTCAAAATATCTCTACACCTCGATTTTCAAGGACGGCAAGGGCAACGAGATTGACGCCTCTACAGGCGCGTTCATTCTCAACACCTCCGGCTACACCGTTCCCGGCGTATTTGATTTGTACACCTGCCCGAAAGACAGAACCTATCGTTTCGCGTTCAACGCGACTGCCGGCGGCAGCATCAACAATCAGATTATCGATAAGGAATTCGTTATCGGCGATACCTTCACCAAGGCCGACCTCGCGAGCTGCTTCAGCACCGACAGAGTCGATACCAAGTATGACGCGAACGTTCTGCTTGAAGACTGCGCGATTATCGACAGACCCGGCTATAAGCTTGTTGACATCTGGTACGGCTCCGATGAGAGCACCGATGAAACCAGCATTCTGAAGGGCAACACAGTCACTCTGACCAAAGAGCTGGTTGACAGCTCGCTCACCACTCTGACCGTCAAGGGCAAGAATTATGACGCGGTTATGCTCTCCTGCTCATTTGACACGATGGACTATGAGTTCACCGTTATGTATCAGAAGGCGGACGGCAGCTGGGATGTTCTCACCAAGAAGACCTTCAACGGCAAGCAGGCCGTTACCTACGCGGCTCTTATTGACGCCGACCTCGAAAAGCAGATTGAGGATAACCTTCCCACCGGTCAGCTTCTCAACAAGAGCGGATTCACGGTTGAATCCACCGGCGCGGTCAAATCAAGCTTCTACGCTTATGAAGGCCCGCTTACCATCCGTGTTATGTATATGTCCGATCAGCGCTCCGCGTTCATCGATTTCAATAACGGCAAGGACGGCGTTGATATCGGATACCGTAAAACCGATGTAAAGTACGGCACCGTAATCTATGATCCCAATTACGATTCTACAGTCGTGAAATATGACGAAAACGGTGACAAAATAGAAGCTCCCTACTTTAACAACTTCCTTGATGCCGGCGACAGTAACATTCCTTCGAAGACCGTCAAGACCCATAAGAAGGACGGCGACGGCAATCCGATGTACGAGCCCGCTTATGAGGATGTTCTCGACGAAGACGGCAACGTCGTAATCGACGATATCACCGGCGAACCCAAGAAGCAGATCAAGTATGAGGAAGCCAAGGATGAAAACGGCAACGTCAAGCTTGATAAAGACGGCAAGCCGATTATGCAGATTGTCTATGATATGAACAAGCCGATTTATCTTGACGAGAAGGGCGAGTCACCGTTCAGACCCTACCGCGCCTGTGAATTTATGGGAACCAAGGTTTATCACGTAAATTCCCCGATCAGAAACTGGTCTACATGCCTGCCCAGAGCGAATGGCTCGAAGGCTATGAGAATGACGAATGCCGTGTTTACAACACCACCATTCTTCAGCTTCAGTGGAAGTCGGATGAAGATTTCTTCTTCCGCGTTTACGATACCACCGGATTCTTCATGGGTCTCCCGATTATCGGCGACGGCTTCAGTCTTAATATGAACGGCAATATCTATTCCGCTCTCGGCAAGGATTTCAAGTGGTATTACTGGAAAGACAACCGTCCCTGCAAGAAGGGCGAAGGCACTCTCAATACCAATCCCGAGAACTGGATTATCATGTTGCTCTGGCCCAAGAAGGAAGTCCTTGAGCTCGGCGTTGATGAAAACGGCAATCCCATCACCTCCGAGGGCTGGTATTTCTCAGCTCTGCCCATCGCGAAGACCTGGTTCAAGCCCTCGTTCATACCCGATCTTATTCCCACGCTTCTTCCCCTTATCAAGGGACTTCTCAACTGACAGATATTCAACACATTTTGAATAAATTATACTTAGGAGGATTGAACTATGGCATACAAAATCAGTGACGACTGCATCTCCTGCGGCGCCTGCGCAGCAGAATGCCCCGTAGAAGCTATCGCCGAGGGCGACGGCAAGTACGTAATTGACGCAGACAAGTGCATCGAGTGCGGTGCATGCGCTGACACCTGCCCTGTAGGTGCTCCGGCTGCGGAATAAGCAGACAGAAAGCCGCCCGCTCGAGGGCGGGCGGCGCAATCACTCTGACAGACTGAATTACAGATTTGAATATATTAGGAAAGTTGGTTGATAAAATTGAAAATCAAAAAGATTTTATCCGTATTGCTTGCCGCTCTGCTTATTTCAATGGTAGGCATCCCCGCGTTTGCGGCCGATGATACCGGAGCGGGTGACGGCGAAACTCCCGCCGCATCAAGCGATTATGATTACACCAAGGATGAGAGACTCTTCACTGCCTCGAATCCCGAGCAGTATAATGACGGCGATTATCAGTGGGGCGGCGTTGCGCCCGCGATGTACGGCATAATAGCCAATAAGATGTACACCGTCAATCAGATTAATAAGGCCACCGAAATCGCCGAGGCGAAGAAAGAGGCCGAGGACGAAGTTGCCGCCAGAAAAGCACAGGAAGAAAAAGAAAAAGAGAAAGAAAACGGCAAGCAGGAAACAGCCGAAGGCGACAATGCCACCTACACCATCACCTTCAATGATAACGAAGGCAGCGGCGGACCGGGCACACAGACCGGCAAGAGCGGCGTCAATGAGCTCTCCAAGACCTACCCGAAGAGAAAGGGCTACACCTTCATCGGCTGGGATGAGGATAAGGACGCGGTTGCTCCCGCATACGTACTCGGCGGCGTCTGGGAAATCGAACTGAGCGCAGACGTTACCTTATACGCAATCTGGGATGACGGCATTCCCGCTCTCGAAGACGAGACATCGGCAGCCCCCAAGGTTGAAGGCGTCAAGGTTGAAGCCTTCTACGCTTTCAAATGCCCGAAGTGCGGCAAGGCGGTCGGCGCGACCTCGCTGCTCTCCATCTTTAATCAGGATGAGGGCAAGTGCATTCACTGCGGCGAATATCTTCCCGATCCCGGCACGGTAAAGGTTTACCGCTTCATTACCGTCGCGAGCGACAGCAATCATCTCAAATCCCTCAAGAATTATGACCTGACCAAGGCCTCAAAGGATCTCTACGGCAAGACCGCCGGCCAGTACGGCGACGGCAAGGATCTTCCGCAGTCCGATCTTATCTATGATAAGGACAAACTCGTTGATTTCTATACAAGCGGCAATCACGTTGAATTCAAAGACAGCTTCATGACAGGGCTCTTCATCTTCCTTGTCAAGTTCGAGAATTTCGCGACTCCTCTCGCAATCGGTTTCTCAGAATCGGCTTATAACGATATAGTCTGGAAAATCAGAGTAGCCATCTTCGGCGGACTGGAGAAAATCCTTACTCTCTTTGTTTCCGGCTGATATAAACAATCAGAAACATTACCCGCAGGAAACTGCGGGTTTTTGTTTTGCTCATTTTCCGGTATAAGCAAAAAATAGCAGCCTTCTCACGAGGAGAGGGCTGTATTCAATATCTTATTTATCTTATGCCTTGCCGGCGCAGCCGAAGACGTTGAGCATCTTGTGCTCGACAACCTCCTGGATGGCGGTGCGGGCGGGCTTGAGATACTGTCTGGGATCGAAGTGATCGGGATAGAGATCAAACTGCTCGCGGATGGTTGCGGTCAGCGCGAGGCGAAGGTCGGAGTCAACGTTGATTTTGCAGACTGCCATCTCTGCCGCCTGGCGGAGCATGGGCTCGGGAATGCCGATAGCGTCGGGCATCTTGCCGCCGTGAGCGTTGATTTTCTCAACATATTCGGGCATAACGGATGACGCGCCGTGAAGAACGATCGGGAAACCGGGAAGACGCTTGCTGACCTCTTCGAGGATGTCGAAGCGGAGCTGGGGCTTCTGGCCGGGTTTAAACTTATAAGCGCCGTGGCTGGTGCCGATTGCGATGGCGAGCGAGTCAACGCCGGTTCTGCTCGCGAAATCCTCAACCTGCTCGGGCTTGGTATAGCTCTCGTTGCCGGCTTCGACAACAACATCGTCCTCTACGCCTGCGAGAGTGCCGAGCTCGCCCTCTACGGTGACGCCGCGCTCGTGAGCGTATTCAACTACCTTGCGGGTAACCGCGATATTCTCTTCATAGGGAAGGCTTGAGCCGTCAATCATAACGCTGGTGAAGCCGCCGTCAATGCAGGATTTGCAGGTCTCGAAATCGGGGCCGTGGTCAAGATGAATAGCGATGGGAACATCGGTCTCGGCTGTTGCCGCCTCAACGAGCTTCATCAGATAGTTGTGGCCCGCGTAAGCTCTCGCGCCCTTGGAAACCTGAAGAATAACAGGGGATTTGAGGTGATCCGCCGCCGCGACGATACCCTGGACTATCTCCATATTGTTTACGTTGAAAGCGCCGATAGCGTAGCCGCCCTCATAAGCTTTTTTGAACATTTCGGTGGTATTTACAAGTGCCATAAATGTTTCTCCTTTTCGTTTATTACCGCAATAATTATATCAAAAAATCGCCTTTTGTCAATGGTATTGCATTTGAAAAGTATATAATGTATAATAAATATATTACGAATAAAGGAAGTTCCGCGATGAAAACCGAAATTGTAAATATCGGCTCAGCCGTTGAATTTGACCGCTTCGTCGCCTCCCATCCGAGCGGGCATTTTATGCAGTCCTCGCTCTGGGGCAGGGTAAAGGATGACTGGGGCTGGTTCGGCGTTCTCTGCCGCTCCGACAGCGGCGAAATAAAGGGCGCAATGGCGGTGCTCGTGCGTAAAATTTCAAAGCTCCCCTATCATCTGCTCTACGCTCCGCGCGGACCGGTCTGCGACCTTCACGATAAAGAGACGTTTGACGCGCTTATGGAAGGAGCGAAAAAAGAGGGCAGGAAATACAACGCCTACGCGATAAAAATCGATAAGGACGCCGACACAAACGATGAGGAATACAGAAAAATCGTTACCTCGGCGGGATTTAAGATAAACCCCGTGACAGACGCCTTCAAGGGCTTTCAGTGCGCGAGGGTAATCCGCATCGACCTTGAGGGAAAGAGCGAGGACGAGGTTTTCGCCTCCTTCGATTCGGGCCACCGCCGCAAGGTGAGAGTCGCTATCAAAAACAATGTTGAAATCGAGATTGCCGGCAGCGAAAAGGCGGACCTTTTTTACGATATGATGAAGGAGACGACCGAGAGGGACGGCTTTGAGCTCAGAAGCGCGGCGTATTTCGCCAAAATTCTCGACACATTCGGCGATAAGGCGCGGCTCTATATCGCATATTACACTCCCGAGGGCGGAGAGAGGACCGCGATTGCGGGCGCGATTTCGCTCGTTTACGGTGACAAGCTCTGGTATTTTTACGGCGCCTCGCGCAATATTCACAGGAACACGATGCCGAATTATCTGCTCCAGTGGGAAATGATAAAATGGGCTCTCGAATGCGGCTGCAGAATCTATGATTTCCGCGGTGTCACAAGGTTTGATGAGGATGACGGTCTCTACCGCTTCAAGATGAAATTCGGCGCGTATAAAGAGGAATTCATGGGCGAGATGGAGCTCGTTTACAAGCCCGCCGCCGCAATTCTTGTTGATAAAACTCAGGAAATAATGAAGAAATTAAGGTGAATGATTTGAAAAGAATATTTGCGTTTATATTTATTGTGTCTCTGATTCCCGGCCTTTGCGCCTGCGGAAAAGAAGAGGAAAAGCCGACGGAGCCT
>JAEEGF011054497.1_pt1 | contig 14972 bp, 12 predicted proteins | sample 9134171 | NCBI WGS metagenome assembly JAEEGF01 (sample SAMN16246542, study PRJNA631951) | gut metagenome | biome: gut microbiome; feature: rumen; material: AP-attached | host: Bos | place: Iran: Karaj | collected 2018-10 | reverse complement strand
AGGCGGGCATGATTCCGCAGGCCACCCTCTGCATCACCTACTCGCCCGTACATACTGTCGTATACTACTCCAATATCGCTGACCAACTCATCGAAGCCGGCGCGCCCGAAATCTGCCTCAAGGATATGGCAGGCATCGGACGTCCGCACTTCCTCGGCATGCTGGTGAAGGATATCAAGACCAAGCATCCCGACGTCATCGTCCAATATCACGGCCACAGCGGCCCGGGCCTCAGTATGGCCAGCATCCTAGAGGTCTGTGAGGCTGGTGCCGACATCATCGACACCGCCATCGAGCCCCTCAGCTGGGGCAAGGTGCACCCCGACGTCATCTCCGTGCAGGCGATGTTGAAGGACGCCGGCTTCCAAGTGCCGGAAATCAACATGGAGGCTTACATGGAGGCGCGCAAGCTGACGCAGGAATTCATTGACGACTTCCTGGGCTACTTCATGAACCCAGGCAACAAGCTGATGAGCTCGCTGCTGCTGGGCTGCGGACTGCCGGGCGGCATGATGGGAAGCATGATGGCCGACCTCACGGGCGTTATGCAGGCCATCAACATGAACCGCAAGAACAAGGGCCTCGAGCCCTATAGCGAGGACCAGCTCCTCGTGAAGCTCTTCGACGAAGTGGCTTACGTGTGGCCCAAGGTGGGCTATCCTCCACTCGTCACGCCCTTCAGCCAGTACACGAAGAACATCGCCCTGATGAACCTGCTGGCTGAATCGATGGGCAAGCCCCGCTACAGCATGATGGACGACGCCATCTGGGGCATGATCCTGGGCAAGAGCGGTAAGCTGCCCGGCGCCGTAGCCCCCGAAATCGTCGCCCTCGCCAAAGAGCAGGGACGCGAGTTCACGACTGCCGACCCGCAGAGCTACTACCCCGACGAACTCGACAAGTTCCGCCAAATCATGAAGGACGAAGGCTGGGACGAAGGAGAGGACGAGGAAGAGCTCTTCGAGCTGGCAATGCACGAGCGCCAGTATCGCGACTATAAGAGCGGCATTGCCAAGGAGCGCTTCGAGGCCGACCTGCAGAAGGCGAAGGACGAGGCACTGGCTGGCAAGGGAATGAGCGTCGAGCAAGTGCTGGCTATCAAGCACGCCAAGGCCGACCCCATGCCTGCCCCCGAAAACGGACAGGTCATCTGGGAGGTTTCCGTCGCTGGCCCCTCCACCGAACCCACAGTCGGCAAGCGATACAAAGAGGGCGACCTCGTATGCCACATCACCACGCCTTGGGGCGAGATTGCCCCCGTCAAGGCCACCATCAGCGGCAAGGTTGTGGAGGTCTGTGCCAAGCAGGGCACCACGCTCCGCAAGGGCGACCCCATCGTCTATATCGAAAGGGACGCTGAATGATAGAGAAGCACATTGTCTTGGAGGACGTTGACCCCGTGGTGTTCTACGGCACGGGCAACGCCCACATGCAGATGATAAAGGCGCTCCATCCCAAGCTGCGCCTCATTGCCCGCGACAACATCATCAAGGCGATGGGCGACGAGGGCGAGCTGGAGCAGTTTGAGCGCTTTATCGGCAAGGTGCAGGCCTACTGCAGCAAGTACAACCGCCTGACGGACGAGGCTATTCTCGACATCTTCAACGGCAACCGCCCCATCGTGGAGAAGGAGAACGACGTCATTGTCTTCAGCATCAGCGGGCGACCCATCTCCCCCCGCACGGAGAACCAACTGCGGCTGGTAAAGGAGTACGAGCGAAACGACATGGTCTTCACCATCGGTCCTGCAGGCTCCGGCAAGACCTATACAGCAATCGCCCTCGCCGTGCGCGCGCTGAAAAACAAAGAGGTGAAGAAAATCATCCTCTGCCGCCCGGCTGTCGAAGCAGGCGAGAAGCTCGGCTTCCTCCCAGGCGACATGCGCGAGAAGATAGACCCCTATCTGCAGCCGCTCTACGACGCCCTCGAGGACATGATTCCTGCCGTCAAGCTGAAGGAATACATGGAGCTGGGCATCATCCAGATTGCCCCTCTTGCCTTCATGCGCGGACGTACGCTCAACGATGCCATCGTCATCCTCGACGAGGCGCAGAACACGACTGTCCCCCAAATCAAGATGTTCCTCACCCGCATGGGCTGGAACACCAAGATGCTCATCACGGGCGACCTGACACAGATTGACCTTCCGTCATCCCAGCGTTCCGGCCTCGCCCACGCCCTCAGCCTGCTGCGAGGCATCGAAGGCATCGCCGTGGTGGAGATGACGAAGAAGGATATCATACGCCACAAGCTCGTCACCCGCATCGTCGAGGCCTACGAACATCAGCAAGCCCTCGAGCGCCAGCAACAGGAGCTGAAGTTTGCCGATGCTCCCGAAGACTCCCCCATTTCCGAAGAACCAGACAATTCCCATTAACCCCTTTTCACCTCAATAAACATGTCACTCCAAACCACCAACTTCAACTTCCCTGGACAGAAAAGCGTCTATCACGGCAAAGTCCGTGATGTCTATAACATCAACGACGACCTGATGGTCATGGTTGCTACCGACCGTATCTCGGCCTTCGACGTCATCCTGCCCAAGGGCATCCCCTTCAAGGGGCAGGTGCTCAACCAGATTGCCGCCAAGTTTCTCGACGATACAGCCGACATCGTCCCCAACTGGAAACTCGCCACGCCCGACCCGATGGTTACCGTCGGACTGAAATGCGAAGGTTTCCGCGTGGAAATGATTATCCGCGGCTACCTCACCGGCAGCGCCTGGCGCGAATACAAGAACGGTGCCCGCACGCTCTGCGGCGTCCCCCTGCCCGACGGCATGAAGGAGAACCAGAAGTTCCCCGTTCCCATCATCACCCCGACGACGAAAGCCGAAGCAGGACACGACGAGAACATCTCGCGTGAGGAAATCATTGCTCAAGGTATCGTCAGCCGCGAGGATTACGAGCAGATGGAACAATACACCCGTGCGCTCTTCCAGCGCGGCACCGAGATTGCCGCACGGCGCGGACTCATCCTCGTTGATACCAAGTACGAGTTTGGCAAGCGCAACGGCAAGGTCTATCTGATTGACGAAATCCACACCCCCGACTCGTCACGCTACTTCTATGCCGACGGCTATGAGGAGAAATTCGCCAAGGGCGAGCCCCAGCGCCAGCTCTCCAAGGAGTTTGTGCGCCAATGGCTCATCGACCGTGGCTTCATGGGACAAGCCGGACAGCAGGTGCCCGAGATGACAGACGAATTTGTGCAGAGCGTCACAGACCGTTACGTCGAGCTCTATGAGCACATCGTCGGCGAGAAGTTCGTCAAGGACGAATCTTCCGACCTCGCCGCCCGCATCGAAAAGAACGTGACAGCCTATCTGGCAAAGCTGGCTTAAAACAGGAACAGGAATGGAACGCTACGGCATCATAGGCAACCCCCTCGGGCACTCCTTCTCGCGGAACTACTTCACGGAGTTCTTCCAGCGGACGGGGCGCGACGCTGTCTATGAGCCATACGTCCTGGAAAGCATCGAGGAATTCCCAGCCCTCATCGCCACACATCCCGACTTTGTGGGGCTTAACGTCACAATTCCCTACAAGCAGGCGGTCATGCGCCATCTCGATGCCATTGAACCTGATGCCGCTGCCATTGGCGCCGTCAACGTCGTTAAAGTTAGCTGGCATGCCGGGCACCCCTTCCTCACGGGCTACAATACTGACATCCTAGGCTTCACCCGTTCCATCAGACCGTTGCTGAAGCCGCACCACACCAGCGCCCTCATCCTCGGCACGGGAGGCGCCTCCAAAGCTGTCGATCAAGGGCTGCATCAGCTGGGAATCGAAACGATGTTCGTCTCCCGTACCCGACGTGAAGGAGTCCTCTGCTACGAAGACCTTACGCCCGAGGTGATGGCACGCTATAACGTCGTTGTCAACGCCACACCGCTTGGGACATTCCCCGACACAGAGCGATGCCCCGACATCCCCTACCCGTTTCTTACGACCAAGCACCTCTGCTTCGATCTTGTCTATAACCCCGACAAGTCGCTCTTCCTACGGAAAGCCGAAGAACAGGGAGCCTCTATAAAAAACGGACTTGAAATGTTATACATCCAGGCCGACGAAGCCTGGAAAATATGGACAGAAAACAAGAAATGAAAAAACTCATACTAATCTTTGCCTGTTTCCTTGCCACACTAGGCATGAGCGCTACGGTCTGGACACCAAAGACCGTTCCCATTATTCATCTACAGGACTCCACCCACTACGTCTGCAACCCCGAAGGAATTCTTTCGCAGGCTGCGTGCGACTCCATCGACGCCATCTTCCGTGCCGTGGAGGACAGCACAGGCGTGCAAGCGTTGGTTGCCGTGCTCTCTGGCATCGACCCTGACGATTGCTTTGAGTTTTCCCGCCTGTTGGGCGAGGAAGTCGGCGTGGGTGTTGAAGGAAAGGACAACGGCATTGTCGTCGTGCTCAGCACCACCGAGCGCGATATCAGCTTCTCCACAGGCTATGGTTTGGAAGGTGTTGTCACAGACGCCCTCAGCAAGCGCATCCAGGTCAACTACATGGTGCCCTATTTCAAGGACGACAACTGGGACCGCGGTATGGTGGAAGGAATGCGCGAGCTCGGCAAGCACCTGCTTGACCCCGAACTAATTGGACGTGAAAAGAGTAAAGAAAACATTCCGATTCTCCTTTTCCTCCTCTGCCTTTTCTTTGCACCTTTTATTCTGCTCTATCTGGCTATCCGTAGTATGAAAAAATGCCCCCATTGCGGCAAGTATAAGCTCAAGCTCACCAGCACGGAAACCCTCTACAAGAACGCTCGAGGCAAAAAGGTGCGCTACACCTACACCTGCCAGAACTGCATGCATCAGGTCGTCAAAGATCACTACACATCCTACGGAAACAACTCCGGCCGTTCCTCCGGCACAGGAGGTGGTGTCATCGGCGGAGGCGGATTCGGCGGAGGATTTGGAGGCGGATTTGGCGGAGGCCACTACGGCGGAGGCCATTTCGGCGGAGGTGGTGCCCACACGAAGTTCTAATCCTCACTAGAATGATTCATCCATAAGAATATAATTATTAACCCTTAAAACCAATAAAAAATCCAATGAAAAAAAGTTCACTTCTGATTCTCGGAATCATTGTTCTCGTTGTCGTCCTCTGGGGCGTGAAAGCGTACAACAACATGGTCAGCCAAGAAGAAGGCGTCTCTACGGCTTGGGCAAACGTCGAAAGCCAGTATCAGCGTCGTGCCGACCTTATCCCTAACCTCGTTAACACCGTCAAGGGCTATGCCGCCCACGAAAGCGAAACCCTTCAGGCTGTCGTCAATGCTCGCACGAAGGCTACGTCCATCAACATCGATGCAGAGAACATGACGGCCGAACAGCTTAAGGAATACCAGAAAGCCCAGAGTGAGGTTGGCGGAGCCCTGGGACGCCTTATTGCTGTGGCAGAATCCTATCCCGACCTGAAGGCCAACCAGAACTTCCTTGAGCTGCAAGCCCAGCTGGAAGGCACAGAGAACCGCATCGCTGTGGAGCGTAAGAACTTCAACGAAGCTGCCAAGAAGTTCAACACATACATCCGCAAGTTCCCGCAGAGCCTCCTCTCCGGTGTCTTCGGATTTGACAAGAAGCCCTACTTCGAGGCTGAAGAAGGCTCGCAGAAAGCCCCCACGGTGCAATTCTAATAAACCGATAAACTATAAACCCATAAACCCCAATTAATGAACGACCAACAGCGCTACATGCTGCGAGGCGTCTCAGCCGCCAAGGAGGACGTCCACAAGGCCATCCGCAACATCGACAAGGGATTATACCCGAAAGCCTTCTGCAAGATAATCCCCGACCTGCTGGGCGGTGATCCCGACTACTGCAACATCATGCATGCCGACGGAGCGGGCACTAAGTCATCCCTCGCTTACCTCTACTGGAAGGAGACGGGCGACCTCAGCGTCTGGAAAGGCATCGCACAGGACGCCCTCATCATGAATATCGACGACCTGCTCTGCGTGGGAGCCACCACGGGCATCCTCGCCTCGTCCACCATCGGACGAAACAAAATGCTCATTCCGGGCGAGGTTATTAGTGCCATCATCAACGGCACAGACGAACTGCTGGCTGAGCTGCGCGACATGGGCATTGGCGTCTATGGCACGGGAGGCGAGACGGCTGACGTGGGCGACCTGGTGCGCACCATCATTGTGGATAGCACCGTCACCTGCCGCATGCGCCGCAGCGACATCATCGACAACGCCCACATCTGTGCGGGCGACGTCATCGTCGGCCTCTCCTCCACAGGGCAGGCCACGTACGAGAAGCAGTACAACGGTGGCATGGGCAGCAACGGCCTCACCAGCGCCCGGCACGACGTATTTGCCAAATACCTGGCCGAGAAATACCCCGAAAGCTACGACCATGCTGTCCCCTACGACCTTGTCTATTCGGGAAAGCTACGCCTCACCGACCCCGTCAAAGGCACATCCCTCAACGCCGGGCAGCTCGTGCTCTCTCCCACCCGCACCTACGCTCCTGTCATCCGCAAGGTGCTAGACGAGGTTCGTCCCAAGGTGCACGGCATGATTCATTGCACGGGCGGCGCTCAGACCAAGGTGCTGCACTTCGTGGACGGGCTACGCATCGTCAAGGACAACATGTTCCCCGTTCCCCCGCTCTTCCGCACCATCCAGACGCAGAGCGGCACCGACTGGGCAGAGATGTACAAGGTGTTCAACATGGGACACCGCATGGAGATCTACCTCGCTCCCGACGATGCCCAGACAGTCATCGACATTGCCCGCACGTTCCACATCGACGCACAGGTTGTCGGCCATGTCGAGGCCCTGCCCGCCTCCTCCGGCAAGCCGCGCGAGTTGGTCATCCGTTCTGAAAGTGGCGAATTTATCTACTAAAATCCTATCTTTATTGAATCAATCATGGAAAATTTCAAGAAAACATGTTTGTATGACAAACACGTTGCTTTGGGTGCCAAGATGAGTCCCTTCGGGGGGTTCGACATGCCCATTGAGTATTCAACCATCAAGGACGAACACATGGCTGTCCGCAACGCCTGCGGCATCTTCGACGTCAGCCACATGGGCGAAATCTTCGTCAGCGGCCCCGATACCGAGAAGTTCGTCAACCACATCTTCACCAACGACATCACCGACGCCCCCTACGGCAAGATTTTCTACGGCATCATGTGCTATCCCGACGGAGGAAGCGTGGACGATCTGCTTGTATATAAGATGCAGGGCGACCTCTATCTGCTGGTAGTCAACGCTGCCAACATCGACAAGGACGACGCCTGGATCCGTGAGCAGAGCAAGGGCTACGACGTCGTCATCGACAACCAGTCCGACGTCTATGGCCAGGTGGCTGTGCAAGGCCCTCTCGCCGAAGAGAAAGTGGAATGTCTGCTCGGCTTGGCTGTCAAGGACCTGGCCTTCTACACCTTCAAGGAAATCAATGTCGATGGCGAGACCATCATCGCCAGCCGCACGGGCTACACGGGCGAGGACGGTTTTGAGCTCTACGGCTCGCACGCCTATATAAATAAGGTATGGGACATCCTTGTCGGTTCTGGCGAAGTGGCTCCCTGCGGACTCGGCTGCCGCGACACGCTGCGCTTCGAGGTTGCCCTGCCGCTCTACGGCCACGAACTGAGCCCCGAAATCTCCCCGCTAATGGCAGGCCTGGGCATGTTTGTCAAGCTCGACAAGCCCGAGTTCATCGGCAAGGAAGCCCTTGCTGAGCAGAAGGCTAACGGCGTGAAGCAGAAGGTCGTGGGCATTGAGCTGCACGACAAGGCCATCCCCCGCAACGGCTATCCCGTGGAGGTGAACGGCGAGGAAATCGGCGTCGTCACCACAGGCTATCACGGCCTCTCCGTGGACAAGAGCATCTGCATGGCGCTCATCGACGCCCGCTTTGCTGCCCTCGACACGCCCGTGGAAATCCGCATCCGCAAGAAAACCTTCCCGGGTACCGTCGTCAAGAAGAAATTCTTCAACAAGAACTACAAGAAGTAGTTCCGTTCCGAAGCTTCATATTCAGAATTCAAACATACCATATTCCTAACCAAAAAAAATTTCAGAAAACTATGTCAAAAGTAGAAACCGGCTTCAAGTATGCCGAAACACACGAGTGGGTAAAAGTAGAAGGCGAGTTTGCTTTCATCGGTATCAGCGACTATGCACAGCACGAACTGGGCGACGTCGTCTATGTGGACTTCCCCGCTGAGGGCGAGTATATTACCAAGGGCGAGGACTTCGGCGCCGTGGAGAGCACCAAGGCCGCCAGCGACCTGATTGCCCCTGTCAGCGGAACCGTTGTGGAGGTGAACACCGCCCTCGACGATGCTCCCGAGCTCATCAACGAAGACCCCTACAAGAACTGGATGCTCAAGGTGAAGCTTGCCGATGCCGCTGAGCTCGACAGCCTCATGGATGCAGCTGCTTACGAGGCATTCTGCCAGAAGGACTAATCCCTCTTCCCTTCCTAAAGCCTCATTACTAATTCCTAATTTTCTAATTTCTAATTTTTAGAATGCATCCTTACATTCCCCACACTCCGGATGATATCCGCCAGATGTTGGACGCTGTGGGCATGAAGTCGCTTGACGACCTTTATGCCGATGTTCCGCAGGACTTCATCTACAAGGGCGAATACGACCTCCCCGACGCCATGAGCGAGGACGAGATCCGACGCCACTTCGAAGCCCTTGCCGCACGCAACGCCCGGATGGTATGCTTTGCCGGACAGGGTTGGTACGACCATTGCACGCCAGCCGTCATCCCCTACCTCACCCAGCGCAGCGAGTTCCTTACTGCCTACACGCCCTATCAGCCCGAAATCAGCCAGGGCACGCTCCGCTACATCTTCGAGTACCAGAGCATGATTTGCGCCCTCACGGGGCTGGAAGTCAGCAACGCCTCCATGTACGACGGCCCGACGGCTGCTGCCGAGGCTGTCCGCATGGCTGTCACCTCTGCCCGCAAGAAGGACACCGTCCTCATCAGCTCCACCCTGCTCCCGCAGGTGAAGGAGGTGGTGAAGACCTACGCCTCGTATGCCGGTACCGTTATCGAGGAGGTTGCCGAGGCCGACTGCCAGACCTCGCTCGAGGCCCTTACGGCAGCCCTTGCCAGCGGACGCGTGGCAGGCGTCATCGCTCCCACGACCAACGCCTACGGCATCATCGAGGACCACACGGGCTTTGCCGATGCCGTCCACGCCGCAGGAGCCATGTTCATCGAGTATTGCGACCCCTCCACGCTTGCCGTGCTGAAGAGCCCCGCCGAATGGGGTGCCGACGTGGCCGTGGGTGACGGACAGAGCCTGGGCGTGCCCCTCTGTTACGGAGGTCCCACGCTCGGCTTCATGGCCTGCAAGAAGGACTATCTGCGCAAGCTGCCCGGACGCATCGTTGGCGCCACCACCGACAAGGACGGCAAGCGTTGCTACGTCCTCACCCTGCAGGCACGCGAGCAGCACATCCGTCGCGACAAGGCCACCAGCAACATCTGCTCCAACGAGTCGCTCATGGCCCTCTGGGTCACCATCTACCTCTCGCTGCTCGGCCCGAAGGGACTTGCTGAGGTCAACGAGCGCTCGTCCGAAGCAGCCCACTACCTCTGCAAGGAACTCATCGCCACGGGCCACTTCACGCTCGTCAGCGACAAGCCTTTCCTCAAGGAGTTCACCCTCGACTACAAGGGCGATGCCCGCACCCTCCACGAGGTGCTTGCCGGCAAGGGCATCCTGGCAGGCGTCGTCACAGGCGACCATCGCATCTGCTTTGCCGTTACCGAGAAGCGCACACGCGACGAAATCAACCAACTGATTAACTATGTAAAGGAGGTTGCCCTATGAGATACTACGACCATCTGATTTTCGACTATTCCGAGGAAGGCCGTCGCGGCTACACGCTGCCTAAGGCTGCCGCCCCCGAGGTATCCTCCGCCCTTCCCGAAGGGCTCCGTCGCTCCTCTGCCCCGGCCCTGCCCGAGGTGAGCGAGGTGGACGTGGTGCGCCACTACACCAACCTCTCGCAGATGAACTTCGGCGTCGACACCGGCTTCTATCCCCTCGGCAGTTGCACCATGAAGTACAACCCCAAAATCAACGAGGAGATTGCCGCCATGGCAGCCTTTGGCGCCATCCATCCGCTGCAGCCCGTCGCGTCCGTCCAGGGCGTGCAGGCTGTCTATGCCTCCATGGAGCAGATGCTGGCAGCCATCACCGGCATGAAGTACTTCACCTTCAACCCCTGCGCCGGCGCCCACGGCGAGCTGACAGGCCTTATGATCATGCGCGCCTGGCATCGCAGCCGGGGCGACGTCGCCCGCACGAAGATTATCGTCCCCGACAGCGCCCACGGCACCAATCCAGCCTCGGCAGCCGTGTGCGGGCTCGACGTCGTGGTGGTGAAGTCGAATGCCGCCGGCCTCGTCGACGTCGAGGACCTCAAGCCCCTGCTGGGCCCCGACCTCGCAGGCATCATGATGACCAACCCCAACACGCTGGGCCTCTTTGAGAAGGACATCAAGGAGATTGCCGCCCTCGTCCACGAGGCAGGCGGACTGCTCTACTACGACGGCGCCAACATGAACCCCCTTATCGGCACCGTCCGTCCGGGCGACATGGGCTTCGACATCATGCACCTCAACCTCCACAAGTCGTTCTCCACACCTCACGGCGGAGGCGGCCCGGGTAGCGGCCCCGTAGGCGTTGCAGCCTTCCTGAAAGACTGCCTCCCCTACCCGCACACCATTGAAACGGCTGACGGCTACGCCCTCCAGACCACCGGCACGACGGCAGGCCGCGTCAGCGCCCACATGGGCAACTTCGGCGTCATCCTGCGCGCCTGCGCCTGGCTGCTCACCATCGGGCGCCAGCACGTCCGCGAGGTAGGCCCCATCGCCACGCTCAATGCCAACTACGTGAAGGAAAAGCTGCGCGACGCCTACAAGCTCCCCATCCCCTCCGTCTGCAAGCACGAGTTCGTCTTCGACGGGCTCATCAACGACGGTGCCCGCGAGGGCGTCGAAGGCGCCACCACGCTCGACGTTGCCAAGCGCCTGCTCGACTTTGGCTTCCATGCCCCGACGATCTACTTCCCCCTCCTCTTCCACCAGGCCCTGATGATCGAGCCTACGGAGACGGAGAGCAAGGAGACGCTCGACGCCTTCATCGACGTCATGCATCGCATAGCAGCCGAGGCAGCCGAGGATCCCAACATCCTCCACGCCGCGCCCCACAACGCCCCCATCAGCCGTCCCGACGACACCACAGCCGCCAAGCACCCCGTCATCAACTGGGGCGACCTCCAGGCCGAGGGCTGAAGGCTGAGGGCTGAAAGGCTGATGTTTGAAGGCTGAAGGCCGGAAGTGCTCTTTAGTGAGTAGTGAGTAGATGAATGTCCAGCATGCGAAGGCTTTATCTACTCACTATTCACTAATCGCTATTTTTGTGTTCCCCTCGATGGAACGACAACCTGTGTCGCCTTGCTCTGTCGCTCATAGCGATATGAAATCATTTCAAAGAACGCTCAGCGATTGAATCCGATGTCCCGTATGCTGTGCACCCGCCTGCGGAGCAACACGTTTTCGTAATCGCTTTTCATTTCGTCTGCAAAGATAACACATCTTTTTTTTCCAGTTTCCGATGGCAGCGAGAGCACCTTCTCACGCCGATTTCGCCCAACTATGAATTATGAACTAAAAATGTATGGGATGTCGGCGCAGAGTTAAACGCTACGAGCGCAGAGTTAAACGTTATCGGAACAAAGTTAAACGTTACGGGCATGGCGATCGAAAAACCACCACGCGATGGGCCATTCTGGCGCACGCCCCCCTCCATTTGATAGCGGAATAGTGAAAAACGACGATACAAACGCGTGCGCCAAGAACAGGGAAAAGCATCGGAAATGGCGGTTTTTGCTGCCTTTTGAGGCCTAAAAAGGCAAGATTTGGGCACCTTTTGTGCCTCATTTGCGTTTCAGCATAGCCGGAGCAGTAGGTTTCTCGATGTCGTATATCGTTGTCTGATTGCTTTTTAGATAAAACAAATCGTGACCGAGTGTTTCAGTTTCAGTTGTTTCAGTTGTTTTTTAAAGGGTATCACTCTCTCTTCCCTTCCTTTTTTTATATTATAACATATTTATTATTAATTAATTATATGGTATTATAAGGGGAGATTGAGAAAACACATACCCTCAAAAAACCTAACTGAAACTGAAACAACTGAAACACCCGGCCACACAACACTCTCTCCTACACCTCCTTATTCCCTATGAGGCCCCCCACGATGCAGAGTTCGTCGGCCGCCTCGTAACAGAAATCTTTGAAGGAAAAGTCCTTGGTAAACCTTGGCGGGATGTTGAAAGTAGGGTAGAGGGTGCCGTCCTTCCCTCGGTGGATGTTCACACGCACGCCGCGGTAGACAAACGGGTTGCGCTTGTTCTGGCGCGTCTTCTGCAGGCGGGCGTTCTCGATGAAGGTGAAGTGGTCGTCGTCGTTGCGTACGATGGCGCCGCCCAGCAGCTCGCCCTCGTTCATGCCGCCCGGCTTGCGGGTCAGCAGCTTCAGGTCCACACACAGCTCGGTGTGCGGGTAGAGGCCGCCCGGCATCCGCCGGCGGAACGCCGCAGCAAGGGGTTCGTTACTCTGGAGGCAAATCTCAATCACCTCACCTACCGACTTCGGCTCGTGCTTCTCAGCGCCGAGTCTTTTTCCTGTAATAAAATCTTTTGCCATATTACAAACAGATTTTAGGGCGGTTCGACCATCTGCTTAGCCCATAGCCTAAGACGGCCAAGAACTGAACCGTTCAGTCCTCGGCAATGGGGAAACCACCCCCCGGCACGTAAGCACTTTCGCCGGATTTGCTTACACGCTTTCGGAACGGCACAAAGCGACAGCCGGAACACCCTGTATATAAAGAGTGTTCCGGCCGGAAAAAAATTTCAAAAAAAAGTGATCGTGCTTACATCGTTGCTTACAGGGACACGAAATCGCTTACACGCGTCAGATTCCTTTTGTCGAGCGAAGCTCACCCGAAAGGACGGCCCGCAGGGCGGCATCCCTCGTGTCGTAATCCTCATCGCCGCCCCCTTTGCGTTGCGGTAACGGATTGTTGATGTCGAGAATATATACGGTCGCATCAATCCCAAACGCGTCCTCATCGGCCAGACGGTTTCGGTCGAAATTGGGTGTCAGCCCAAACTGCTCCCTGACCATCGACGATGCCGACTGCCTTTTCTGTCCTTCGATAAAGGGCTGCTTCAATAGCTTTTGCAGAAGCGACGTCAAGACCGTTGTGCTGGCCTTCCACGCGATGTTGCAATGGCGGGGCTCGCCCTCGAAGAGAGCGTCGAAGTCGTCTGTGGTCGTCTTGCCGTCTATCCAGCCCCACTTGTTCCACCTCTCAAAGACAAGTTTCACCCTCTCGCCCTGCCTCCTCAGAACGCCCTTGTTGCCATGGGTGTAGTACTTGAGCGTCATGGGCTTGCCGGCGGGCTTTTTCGCGACACCCTTCGCGGGCTTTCGCGCCGACGGGCGTTTCCTTGCCTTCGGCTCCGCGGCAGCCACAGGCCCTGCGGCGGCAAACGCCTCCAGCACGGCCACGTGCGCGTAGATTAGATAGAGGTTCGTGCGCGAGAAGCGGCCATAGTAGAGCACCTTGGCGAAGGCCCTCTCTTCCTCCTCCCCCTCGACGGGAAAGAGGAACGCCTTGGGCATGGCGTCCGTGAGCGCCGTGCGGATGCCGTCGAGCGCCTGCTCCCGCTTTGCCCCCTCGGGGTATTTGAGGGCGAACTTCGACAGGAAGCCGCCCTCCTGACTCAGGTGGTGGCGCACATACTCCATCTGCGCGCGGTAGATGGCGAGGGGCCCGCCGTTGCTGATGAACCGGTGGCACGACGATTCGATGGCCTGCGTCGGGGAGAGTATGTCGAACTCGTCGCAGCACGTGTTCAGCTGATTCAGCACCATCATGCTGAACCAGCTGTCCTCGGCACAGAACGAGTTGTCCTTCATCTCTAGATAGCGTTCCGCCAGCGGCAGCAGCACGTCGGGGTCGGTACTGTTCATGATCTTCGTGCAGAGCGCCTCCAGGTCCCTCTCCTCCTTCCTGACAGGTATGTCGGCCGGGTGGATGAAGGAAAAGGGCTTAAACCGGCCGTAGTATTCCTCCTCCATCTCCAGCGCCAGCAGCTCCTCGTCGCAGGGCAGCAGCACGTAGATGGTGCCCACGGGCCTGCCGGGAACCATGGTGAGGTCCTCCCACCCGAGGACGCGCGCCAGCGTGGCGCCCCCGAATGTCGTCCTGCCGATGATCATGCGCACCAGGATGCAGAAGTCCGTGCCGACGTAGCCTATTCGCACGGTATTGCCCCCGCCGGCGTCCATGTAGGCCGCCACGGCCTTCACGTCCACGGGGTTGTCGTCCTCGTTATGGAGCGTCACCTCCCGTCCCGTAGCCAGCGCCTCTACCACGGCCTGATAGTTTTCGTCACTCATATACCTCACCCCCACGATGGGTACGATGATATTCCTCGTGCCCCCTGCACGCGGCGTTTCAAAAGCATTTTCAGTTATCCTGTTCATACAACAATCTTTATAGACATAATAGAGATATTACGTCACAAATGTACCCATTTCCCCCCGACCCGCCAAGCCTTTTCAACAAAAATTCATCGAAACAGAAAATTTAACACGCTTGTACGGGAATATGGTACACATTTCGCTTATCTTTGCATAATTTTTCCGGAATCGCCGGTTGAATGAGCGCCATTCGCAAACCTGTTTGAAGATGGCCGGATGTGAAGCGATTGGGCGGAATGAGCAAGCTCTTTTGCTTCAATGGTCTTTGCACCCCCTTCGGTTCCCCCGTTATCGGGGGACAGAAACGCTGCTCCAGGCGTTGACCTGTTGACCTGTTGTCTTGTTGAACTTCGTTCGACACCTGTCGCGACTCGGCAAAATGAGCAAGCTCTTTTGCTCTCGCT
>JAEEGF010865146.1_pt1 | contig 14972 bp, 13 predicted proteins | sample 9134171 | NCBI WGS metagenome assembly JAEEGF01 (sample SAMN16246542, study PRJNA631951) | gut metagenome | biome: gut microbiome; feature: rumen; material: AP-attached | host: Bos | place: Iran: Karaj | collected 2018-10 | reverse complement strand
CTTCACGCGGGTTGAACGCGTACATGAACGGAGTCGTACCGCCCAAATCCTGGAAGGCTGCCGCAACGCACACAAAATGGTCGTTGATACGGCTGAGTTCGTTCACAATCACGCGGAGCACCTTCGTGCGTTCCGGCAGTTCAATTCCGAACATCGTCTCCACCGCGCGGCAGTAGGCGATATTGTTCATGATAGCCGAGCAGTAGTTGAGACGGTCGGTATACGGGACCACCTGCTGCCAGGTGCCGCGTTCCACCATCTTCTCGAACCCGCGGTGCAGGTAGCCGATTTCTTCAACGCTCGCGACGATGGTTTCGCCATCCATCGCAGCCATGAAGCGCAAGCATCCGTGCGTAGCCGGGTGGCTCGGGCCCACGTTCAGGGGCATCAGATTAAGCTTTTCGCCATTCTTATCTAGTACGATCATGCCTTGACACTCCCTTCGAGAAATTCGTCATCGTTCGGTTCCACTTCCTTGGAACGCTGGATCACCTTGTAGCCCAGCGTTTCGAGACGCTTCTCGAGTTCCGGGAGCAGGTAGTCGTTGGTAGAGAGCCACTGGCGCTTCTGGGCAGGGTAATCCTTGCGGAGCGGATGGCCCACGAATTCGACGTGGTTCAACAGGCGGCGGAGGTCCGGATGGCCTTCGAACACGATTCCGAACTGGTCGTAGACTTCACGCTCGTACCAGTTGGCATTCGCGTAGAGGTCGCTAATGGTCGGGACCTTGAGGCTGTCCTCGCCGACCAGCACCTTCAGACGGATGCGGGCGCCCGGGGTCTTGATGCTCTTGAAAGCGTAGGAGACCGCAAACCGAGGTCCTTCGTGATTCGGGTAAGTCAGGTAGTCGATGCCCGCGATATCCACGAGCATGTCGAACTTCTCTTCGGTGCTATCCTTGAGGAACTGCACCACATTGCGCAGGTAGGCGCCACTTACGACGGCGGTCACGCCCCACTTGTCGAGCGTCTCGCGCTTCGCGCCAAACTTTTCTTCCAGGGTGGAGAAGATATTTTCTGCAGACATTCTTCTTACTCCTTCCAGAATTGGGCTTTTTTCACAAGGTTCTGTTCTTTTTCCACGACGAAGTCCTTGATGTCGACGACCTTTTCCTGGGCGAAAGCCTTCGCGTTGGCCTTGGCCTCGGCAGTCTTCGCCTTGATCATCTCGATCTGTTCCTTAACGCGTTCGGCGCGCTGCTTCATGTAGGACTCGTCCTTGATCTTCTTCTGCAGGTCGAACATCGCGTCGAAGAAGGCTTCGGGGCGCGAAGGACAACCGCCGATATACACATCCACCGGAATGATGTGGTCGATACCCGGGACCGTGCAGTAGCAGTCATAGAAACCGCCGCTGCTGGCGCAGGCACCCATCGCGATAACCCAACGGGGTTCCGCCATCTGCTCGTAGATGCGCTTCAAAATCGGGGCCTGCTTGTAGGTGATTGTACCGGCCACCAGGAGCACGTCGGACTGGCGCGGAGTAAAGCGCACATATTCCGAACCGATACGAGAAAGGTCGTAACGGCCCACTTCCGTACTCATGAACTCGATTGCACAGCATGCCGTACCATAAGGGAACGGCCATAGGGAATTGGTACGGCCCCAGTTGACCAAGAAGTCAAGCGAGGACGTAATGATACTCGGCTTTCCTGCCTCATTACCCATAGGGATTACCTCATAAAATGCGGGCAAAAAGATAGAAAAAACGCCAATAATCGTGCCGCCCCGCGGGCCCCGCAAGGCTTTCTTCTTAAGCGGGCTCTAGGCGGCGCCCATATTGTAAGTCAATGATAATCAACGAGATAAAAACAAGCCTTTAAATATCCTGGAAAATTTTCTAAATTTGCCGCAACATTTGGTGTATGCAGGATAGAAGCAATTATGGACATGCTTTTCTTTAATGGTATATACAAGGAGTTCAGAGACGGACTCCAAGGAAACGTAGTGTCCCCAGACGAAATGGCCAAGGCCATCGCCTCTTCTATTGTACCCGTGGCCAAGGCGCTCAACATCGGCCTCCTCAAGGCAAGCGTCATGAGCCCCTCCGACAAGAATTCCCAGAACGGGAACTGGACCATCTACGAAGCCGCCGAAGGCTCCGGAACAGCAGCCCTTATCGAGACCAACCGCACCGGCGACAACGGCATCGTCAATTTCTCGGCGAACCCCCTAAAGGGCCACAAGTTCACCGAAGACGAAATCCTCGCCATCAAAGTTCTCGCCCAGGACATCTTCAGCCAGCTGGAACGCTCCCTGCTTACCGCGCTCGTCACCAAGGCGCGCATCACCGACTCCATGACGGGAATCCCGAACATGAGCGACTTGATGCAGAAGGGACTCAACCTGAAGCTCGCCAAGAAACTTTCCAAGTACACGGGCATCTTCATCAACCTGAAGAACTACAAGTACATCAACGATACCCTCGGCGGCTCTGCCGGCGACCAGGGCATCATCACGTATGCCAAAACCGCCCAGGCCTTCGTCAAGGACAAGGGCGAAATCGCCCGTCTCGGCGGTGACAACTTCTTCGCGCTAGTGCTGAACGAGTACGTGGACTCCTTCGTCCAGAAGTTCTCCAATCTCGAAGTCTCGTACAGCCAGCGCAACATGCTGCACAATTTCAATGTCCAGGCGCGCATGGGCATCTGCGCCATCAAGCCGAGCAACGCCATGGGCGAAGTCATGCACGGCGGTTCCATCGCCCTGAACATCGCGAAGAATTCGGGCGGTTCCGACATCGTCTACTTCACGCCCAAGATGCTCGAGAACAGCATGCACGAAAAGAAGGTCTCCGCCACATTCCAGGAAGCCTTCAAGAAGCACGAGTTTGTCGTGTACTACCAGCCCAAGATTCGTGTAGACTCCGGAGAACTCTTCGGCGGCGAAGCGCTTGTCCGCTGGAACCTCGGCGACCGCATCGCCCCGCCGGCGGAATTCCTCCCCATCCTCGAGAAGGAAGCCTCCATCTGCCAGCTGGACTTTTACGTGTTCGAGAACGTATGCAGCGATTTGCGCAAGTGGATTGACAGCGGCATCAACCCAGTCCGTATTTCTTCCAACTTCTCCAAGTTGCATCTCAAGAACAAGTTCCTCGCGAACGATATTCTTGCCATCATGAAGAAGTACAATATCGACAGCAAGTTCATCGAAATCGAGCTCACCGAAGCGTCCGATTTCGAAGACAGCGTCGCCATGCAGAACTTCGTGAACAAGCTGCGCGAAAAGGGCATTTCCGTTTCTATCGACGATTTCGGTACGGGATCTTCGACGCTGAACGCGCTCACCAACATCGACGCGAACATCATCAAGCTCGACAAGTCGCTGCTCGACAACATGGGCAACAACAGCGAGCAAGACAAGATTGTCCTCAAAAACATGGTGAGCCTGATGCAGGAGCTGAACAAGGAAGTTATCGCCGAAGGCGTCGAAACCAGCAGCCAGCTGGAATTCCTCAAGGGAATCAACTGCCCGGCAGTCCAGGGATTCGTTTTCGACATGCCCCTTCCCCGCTCCGAATTCGAGAAGCGCCTCATGGAAAGGCGCGTCTACTAATACAAACCTCTATATAAGGAAACAAGGGATTGCCACGAAGCAAACCCTTGTTGTTGGAGGTGTAATTGGAAAATTCTTTTATGTATCTTTTTTGCAACAATATAATTACTTTATCAACAACTTAGGGCATGCAAACAAAATTTTACCTTATCCGGCCCACAACGTAAGAACATTGTAATACACAACTTTCGATTTCTCCACAAAAAAAAGAGCCCGTCGGCGTCACCGATGGGCCTTCATTTATCAAAATGCCGTTTTCTAGAAAATCTTCTTGGCGGAGACAATATCGCCAGCGTTCTCGTGGAACAGTATCAGGGAGCCGCCGTCAACCTTCTTGAACACCTCGGTGAGTTCCTTTACCAACTTGCCTTCGTCAAAGCCGATGGCGTTCTTGGCCGATTCGCCAATCACGATACCGAAGTTCACCATGTTCGGGGCGGAATAGCGGAGGTACTTGAGGAGTTCTTCCGGGCTGTTCACGTGGTCGGTCGCCGTTTCGCGTTCCAGTTCCTGCGGGTCGCGCGTGCTCACCGGGAACGGGAAGAGACCGTTGCTAGCCACATGCTTCACGTTCAGGTACAGGGCGTTGCCGACCATGAGGCTAAGCGTGTCGTCGAGCGTTTCGCGCACTTCGATAAACACGTCACAGTTGGCGGACATTTCCTGAATTTCAAGCTTGGACGGGCCGCAGGCGACAAGGGCCATGGAAACGATTGCAGCGAAAGCAACGAAAAGCTTTTTCATTTTTTACTCCTTGGTGGTTCAGCCGCGGTGCGGCGTTGTAAGACAATATACAAAAGTTTCGCGGGGCACCGCTATTTCGAGAGGATTCCGAGCGCCTTTTCGACAATCTCCGGCGAAAGCCTGAAGATTTCGCTCAGTTTTTCCACACGGACGGATTCCTCGATGCGCTCCATGCGGCTCCCGTTCACGTCACGGACCACCAGGTTTCCTTTCTGGTAGTAGTACTGGATTCCATGTTCGCGGTCAAGGCGGTTCAGCACCGGGTACGTCATCATCTCGCGGTAAAAACTCTCGCTCCAGTGCTGCTTGAATTCCTCGACGCTCACGCCTTCGACCGGATATTCAAAGCGCAACTTCATCGGCGAAGAAAGCTTGCCGTCACTGCGGACCGCACCGCCCGTCCAGAGTTCCATGCGGTCTGGCGCCGAACGCACCAGGCGCACGCTGTTGGGCACGAGCGGGAAAAGCGTTTCACCCGTACCGAGCGGCTTGGGGAGCGGTATCGGCAGGGGGTCAAAAATCAGGTAACCGGGATCGAAGAGGAATTCGTTAGGCGAAAGTGTGGCAGTGTCGAGGGAGACGTTCGGGAGGATGAGGGCGCAGTGGATGTTCTTCTCAATCCTCTTGTGCCCCATCACAAGCCGCGGCTTGAGTCCCATGTCGCGGAGACTCTGGTACAAGAACCACGTCATGCTGAAGCACGTGCCGCCGCCCATCCACGTATCAACATCGTTCTGGTCGCTATCGTCCAGATTCCGCGCTCCCGTGGCGCTCCCCGTCGCATCGAGGCGTATTATTTTCGTGAGATTCTCGTATGTCACGTTCGAGAGCTTGTCGCACAAATCAAGAATCTTTTGCCAGGTCGCGGGTTCCATAAGGAGAAAGATAGAAAATAGACGAGAAAGGAGTGCATTGAGTTTTGAACGATGAGCTATGGACTTTAGAAGGGACTAGTGGCTAGTAAACAGTAGACAGTAAATAGGGTCGCAATTATCAAGAAGTTTCTCTTCGCGATTCCTAACCACTATTTACTAACCACTATTTACTATATTCTACACATGCTCGGAATCGAACAGAAAAAAGGAAACGACGATAAACTTTGCGGGCGCATGATCGCCTACGCAAAGATTTTACCGTCCCCCGACACCCAGGGCGCCACGCCCTTCGACGACCTCGTACGGAACGGACTCCTCGCGCTCGAAGGAGATTTCCGCCAGGCTCCCGTATTCCCCGAAACGCGGAACATGGGCAAGTCCGTCGATTCCAGATTGAACAACCTGCTCGAATCCATGCAGGAAGAAGGCATCGAACTCCCGGACAACGTGGATATAGACTCCCTGCGCAACAGGCTCCACGAGCTTTCCAACATGGAAGTCATCCCCATCCCTGCGCGCATCTGCAACTTCGCAAGCGAAGAGGCTATTCTTGCCGAAGACGCCGACGTGTACTTTATCGGCGAATACATCGGGCTCAACCAGGCGCACTTCTGCCTCACGACGCTGCCCATCTACTACCAGGCGCGTTACCGCGAACAGGCGAAGGCCGCCGAAATCAACCTGCTGAACGAGATGCTCGCACAGTTCGAGGCGGGCGCCATCATGGACAACGACGACATCCAGAAGGATACCGACGAGCTGTTTCCCGCCGGACTCACGCTCAACACCTTCATGGGCGACTTGGACAACCTGCTGAACGTGCGCGTCATCCCGTTCCTGCTCGCCTGCGAAACCGACAGCGACTACGAAAACCAGATTGCGCTGTTCTACAATTTCATGAAGGACTACCCGCAGCAAGAAGACATCACTCGCGTTGACCACGCCATCCGCGAACTGCGCAAGCGCGGCGACAACCAGAGTGCACGAAAGCTGCTGGAACTGAGCTGCAAAAAGATTAATTCCATCTACAGCGAAGACACGAAGACGGCCGAAAAACTCGAGGCCGAAATCAAGACCATCTGATTACATCTTGGATAGCGTAAGCAAGGCCGCACCCGAAAGGATGACGACCGTCGATATGGCGAGCTTGATGCGCTCGTTGCGCGTCGCATATTCACCAAAAGCAAATACGCCCCACAGTTGGTTCACCACCAGGTTGAGTTGCAACAGCGGGTAACCCACCGCATAGCCAAAAAGGCCGTCGTCGGCAATCGCCCAGAAAATGGCGAGCGTACCGAGCATCCAGAGGACGCCCGCACCGAAGGCGAACAAGGACGGGACTAAGGGCATGTCGTAGCGCTTGCCGCGCTTGAGCGTAAGCACGATGAACAGCGCGACGCTACCCAAGCACACGCCCACCGAGAACGGGAACAGGAATTCCATGTCGCCGAGGTTGCTGAGCTTGTAGGGAATCAGGTACGAACCGAATACCGCACCCGAAAGGAGCGAGCGCCAGTTCTTCCAGAGGTGCTGCACCTTCCCCGCAGGAATCCAGATGCCCACGAGCATACAGATGATGGCGGGAATCGAAAAATAGAGGAGAGTATGTTCGGCAAACAGCGTGACGCCCGTAATGAACGAAAGCAATATGCTCACGCTCATGGAACGGAGCCCCGCCCCCGCAAGGTCGGCCTCGGCCTGCACCGCCCAGAAGCAGAGCCCGCCGCCCAGAACCCAGAGGCATCCGCAGAGGATACCTACCGGCTGCAAGTTGAACTGCCCCGTGACGCTGGCAATAACCGCCGAGCAGAACAGCGCGCCGACAGCCATCACGGCAAGGAACGCCCACGAAGAATAGTTCGGATATTTCTTGAGCGGGATCATGTACGTCCCGAAAGCGAAGACGCCCGTCAAGACGCCGATAATGCTAAGCATGCTACTTTCCAATGCAGAACCCCGCGAATATGGATTGTAAAATGTCTTCGGACGAAATTTCGCCCGTTATGCTCTGGAGGGCGCGGCGCACGACCTGCATCTCGAAAGCGAGCAGCTCCACCGCCGGATTGTTCCTAAGCAAGTCGAGGGCGCGGTCGATTCCCGCCAGGGCTTCCTCGAGGCAAGCCTTTTCGCGCTCGCTCGTAATCCAGAAGTCCTCGGAATTCTCGACCTTCTTGAACAAAGTTTCGTTCATGGAGCGTTTGAGCTCGTCCAGACCTTCACCCGTCTTGGAAGAAACGCGAAGAGCATCGGTCGTAGGCATCACGCTCGAGGCATTGGTCTCAAACGTCATGGCGGCCCCGGAGCCGCCATCTGGCAAGCCTCCACCCGTCAAATCGCTCTTGGAATAAACGACAAAATCGGGGGCGATGACCGAGGGCACGCCCTTTTCGCAGCCCGTTCTCTCGTCTGAACAGTCCACCACGAGGATTTTCAAATCCGCTTCCTCGAGAATTTCCTTGCTCTTCTTCATGCTGAGGGCATCGAGTTCGTCGGTCGCACGGTCCGCAATCCCTGCCGTATCGACAAGGCGAACTTCTCCACCGGGGAGGAACAGGCGCACTTCTACAAAGTCACGCGTCGTACCCGGAACGTTGCTCACGAGCACGCGGTCTTCGCCCAAGAGTGCATTCACGAGACTTGACTTGCCTGCGTTGGGCGCGCCGTAGAGCACTGCCAGCGGGAGCCTGCCGAACGACGCCTTGTTGTGGAAACTGTCCAGGACCGTCCGTATGGAGCGGCGGATATTTTCAAACTTCTCTTGCCACCCAGCAAAATCCGGGTCGGCCTCTTCTTCGGCAAAATCTACGTCCAGTTCCAAGCGGGCCGAGATGTCCTTCACCTGCGCGGCGAGCGTCGCAACCTTTTTGGAAAGAGCACCCGAAAGCAGGCGATGCGCATTTTCCAGCTCCGCGCGGTTCGCGCTGTGAATCACGTCGGCAACGGATTCCGCCTGCGTCAAATCCATCTTGCCGTTCAAAAAAGCGCGGCGCGTAAACTCGCCCGGTTCGGCAAGGCGCACGCCATCGATGCTACGAATCGCCTGCAACAGTTCTCGCACGATAAGCGGGTTCCCGTGCGGGTAGAGTTCCAGCACGTCTTCACCGGTGTAAGAATTCGGGCCTTCAAAAAACAGGTACAAAAGGCTATCGATGACCTTGCCTGTCTGCGGGTCGCGCGCAGTCCCGAGACTCGCCTTGCGCGCCTCCAAACTAGCCGCGGCACGTTCCCCGAAAAGAGACTTCACCACATCGCGGACCTTGGAACCACTCACACGGAGGGCCGCCACGGCACTTACGCCGGCGGGGGTCATCGGGGCTACAATCGTCAGGGAATCCATGTAGGGAAAGATAGAAATCTTTGCCCTGATTTATGGAATCAATCCCTTACACAACGGACAGACAAGTAATCCCAGCTATCATAGTATGTCATTGTCCGCGCCTCCAAGGTCTGCGTTTCAAAGAACACACCATCCATGGTATAGTCATTTCCCGTCCCGCGGCTGCTCGTCCATAATAGGGCTACATAGCCGTCATGCTTGTTGGCGCTATTGCCGTTGGTGGCGGTACTCGAAGCCGGTATAGGCAACAGCGTAAAGCCGCAATCGTCCGTCCCGTTAGAACGCTGCCCCAGGTTCAGGGGAGTCCACCCGTCCGCAGCCTTAAGGCGCAATCCGGCGCTATCGCTCCCCCCGACATCATTGAACAGCTTGAGCCATTCGTCACGGCTTGGCAAATGCCATCCGACAGGGCATGCGGCCAGCGCATTCTGCATCCCGTAAATCCGGCCCTTCGACGAGCAATCCTTGTAAGCACATACGGAGCCGTCGTCATAATTCAGGTTCTCCGCCATCCACACCTTGCTCCCGATGGTCGTGTACTTGTACACCTGGCCATCGCGTTCATCGGTGAATGTCCCGCGCAGATTTTCCGGGCATACCGCGGAGGCGTCGAAAGATTCTTCATCATCCGCCGAAGAAACGTTGTCGGAACAAGCCGACAGCAACGCCACGAAACACAAAAGGAATAGATTACGGAATTTCATATTATTCACAACAAAATTTTAGCTAAAAATCAAACAGCGTATCAGGAACCTTGTCCGATTTTTGCATGCGGAGGCAAACAACAAACAAAAGAAGAAACGCATTTTTTTCATATTTAATTCCTTATGCAGCGAAGAGTCATTTTAGGCGCGTTAACACCAAACGTAATTCCACCATAGCTAAAAAGACAAGCATAGGTAATTTGAAGGTTCTGAGCCGAAGATGTCCAATAAGTTGAAACGGTATACTCACTTGCAAGCTCACCACCTAAAAGCCAAGAACCCGCAGGTAATGAGTTGAACCCGCAGTCATCGGAACTTTTCATAAATCTTTCCCCGAAATCCTCAGAACTATACAATCTGGAAAGAGCTTTTTTTTCTCCCCCCATCTCAATGATTAATACGCTCCATTCGTCTACGGAAGGTACATGCCAACCCACAGGGCATATCGTAGCCAACAGCTCCTGGTCAAAGACCCCAAGGTCTTTTCCATTTTCATGAAGCGAATAGAACCTGCCGAAGGTGTCGCAGAACCCTTCGATTTCGTCGTAGCAAACGCTGTAAGGCGCATCGAACTTCAGGTTCTCGGCCATCCACACCTGGTTCCCGATGGTCGTGTACTTGTACACCTGGCCATCCCTGGCATCGGTAAACGTTCCACGATTCGGCTCGCCATAGGCGTTCATCCCATCGGCAGGGCAAACGGCTGCCGCATTAAACGTATCGACAGGCTCGTCCGGAGCAGAGGAGTTGTCGTCCGTGCAGGCGACAAGCAGTACGGCTGAAAAAAGAGTGCAAACAAGCAGGGAGTACGATTTAATCAATGCAACTAATTCCTTACGCAACGGAGGGACATTTTTGGATGGTTTACGCCAAATGTGATTCCGCTATAGCCAAAAAAACAGTCAAAAGAACTTTGAAGATTCTGAGCAGTAGCAGTCCAATAAACGGAGTTTATATATTCGCTTAAAAGACCTCCACTCAAAATCCAATATCCAGCTGGCAGAGAATTGAATCCGCAATCATCTGAGCCCGTTATAAAGTCCTCCCCAAAATTTGTGGAACTATATAATCTTGACACGGCTTTTTGTCCACCACCCATGTTATTAGCCAACACATTCCATTCATCTACGGAGGGAACATGCCACCCCGCAGGGCATATCGTAGCCAACAATTCTTGGTCAAACAGTCCAAAGTCTTCACCATTTTCATGAAGCGAATAGAACCTGCCGAACGTATCGCAGAACCCTTCGATTTCGTCGTAGCAAACGCTGTAAGGTGCGTCGAACTTCAAGTTCTCTGCCATCCACACCTGGTTACCGATAGTCGTGTACTTGTATACCTGTCCGTCGCGGGCATCCGTGAACGTTCCGCGATTCGGCTCGCCATAGGCGTTCATCCCATCGGCAGGGCAAACGATTGCCGCATCGAACGTATCGATGGGCTCCTCCGGAGCAGAGGAGTTGTCGTCCGTGCAGGCGACAAGCAACGTAGACAGCAATGACATGCAAACAAGAGAATATTTTTTTTGTTTGTCCATATTCACAACCTAAAATAGCTTTTTAGTTCAGCAAGCACATCTTCTTTTTTTAGATTTTTTATCATGAGCAATTTCAAAATCATTTCCCGCCCGTTGGGTACCATCGAACGCCACGTCCTGCAGCGCAACGACGGCGCCGAATTCGAAATCATGAGCGGCTACGGCGGTGGCCTCAACGCCTGGCGCATCCCTGTTGCAGAAAAGAACGTTCCCGCAGGCAACTCACCCGCAGGCAAGTCCCTCGACCTCCTGTTCGGCTACCGCGACGGCGACGACGTATTCAAGATAGGCCCCGACACGAACGCCGGTTGCAGGCTCTGCCCCTTCCCCGGACGTACCGCCTATGCGCAGTTCACCTGGCGCGGCACTACATACAAGCTAATCAACAACGTCAGCTGGGCACCGCACGCCCTCCACGGTTTCTTGCAGAACCAGGAATGGAAATTCGAGAGTTTCGAGAGCGATAGCGAAAGCTGCACCGCCGTATTTACCTGCGACTGGCCGGGCGCCTTCGCGGGCTTCCCGTTCCCCTTCCGCGCGACGAACACCATCGTCTTTACCGGCGAAACCGTCGCCGTGACCTCGAGCGTCAGGAATACCGGCAAAACCGACATGCCGTATTCCGAAGGATGGCACCCGTACTTCATGCTCGGCGAAAAGATTGACGGGCTCACCATGACACTCCCGGAGAACGCTCTCGCCCTGCTCGACAAGGCCGACCTCCCCACCGGAAACTTCAAGGAAGATACCCGCTTTACAGCCGGGCGCAAAATTGGCGACGAGTTCATCAACGACTGCTTCTGCCTCGCGCAAGGCGTCCAGAACAGCGGCCGCGCGACGGTTTCGCTGCAAGGTTCCGCCGGACGCATCGACATCTGGCAAAAGACCGGCAACGAGCAGTACAACGCCATCCAGATTTACACTCCGCCCGACCGCATGAGCATCGCCATCGAGCCCATGACTTCGGAACCCGACGCGCTGAACCACCACCGCGGCCTCATCGTAATCCCGCCCGGAGAGACACGCTCGTTCGAATTCGGCCTTACATTTAACGCAAAACCTGCGTAAAATAAGATTATTCTAAGATTCTTTTAAACTCGCCCGGAAATCGCGCTTTCCGGGCGTTTTCTCGTTGCGAAACACCCAACGTTTTATTCAACGCGGGGCCGAATTTTCTTTAAATAACCACCCTTATAACCTATTTTCCAAAAAAAACAGGAGTTACCTATGGGATATTTGAAGAAAATCTTGGCATTCGGCCTTGCCGCGGCAACGGCCTCCTTTGCCGTACAGTACGAAGCGGAAGACGCCGCCCTTACTGAAGACGCCACCGTCGCCTCGAGCACGTCCGCTTCCGGTGGAAAGTACGTCCAGATGAAATCCGGCAACATCGCTTTCGCCGGCGTGACCGTCGATAAGGCGGGCCAGTACACCGTCGTCATCCATTACATGAACAACTATGACGACTCCAAGATCAACCTCGTCGGCGTCGGGGAAACATCCTCCCAGGTCACCTTCGAAGAAACTGAAAAAGGCAAGTTCGCCGACGTGGAAACAGTCCTTGCACTTGCCGCTGGCGCGAACACCATCTCCATCACCAAGAGCTGGGGCTGGATTGACGTGGACTACATCGAGGTCAAGCCCTACGAGGCAAAGAAGTTCGACCTCTGCAACGCACCTGTCACCAAGAACGCGACACCTTCCGCCATCAAGCTCTACAACTTCCTGGTGAACAACTTCGGCAAAAAGACCATCTCCGGCGTGATGACCGGTAACATGGACGCCTATACCATTGGCGATGCCACCCAGCACGAAGACGTGCAGGCCGTTTTCAAGGCCGGCGGCAAATACCCGGCACTCGTCGGCATCGACCTGATGAACGCCACCGGCGCGAACAAGGACGATTCCTGGTACAAGCAGTACACCGAAAAGGCTGTCGATATCGCCAAATCCATCTGGAAGAAGGGAGGCATTCCTGCAGTCACGTGGCACTGGCGCCCCGGCGACGAAGTAGAATTCTACGTGAAGGGCGCGCACGAAACCTACACCGAATTTGACTTCACCGAAGGTTTCGTGAAGGGCACCACCAGCTGGGATACGCTCTCCGCAGCATTCAAGGCCCTAGCCGGCGACATCGACCACGTTTCCGAAATCTTCCTCGACCTCCAGAAAGAAGGCGTTGCCGCCATCTTCCGTCCGCTTCACGAATCCGGCGGAAACTGGTTCTGGTGGAGCACGCATACCGGCAAGCAGTTTGCCGCCCTCTACCAGCTGGTCTACGAACGCATGGTGTTCAAGAACGGCGTGAACAACCTCATCTGGGACTTTAACCCGCAAAATGCTTCCAAGCTTTCCTGGACTCCGGGCGAAACCTACTACGATGTATTGAGTGTCGACATCTATAACGAAGCCAACGATCACCAGAGCAACAGCGCCGCCTTCGTAGACTTTGCAAACAAGGGCGGCACGAACAAGATTCTCTCGCTCAGCGAGAACGGCCCGATTCCCGACGTGGACAAGATGTATGACGACGGTGCCACCTGGAGCTGGTGGATGCCGTGGTACGAATCCCCGAGCTGGAATGGCGGCTTTGTAAGTCAGACTGCAGCTAGCGTGTGGCAGAAGAACCTCGCCGACGAACGCATCATCACGCTCGACAAGATGCCCGGCTGGGACAACTACACCGAAGCCGCCACCGCCACGAAGGTGTGTCCGACATCTACCGAAAGCGGCAAGTTCGACGCCGATACTTCCAAGAAGGAAGATGCGAAGAACATGATGATGGCCGTGACCTACACCGCCTTGAACGATAGCGGTGCAAACATTGAACTCCAGAAGGTCCCGAACCTCACCGGCGCACAATCCGTTTCCCTCAAGATTACCAATAACGGTTCCGGCGGTGCCGATGGCGGCATCTGGGTCGGCCTTGCCTTTGTGCGCAACGGCATGGAAGACGACGGCTGGACTTGGGAAATGTCCACCTCGACCGGCTGCTGGATTAACGACGGAGCCTCCTCTACCTGCGAATTCGACATTACCACGTACAAGGACGATGCCGGCACCGAACACCCCATCGATCTCGACAACCTATTCTCCGTCACGCTGATGGTTGCCGCCGTGGGCTTTGAAGGAACCGTCATCTTCGACGACCTCGTTGCAGACAACGGAAAGGTCATCTCCGCATTCGACAAGAAGACTGAACTCTTCAAGGTGGCCGACCAGAGCAAGGGTCACGTGGCCAAGATAGAGCTTGTCGACGAGAACGGCAATTCCAGCGCCATCCACCGCAGCGCTGTCGCAAAAACCAATTTCAGCATCCAGGGTAATTCCGTCAACCTGACAACCGCCACCGCGGGCAACGTCTCTGTCGACGTGTTCGGCATGAACGGCAAGAGAGTCGCCACCCTCTACAGGGGCCGCCTTGCCGCAGGGACATACGCGTTCGGACTCACGGACATGCCCAAGGGCAGCTATATCGTCCGCGTCAAGGGCGCAGGGCTCACCGCAACCCAGCCGGTGCTCATCAAGTAACAGTATCTCCACTTCCCCAAGCCCTTGCAGGAACACTCCTGCAAGGGCTTTTAAATTGTCTGAGCACAATAGGGAAAGCGCGTCGGGGTGTGGACAAATTCGGCACCTTTTGTCAACACCTTCAAAAACAAATCCTTCTTTTTTCGCCCCGATATTATAATTTCCCTGAGGGAAACTTTGCCCTTCGGGGCATTTGGCAAGGATTTTTATGAGAAAAGTCAAGTTTTTCACTCTCTGCGGCGCCTTTTTGCTCGGCGGGAGCGCTTTTGCGGCCCCGGGCCTCACGGTGAGCGGCACCGACCTGCTCTATAACGGCAAAAAGATCTTCTTTTCGGGCGCGAACCTCGCCTGGAGCGACTACAATTCCGACGTGGGGGCCTCCCCGCTGAACGAGAACGCCTGGCGCAAGGCTGTGGAAGGCACGCGCACCGCGGGCGGCAATGCCATCCGCTGGTGGCTCTTTAACAACATGAGCCAGAGCCCCGAAATCGACCAGACGACACACCTGGTTTCGGGCCTCAAGGAAAACACCATCAACAACATGAAGAAGGCTTTGGACATTGCCGAGGAATACGGCGTGATGGTCTCGATGTGCCTTTTCAGCCACAACCTGATGGAACCCAACCAGTGGGGACTTTACGACGAAAAGCTCGACATTACCGCGAACACGAACCTGTTCGAGGACGAGGG
>JAEEGF012407704.1_pt1 | contig 14978 bp, 11 predicted proteins | sample 9134171 | NCBI WGS metagenome assembly JAEEGF01 (sample SAMN16246542, study PRJNA631951) | gut metagenome | biome: gut microbiome; feature: rumen; material: AP-attached | host: Bos | place: Iran: Karaj | collected 2018-10 | reverse complement strand
ATTTCGTCTGCAATGTCACAGTAAATTCAAAAAATCGCATGACATCCCCATTTCTTCAATGAATATGTCCTATTCGCCTCGTTAGGGACGATTTTATCGATTTCAACACGGGTTATCGTCTATTTTTTTAGGGACATTTATAGGGACATTTATAAGGACATTTTCGCCCAACTGGTTATGGAAAACGTTTACTCTTCAATATACACAAACGACTGCGGAGCAGCTTTAATGCCGTATTCAGCAAGCGTCTTGGGCGTATCAAATTTTTGCAATTCGCCAAGCTGATATGCATATGCCACCGATCTGTCCGCATAATAATCCATAAACTTCGAATGAGAAATCCCAGCATGAGCATGAGTCTTTTCCCAAAGTTTTTTCGGGGAATCCATCAAGATGCCGAGAACTTCAACCATTGCAACCACCTTCATTTCTGGAGCAGTTGAATAAATCAGAATTCGGTCCACCTTGCGCTTGGCGACACTTCTGCGGAACTCATATTTCTTTGAACCTTCAAGAATCTTGTGAACGTATTCAGGCTTGATGGCAAGGAGAATTGTGGACATGGAAACCTACTAAATACATTCTAAAACATCTTTTTGATTAGCAATCAAAAGTTTTTCACTCATTTCTTTTATTTTCATATTAAAAAAAGAAACTTCTTTCGTTGAAACAATCTTATTTTCAAATTCTTGTTTATCAAATAACAAAGCCAATTTAGGACTTATTGGATAATACAATTGCATTTCGCTGAAATTTAAATTTATCACAGGCTGATCACCGGTAATAAATGGTATTTCCGTTTCATTCTTTAACAAAGTTATTTTAGATTCCGAAATCCATGATCCAATACCATCAGATAGGAAAACATACTTACAATAGAATGGGAAATTGTCGCTAATTTGAAACTGATCTTTAGGCAAGTAATTTATTTTTCCATTCCGACATTTGGGAGTTCTTGTATATTGCATTCCTAAAAAAATGCTAAATATATTTTTATCGTATTGATTGTTTAACACATCTATTACGCCATTTTTTATAGATTGCAATATAGATACAGTTCTTTGTTCCATATCAGCAAATTCATTTTCCAATGCGTTCTTACATGAATTTTCATTAGAACTAAACTTAATAAGATTACTCAGTTTTAAATTCAGTATATAATGATTTTCTACCGGACACTTTTGAATTCCGGCTTCAATAAAACCTATTTCATCTTTTGTTAATGGCGTTATTTCATAAAAGCGGCGTTCTTGGGCAACATTTTCCGTTGATGTGTTAAATATTTTTCCATTTCTTCTACACCAAACTTTACAACCTTCAAAGCACCAAGCTTTCAAGTAGAATTCCCAAACATAATGTTGTTTCTTTACATCGTTATACATCACACTTATTCTACTCATTCCTGAATCAAGTCGGAAAACATCTTGTCTATTTTTTCAGCATCACTTACTTTTGGTCTTATCATTTCATCTTCATAATCATCGCGCTCCGACGCCCAACGGTCTTCGCTTGCTTGAGCTTTTATTTGATCTACAAGAAAACTTGCATCAATTTCGCTTTGGATTTCGTCAAGATCATCCTCATCTAACCATTGATAATCTTGAACCAAATCTTCTTGAATACTTTCAAATCTTTGATAAACATCGTCCCTTGTAATATTTTCATCAAATTCATAATCAAAAGACTCAAATATTCTATCATTTATCCCATTTTTTAGCACCTTTACAATTTCCCGTCGTATTTTATCTAAAACATTTTTTTTGCAAAATGAAGAATCCTTATAAACTTCATAAATATTGCAGTAACCAGCAGAATCATCCTGAAGTTCTTCTATATGTTCATCCAAGAAGTCAGACCAATCATATTTGTCAATTATTTTTGAAATAATGGAAAGAAGAAAGCCTCGATTCCTCTGAGATATCATTAAATCATTGTGATTAATCGCATCTATGAGAAAGTCAAGATGTTCAAACTCATTCAAACAATCCATTAACTTGAGTTTTGCATCATCCCATTCGTCATTCTCGTATTTCTGAAACACTCTCTTTAAAATTTTTCGTTCATTTTTTTCATTCATTAATTCAATAAATAAAATTGACTCAACGGTTCTTAACGAAGAACACAACTTTTCTAGTTCAGCATCATTTTTGATAGATGGCAAAACATAGTCTGATACAGAGGGGTTAAAAACTGTTACAATCGTTTTCTCATGATAACGTGGATAACTGATTTTTTCTATAGTCCTATTAAGAATACATCTTTCGCAGATACTTAGTGTGTATTCATAGTCAACTCTTTCTTGTTCAGGAATTGGAAGATTATAGAGAACTTTGGCCCGTTCGTAAGCGCTCTTTAAATATTTTTCTTCAATTGAATTTCTATTCGCAACAACTAATTTGACAAGTAGTCGTTGAAACTGATTTAATTGTGCGGTGAAGCATTGATGCCAAATCTCTTTTGGATTGTCTAATGAATCTTTTACAAAATCTAAATACGATTTATTACAGTCTTCAAAATTTACATTCCTAGTAACAAATTCAATTAATCTTGGATTAAAATTTCTGTGGCGTATGATTTCATTGTATTTTTTTGAATGGACGACATCTTGAATGCAATTTGCTTCCAAATCGGAAAGTTTTAAATGATTGCGTAAAATTTGGGCTTTCGTTATTACATCATACTTTCCAACATCTACAATGTATTGGCTCTGTTTCAGTCGGTAATCCCTATATGGTTGGCTATATTCATAAGCTCTATTTACAATATTTGTTCGGGATGTCAAAATGAATAATTTATTAGGTTCTTTTTGAATGGCATCCATAAATTTGACTATGGCAGAATCACTCTTGTCAGAGATGCAATTTAGATAGTTACTACCAAGAAAGTCATCAAAATAATAAAGAACTTTTTGTGCAGTTTTGTTTAAATTATAGGATTCTCTTGTAAAATCACCTTCAAAAATTTCAATATCAAAGTCAAGAGCCAAATAATAAAAACACAAATATTCAGCTAACGTTGTTTTGCCTACGCCCGGTTCACCAGAAATAAGAACTACATGTTTTTCGTCAAGTACTTTTTGTATTCTTTTTAAATCTGGCGTTTTCACAAATTTTTCATTTATTTTATCAAATCTATTCTTTAATTGATAAAAACGGCTTATTTTTTCAGGATGAAGAATTTGTTCTATCAATTCAGCATTAAGGCTCCACAATTTCACCATTGATTTTAATACTTTGGGATTATTATCAAGCAATTCGCAAATACTTTTATATCCTAAAACAATAGCATCTTTTACATATGCAGAAATTATTGATTTCAACTCAACCGTCTGATGATGAGTCAAATCAAAAGAAGTAGCAAGAACATAAGCGACAGGTTTTGCTTTCTTTATTTTTTCGATTTCTTCATTTTGAATTTTACTTTTCAAAGTTTCGTATGAGGCATAGTGTTTTACCTGAATCATAGCCCGTCTAGGCACATTTGTCCGATAACCATCATATCCATCATCTTTACCAGCTCGATATTGCTCAACAACAACGTCCTTGTCCGCCAATAATTTATTGACCAGTTCCTCAAATTCTTCGGGACTTAATACAGAAAAATCGTACTTCAAGGGGGAATTCCTTTTTATAGAGCTTTTATTTTTCAAGTCTTTTACAAATACAAGAACTTTTGGACTAAATATATATCCAAAACCGCCAGCACATTTTTTGAGATAACTTGGTTTTCTGATTTTTGAGATTATTTCGAGACTTTAGCCATAACCCAGTGCTTTTCACCCCCAAAGTGTGTAGAATTAGCTCATATGGTTTATATTTTCAAGCATAGACTTGTCTTTTTTATTTATATTCTCATTGACATAGGCTATCGTCTGCACAAAATGCAGGCAGTGGCCGCATAGAAATTTGAGATTCGTCTCTTATTCTACGTTGGAAAAATCACCACTTTCTAAAGTCGTAAAGGATAAGATCGAACGCTCACGTCCCATCTGGGGCGTGGGTCGTTTTGTGCTTGCTTTACGACAGGGTTGTGGTGACCCTTCCAACGTGGTAAGCACTGCGACTCCACGCCTTTTTTGTTTTCCCGACATCTTGGGCCGAAGTCTCCGTGCATAAGAGGTGACTCGTTCATTTTTTACATGGAGCATGCCCCGATTATGGCAAAGAAAAAAGCGGTCGAGACCTCACTGAACCTCGAAAACATTCTCTTTAACTGTCGCGATATTTTGCGGGCTGCCCGAAATTCGGGTTCGTTCTTCGAAAAACGCGACATGATGCTCACGCTCGTGTTCCTGCGTTTCATTGGCGAAAAATTTGATGACGGTGTTGCCAAGTTGCGCAATGTACTGATAGAACAAGGACTCGATCCCGACGATGAAGGTGTCCGCACTGCATTTTTTGAAGACATCTCTTTTACAGACGGAACTTACTATTTGCCCCCTGAAGCCCGCTGGTCGAATATTATCGACACACCCGCTCCAAAACTGAATTCCGCGCTTGACGGAGCCCTGCACAGCATTGCGACCGACTCGAAAGACCTCAAGGGATGCTTTGTTGAAGGTACATTCATGACTCGCAACTTGGCTCCGAACGACATCAAGAAACTGGTGGATGAGGTCAATAAGATTAGCCATAAGAAGTTTGGCGAAGAAAAGGACTTGATTGGCCGCGTCTATGAATATTTCTTGAAAGAATTTGCCGTAAACGCCACGAAGGAAGAAGGAGAATTCTATACGCCACACGATGTGGTGCAGTTGATAGCCTCGATGATTGAGCCTTACGACGGAACGCTCTACGACCCGTGCTGTGGTTCGGGCGGCATGTTCATCCAGAGTGCGGAACTGGTCAAATCCAAGCAGGGTGACGTCAACCGCATCAACATTTACGGACAGGAAAAAGAGGCCGCCACTTACCGCCTTGCCAAAATGAACCTCGCCTTGCGCGGGCTCAGCCACCATTTGGGCGAGACGAACGATTCCACATTTAGGAACGACTTGCACAGGGGACTCTATTTCGATTACATCATGGCGAATCCGCCGTTCAATCTCAAGGGTTGGTATGATAGCGATTTGAAAGATGATGCTCGCTGGGCGGATTACGAAACCCCGCCAGACAGCAATGCGAACTATGCGTGGATTTTGCACATGCTTTCACACTTGAAACCGTCTGATGGTGTTGCAGGTTTCTTGCTTGCAAACGGGGCGTTAAACGACGATGACACGATTAATATCCGAAAGAAACTTATCCAAAATGACAAGGTCGAAGCGATTGTCGTACTGCCGCGAGAACTCTTCATTACCACCGATATCAGCGTGACGCTTTGGATACTGAATCAGAACAAGAAGGGCGGAAAATACAATGGTCGTAAACTCCGCAACCGCACGCACGAAATTCTCTTCATGGATTTGCGTCAATGGACGGAAAACCCAGTAAAGAATGAACAAAAGAAAAAAATTCGCCTGATTACGGAGCAGATTGAACGCGCTGCTAAGATATATCACGATTGGCAGAGTGAAGGTGTTGATGGTTCAAAGTACGAAGTTCCTGAACTTTACCGCAGTGTGAATATCAAGGAAATTGAAGAAAAGAAATGGGCGCTTACGCCGAGCAAGTACATTGAGTTTATAGATCATGACCTAGAAATTGATTACAAGAAAGAAATGAAGCGTATCCAAGACGAAATGAAGTCCTTGATTGCGACCGAAAAAGAAAGTCAGGACATGTTGGTGAAGGCTTTTGCGGGGATTGGATATGGCATCAAATAAATTGAAGACGTATAAATTGGGGGAATTGATAAAACAACGCCGCGAAAAATTTGATGGTTTAGAAGATTTGCCTATTAGAGGTGTTTGTGCGGACGGTTTTATTCCACCCAAACAAAAAGATGCTGATACATCATTATACAATGTATTTTATAGGAATGATTTTATTTTCAATCCTGCAAGGATGGAAATAAATTCTATCGCTTTGAATTGTGATTTTGAGAAGGGCATATGTTCATCTCTTTACGAAGTGTTTTATGTAAAAGATGAATCGATTCTTCTTCCCAAATATCTAAATCTTTTTGTTAAGCGAAGAGAATTTGCTCGTCAATGTGAATTTATCGGTTGGGGGTCTGCTCGAGAATATTGTAGAGTAGGAGATATTTCAAATATTGACATTACCTTGCCAGACAAAGCAGTGCAACAAAAATACGTAGATATCTACGAATCAATGGTGGCAAATCAAAAGTCGTATGAAAAGGGTCTTGACGATCTAAAATTGACCTGTGATGCTTATTTGGATAAACTGAAAAAAGAATGTAATAAGAAGAAAATTGGAAAACACCTCAAACAATGTGATTTAAGAAATGATAACGAAGAATTGACTCTAGAAAATTTAAGAGGAATTTCTACTGAGAAAAAGTTTATTGATTCTAAAGCTGATATGATGGATGTCAGCTTGAAAAATTACAAGGTTGTGAAACCTAACCAATTTACTTATGTTGCAGATACCTCAAGGCGAGGGGATAAAATTGCGTTAGCGTTTAATGATTCTAAAGAAAACTATTTGGTTTCATCAATTTATACTGTTTTTGAAGTTGAAGAAAACGAGTTAAATCCACATTATTTAATGATGTTTCTGTCGCAAAGTGATTTTGACCGTTACGCTAGGTTTAATTCTTGGGGCTCTGCACGAGAAACCTTTGATTGGTCGGAAATGTGCGATGTTCAAATTCCTATCCCCGATATCGAAATTCAAAAATCAATCGCCAATATCTATAAGGTCTATACTCAGCGTAAAAAGATTAACGAAAAATTGAAAGCGCAAATTCGCGATATTTGCCCAATCCTCATTAAAGGCTCGTTGGAGGCATAATCATGGCTAAACTGAAAGAATTCAATGGATATTTTTGTGAATCGGAATTTGAACTTGCCTTTATTTCGTATCTTGAGGCAGATGGCTGGATCTATCTACCGGGAAATAAACTAGCCCGAAGGGTAAGCAGAGAAGTTCTCCACGCAGATGACATCAAGGAATACTTGAAAACAAATAATCCTGATTTGTCGAATGAAGATGTCGAAATGCTATTTGATATGATTCGCCTTGTAGGTGCAGAAAGCGATTTTGCGACACTTCATAAATTCTATGGATGGCTTATAGACGGCGTTAAGTTTACTCCGCAAAATAATGAACCAAGAACTATTCAACTGATTGATTTTGAAAACCCGGAAAATAATATCTTTCGGGTAGTAAATCAACTGACTGTAGAATACACCAATAATGGGCAGAAGGAAAACCGTCGCCCCGATGTGATGCTGTATGTAAACGGTTTCCCGCTTTGCGTTATAGAACTGAAGAACCCCGCCGATGCAAATGCCACTATTTATGACGCCTGGGAACAAATCAACATCCGCTACTGGCGCGATATTCCGCATCTTTTGCATTACTGCCCGTTGGCTTGTATTTCCGATGGCGTAAAGACCCGTCTTGGAACAGTCCGCACGCCTTACGAACATTTCTATGCATGGCGACGAATCAACGAAGGTGACAAGATCTCAACGATGCCGTTTGCCGAAACCGAGGCGATGATAAAGGGCGTCTATAACCCAGTCCGCTTCCTAGAAATTTTTCGCGACTATGTTTATTTTCAGGATAGCGAATACGACCACGACGAAAAGGAAATCGTCTGCCGTTATCCGCAATTTTTCGCCTCCCGCTTGCTAAAACAGAGCATTGTCAAATCCGTCATTGAAAAAAGCGGCAAGGGCGGCACTTACTTTGGTGCGACCGGTTGTGGCAAAACTTACACGATGGCATTTCTTGCCCGTCAATTGGCACTTCGCTGTTCCGATATTCCCGAAATCGGGTCTCCTACAATTGTAATGATTGTGGACCGCGAAGAATTGCAAAAGCAGGGGGCAAAACTTTTCAAGAAAAGCACGGAGTTCCTGAATCTTGGTGCTGTGGAGGTAGTAAAGAACCGAGCCAAATTACGCGAGGAACTTGGGGCTCGTGAAAGCGGTGGTTTTTATATCTGCACAATCCAAAAATTTTGTGATCGCGAAGATGATAAAATCGGTTTGATTAACAATCGAGCAAATATTATTTGTTTTTCGGATGAAGCTCACCGCACACAATTGGAACATTCCAAGAAAATCCAATTCAGCAAAGATGTTGACGAAAACATGAGGGCACTTATTTCAAAGCCGTATGCAAAGGTTTTGCGTGAGGCATTCCCACATGCAACTTTCGTTGGTTTTACCGGTACACCGATTGCAGAAACGTATCAAACATTTGGCGATGAAATTGACCGTTATACAATGGACCAAGCTGTTGCTGACGGATTGACTGTTCCTATCAAGTATCATCCGCGAATTGCGAAAGTCTTGCTGGATAAAGAAAAAGTCAAGCTCATTGAAGCATACTACAAGCTATGTGCTGATGAAGGTGCTACCGCAGAAGATATTCAGGCGAGTAAAAAGGCGATGAGTTCTATGGAAATCATTTTAGGAGAACCTTCGCGTTTGGAGCGTCTTGCAGTCGATATTCACGACCATTACGTATCAAGTTGTGCTGGAGATCCAGACCGTGTGCAAAAAGCGATGATTGTGTGTTCTTCTCGCCCAATTGCTTATGATTTGCTGATGCAATTTAAAGCGAAGTATCCAGAATGGTTTATCGAAAAGAAAACTCCGGATGGTGTTATAGCAACTGAAGAAGAATTGAAGAAAATGCAGCCCGTGCCTTTTATGGCGATGGTCGCAAGCGTTGGGAGTAACGACCGCAAGGAAATGTACGATTATCTTGGTGGAGTCAAAAACGATTCCCGTTCCGAAGAATTAGATATTGCCTTCAAGAACGAAAAGTCAAATTTCCGAATCGTCATTGTCGTGGATATGTGGATTACAGGTTTCGACGTTCCCTGTCTTACTTACATGTACAATGACAAACCCCTGAAAAAGCACATGCTTATCCAAACCATAAGCCGTGTCAATCGTAAAGATACAGGCAAGGAATATGGCTTGATTGTGGATTACATCGGCATTCGCGACAACATGCGCGAAGCGATGAAACTTTATGGAGGAGATTCTTCTGTCGCCCCGACGGTAGATGATGTGGAACAGGCGACTGCCATATTCAGGGGCGAATTGGAAATTCTAAAGCACCTGTTTGCCGGGTATGATATCACTCCGTTCCTGGATCCGGAATGCGAACCAGGAAGGCGGTACATGCTGCTTGCAAAAGCCGCTGAATACGTGTTTACCTCAACGCAGGAACTCAATTCGGAAAACAGAAACGGAGCAAAGGCGCCGCAAAAGGTTTCCTTCAAGAATTACTTCTTGCAAGTCGTGAAGCGAATGCGCGTGGCGTTTGATATCTGCTCGCCTTCTGGAAATTTGAGCGAAGAAGAATCCGCCCTTGCACAATGCTTTATGGCGATTGCAGGCTTTGTGCGTAAAATGAGTGGTACAAGCGACATCGATACTGATACGATGAATCGCAATGTCGCCAAAATGGTAGAAGAAGCGCTCAAGTATAGTAAAGTCGAAAGCGTTCTTGAAAGCGGTGACGAAGAGGATATTTTCAGCCCGGAATTCTTTGAAAAACTTTCCGACGTCAAGATGCCTGCAACTAAGTTGGAACTTTTGGTGAAAATGCTCCGCAAGCAAATCAAGGAATTCGGAAAGATTAACCAGATTGCGGCAAAGTCTTTCTTAGAAATGCTCGAAAGGACAATCGAGGAATATCACGAACGCCGCAAAGCATTGACTGCCGAAGAAGCGGGTGAAACGCAGGAACACGCAACGGACGAAATCATCAAGAGCGCGACAGAACAAGCGCTTGAGATTTTGCGCCAGATGAACGAAAACCGCGAAAGTTTCCGCAAAATGGGCTTAACCTTCGAAGAAAAGGCTTTCTATGATATTCTGCTTGCTCTCCGCGACCAATACAACTTTGAATACGGCGAAGACAAAGAAGTTGATGGCGTAGTCATTAACGAAAAATGCAAGGCCTTGGCGAAGAAGGTGAAGGAAATCATCGATACGAAATCCTCATTTGCTGACTGGCTTAACAACCAGAATGTCCGCAATCAGCTAAAGCTCGATATCAAGATTTGTCTCGTGAAAAACGGATATCCGCCGCAGTACAGCCCCGAAGTATTCAGCAAGGTCATGGAGCAGGTTGAAAACTTCGAGGAAAATCAATGATATTTACGACAATCTTTCCACAATAGGCTTGAAATACGTCTTGATTTGCTCGACAACCTTATCAAAGGTCACCTGCACCAAGGCGTTTTTCTTTTTCACAAAAGCGTTCCATCGTTTAACGCGTTCTACATCCGTAGCAAATGAATCTTCGAAAACGACGATGTCATCAAACGTTGTCTTTCGGTTTTGGAATGTTTGAACAATGGCCTCTTGCAACAATTCTGCGTCAATCTTTTCGCTCTGCAAAATCACGTAGATATCGTAGAAGTCCTTGAAGCGACTATTCGCATAGCCCAACGAAACTATCGCCTCAAATTTTTCTGCAAGCACGGATTCAATGGAATAGCCGTAAATCTTCGGGCATTCCATATCCAGCAATACAGGGAATGACATTTCCTTTTTAGACGGAACAATTACATCGCCAAACCCGATATCAATAGACACGGGAAGTCGTGTGTTCCCGAGCAATGCCGTGATGCTGACGTTTGTACCCAGATATTCATCTAGCTTTGTTATTTCACGAGCCTTAAGAGAAGTCAAATCAAAAATAAGTCCATCGTCCGCCGGTATTGAGAAAATTTCAGTAAAAATCGACAAAAGCGATTCCTGCGTTCCGTTAATTTTGTCAGCGCGAAGGTCTATACCCGAAGTAGAACGGGGGTAATCCTTCCCATAGAGGGCGTACAGAAAGATTCCTCCCTTGAGTGTGAAATTTTCCCTGTACTTCGACTTTCCAATCCTGAACAGGGCCCGTTCTAGCCCATAGACCGTGAGTAATTCCTGATACAACCTGAAATTCGTCTTGGCAACGTTCTTTAGTTTGCCCTTTATTGACTGGACGTTCATACAAGAACCTCCAGATAAGTCTTCAGGATTTTCAGGCACGAAAGTTTTCCTGCGTAGCGGTAAAGCTTATTGATGTTTCGGTCTTGCCTTGCAAGATAATTGGTCAGGATTTCCTTGGTCTCTTCGATTCCGACCTTGTTCCGATTAGATATGATATCCACGACCGTTTTTTCTATGTCGTAGATTTTGAAGGGATTCTTGTTTTCGCTAATCGTGCGCACGCCAAGGGAGTGCCTTTCGCCCGAAAAGTAGTGCAGGGAAAACCGTTGCGATTCCGGTTGCGTCGAAAGTTTTGTCTTTGGCGGAATAGCTACATCAATGGCGTCGGGACGGAAAGTTGTTAGGCCGTAATAAACGGCCGCACTTAGAAGACATATAACGCCCTGAGGGGCAAACGCCTGAACGTAGTAGAAATCGTTCATGTCGCCGGTAAAGCCCGCATTTTCGTAATACGATTTATTGAGGCGAATAAGTTTGCCCTGTTCAACCATTTTCGTTATTTGGTAATACGAAAAGCCCTGCTTTTGGAGTTCATCGCTCGAAAAGACAAGTTTTTGGTCGGATAGAACATTCTTTTGTGTCATGCCATAAATATACTTTTTTGACGGCAAAATTTCAACGAAATACGGAAAAAGTTTAGATATTCCGTATTTCGTTGAAAAATCTTCAGGGAAACTACTACAATTTTGGACATTTGTAGTCGTTTTGTACAGGTTTGAGTTTCTATTTTCCATGTTTTACCTCACATCCACTACAAAATTTTCCCGTTTTAGCCCATGCTCCGCGTAGGGATTCTCGTCGGGGTAGCCCACGGGATTGCACAACAGCAGATGTTTTTTGCCAAGTACGTCGGTGAACTCGCGCTTGATGGCGGTGTGCGTGTGGCCCGCCTGCCAGATGCTTCCGTCATCCAGGTTTTCAAGGTATTTTGCTCCGTGGAAGTAGAAGAAGTTTGAGTAAGGATCGTGCTTATAACGCTCCGCCATTTCGAATTCCAGTGGCAGAAAATGTGACATCATGATTTTCGGACTTTGTGCGGTGAGTTCGCGGAAAACTCTATCGTAATGTTGCCAAAGTTTATCTGTATTATTCTGCATATATTTCCAATGGCGACCATCAAACCAGCGCGTAGCCCACAAGATTTTATTCGCGATTTCAGACGCTGCTGGTGTATGTTTGTACTTGAAATCGCACATGCCCATGCAACCGGCAACATCATCTGCGATGCGGTTTTCGAGCAGTTGGATGTTCGGGATTTTACCGGCTTCTTTGATGAAATAATCAATTTTGCTTTCGGAAGTAGCGAAATCGCGGTCAGAGCCGAAACGCCCCATGTATTCGGTGATGATGTCGTGATTCCCGAAACACACATAAACGGCGCTGTATTTTTCGGCGATAAACTTCAAGAACTCCACGTAGGTAAAGTAGTCGTTCGCGATATCGCCCGCGATGCAGCAAGCATCAGCCGGTAGAAAGTTTCGTTCGAAGAATGGTTCAAAATGTTTGCGCAACACGCCCACAGTGCGAGTCATCGGCGCATAGAAATCGACGTGCAAGTCGCTGATAAAATAGTAGGTCATGCACTAAAATCTACACTCGTCAATTTGGGCGGTCAAGGTGGCGGATTGCGGGGGGATTTTGCGTTAGAGAAAAACTCTTCAGCTCGCAATGACGAAGTTTCACAGGATCATTAGATCCTTCGACTTCCCCTATCGCTACGCTCCAGGGTTCGCTCAGGATGACACTGCTAATATGCGATAGCTAGACTTTACTTTTTAGGTTTTCCCATGGGCACTTTACCATCGATGCCGATGCCAAAATAAAAGCGGTTCATTACCCCTTTTCCATCCCGTTTTTTTACAAAATCATAGTAAGAGGGAGAGACTTCAATCTGCCATTGAAAATTGGGTATAATATCCAACATATCCCCTACAGGAAATCTCTTAAAGATCTGAGCTCCGGCAACAAATGCTATAAAAGTACTTTCCAACTCTTCTCCATCGCGCTTTGTAATTTTTTCTGCATAAGACAGTCCTCCAAAAATATCAACACCAAACAAGTCTCCGTCAATTAAAGAATATCCACCCATAAGTCCAAATCCGTCCCAGCTAAAATTATCGCCATAGAGTGCATTTATATGCAAAAAAACCAAAGCCGAATAAATTTGGAATCTTGCTTGAGCTAATAGCGAAACGGATTCGTCAACATCGCTCATTGCCGAATTGAAGATTCCCTTCCCAATCATGCCAAACATTCCAAAATGAAAATTCAAACGATTTCGGTCGCTTTGGAGCATTTTTTCAACAGACGCTTCATTCACCAAAGTATTCACAAGTGCATTATATTTGCCCTCAGGAAAGGACTTTAAAAACACATCACGCATCACAATCAGCCATGAATAACCAAAATCATAGTCGCTATTGTGTTCAAACGGATTATCTTGCCGAATCCACAAATACAGCCATGAAGGGAGTGCATTTGCAGCTAAATTAGAGACAACTCCGATAGGTGTTGGATTCTTGAATTCGGCAGCAAGAACGGAATAGCTTATATCTGCGAGTTCTGAAAGCACCTGAATTAATTTATCAGAATCATTCTTGGGTTTCGTCTCGTTATTTTTTTCAAAGGCATACGCTGAATTATATTTGGCCAATGCATATTCAAATAGCAAGTTCAATGCAGCGACATCTTCATCTTCTAAGTTCATTGACTTGAAATCAATTGTTTTTACGAGATGTCCGTTGTATGTAAGAAACGATGATGCTTCTCTTTGTAGTTTTTGGAGCCGTTCTCCCGAGCAGTCCCCAGAATCGACTTGCATTCCGTTGTGAACAATATCTTCAAGAAGTGCATGCGAAGCACTATCGTTTTGTGGATAAATTTCGACAAAGCCATTTAGAAGTCGCTCGTCCATTTCACAAACGTCCATCGCTTGCGAAAAATGGATTCCAAGAAGAGCTAGGAGCACCACAAAGCAAATACAATTCAATTTCATTTCGATACAAACCTCTCGGTGACAATAATAAATAAATTTGTTATTTATCATTGTTGAATTGCGTTAGGGATAGTGACCACTGTGTGGCGGAGCAAGGCTCCGTCGCAAGAGCTGCACGGGGGCACCATTGGTGCGCACGGGCGGCCTTGCGATATAGCCCGACCTTGCCCATGGGCAAGGGAACGCCCAATGTAATTTGAGATTGCCGCGCCTTCGGCTCGCAATGACGAGATGCACACTCGCCTGCTGAGTTGTCTTCGACTCCACCCTTCAACGTACTTCGCTTGCTCAGGGACCTTAATAAGGTTGGTGAGCTTGTCGAACCACGCTCAGGATGACACGTTGCTTTTCGCCCATATTTTTCACGCTCGCCCGAACATTTCACCCCCCATTTTCTACATGGCACCCCTTTGGGGTGCATGTCGTGCGACTCGGCTATAAAAATGAGCAAGCTCATTTTTGCAGCACTCGTCTTTTACTACATTTTCGCATAGTAACATTCTCTACCGGGATCGCCATCCCGATGGATTAACTCTCAACAAATGAGGAACAAACAAAAAATGGCAAGAGCATTGATTATCGGTTGTGGCGCCGTTGCCACAGTTGCTATCAAGAAGTGCTGCACCTGCAGCGAAGTTTTTAGCGAAATCTGCATCGCCAGCCGTCATCGCGAAAATTGCGAGAAGTTGGCTCAGGAACTCCGCCCGAATACGAAGACGGTCATCACGACTGCCGCTGTCGATGCGGACAAGGCCGAGAACGTCTCTGCTCTTATTAGAGAATACAAGCCGGACCTGGTGATGAATATCGCTCTCCCCTACCAGGACCTCGCCATCATGGATGCATGCCTTGAATGTGGCGTGAACTACATGGACACGGCTAACTACGAGCCGGAAAATATCGACGATCCGGAATGGCGCAAGGTCTACGACAAGCGCTGCAAGG
>JAEEGF010597028.1_pt1 | contig 14979 bp, 11 predicted proteins | sample 9134171 | NCBI WGS metagenome assembly JAEEGF01 (sample SAMN16246542, study PRJNA631951) | gut metagenome | biome: gut microbiome; feature: rumen; material: AP-attached | host: Bos | place: Iran: Karaj | collected 2018-10 | reverse complement strand
TTCTTCGCCGGCCGCCCCCGCCGCGGCTGGAGGCGGAGCGGCCAGAGACAGGCTGCCCCAAAGGAGGAAAAGAGCCGCCAGAGCCGGTGAGACCTTTTTGAAATGCATCATAATTAAACTCCTGAACTCTGCCGGAAAAACCGCCCTACGCCTTAATTATAATCCGGAAATCCCGGCAAAAACAATCCGCAAACAGGACGTCAAAACCCCCGGGGAACAGCTGAAAAGGATGGCGGGAATCCAGCGGCCGGATTTCAGAACAATGTCAGAACAGCGAGAGCCCGGGGCGGCATGGGTCAGCCAAAATCTATTCTTAAGATTCCCTTTGCACCTTTGGGGAAAACGGATATAATGGGCTCCCGTGGACAGGTGGCAGAGTGGCCGAATGCACCGGATTCGAAATCCGGCAACGCGCAAGCGTTCATGAGTTCAAATCTCATCCTGTCCGCCAGCTCCGCGTCATCCTCTTTTTTTCTTTGCTTCTTTATCTTTTCCCGTTTTTCTTTGCCGTTTTCCTGTGCCCGCTTCCCTGTTTTTCGGGACTCTTCTTTAACCCCGCCGCCATAACTCCGCCGCCATTTGCGCATGGGAACGGCCTGATTTTGGCCCGTCCGGCAAATTGTGATCCCGGTAAAGCCAGTTCCGGGATTATCTCTGCTAAGATCCCCTGAAAACCCGGAAAAGGCCGGCTGTCAGAATCTGCCCGTTCCGGAGAACGCCGGTTTTCCAGGCGCTTGTTTTGGAAAAGGTTCGGAAAAATACCCAGGAGAGTGTTATGCCGCACGAAGATCGTATCCGCTGTCCAGCCTGTTCCGGAAAGGCGGTTTTTGATATGAAAGCCTGCGCTCTCGTGTGCAGCGTCTGCGCTAAAGTGCTGGATGCCGGAATTCGTCCGGAGGCTCATGACGCCGGAACCGGGAACGGGGCCAACGCTTCCCGAAAGCCGGAAGCCGGTTTTTATGAATGTCCGTCCTGTCACATCATGATGAGTCCCGGAGTTCTCCGTGTTTCCGAGGCCTGTCCCTGCTGCGGGGAACTGCTCTCTCCGGAAACTCGCCGGGCGCCGAACATTGCCGCCGATGCGGGAGTGCCGGCCCCGGACATTATCCTGCCCTTTGCCAGGGACAGCGCTTGCTTCGCCGCCGACCTCCGGAGCAAAGCAAAGCAAAGATTTTTTGTGCCTGACAAAATTATCAAGGGGATCGCTCCGGAAAACATTCAGGTTCTTTACCTCCCCTACTGGCTTTTTGACATCGGGATCTCCGGAGACGGGGACTTCCTGCAGGAGGACATTGAGATCATAGATTCGGGCAAAAGCAGGGTTTATTTGCATCACGTGTATAAAGGCCGGGCCGGAGGAGCGCAGTTTTATGCCGGAGCGCCGGTTTCCCGGGCCACGGCCGTGGACAACAGAATCTGCGAAGCCATCGAGCCCTTTGATCTCGCTCAGGGCCGCTCCTTCAGCGCTTCATGGCTGCCCGGACTGGCCGCCATGGTTCCGGCTCCGAACGCTCAGGAAAGATATGCCAGGGCGCTGAAACGGGTAAGCGGGGCCTTTGACAGCTACCTTTCCGCCGCTGACGATTTCAATTATGTCAGGTTCTCCAAGCGCAATTATGAGATAAAGCCCCGGCTGGTACGGTCAGGTCTTTTTCCGGTAATGTACGCCAGCGTCCGGTGGGGCGGCAGAACATACCGTTTCGCCATGAACGGGGAGACCGGAACCAGCTATGAGGAATTTCCGGTAAGCTCCTGGAAGCTCTGGCTGAGTCAGATCTGCCCGTGGTTTTTAAGCTTTGGCGTTACCCTTTGGCTGCTCAGGGATTACATCACAAAGCTCGAAGATGTTATTCTATGGGCCCTTGTTCCTTTTGTCCTTGCCATTGTGCTTGCGAGATTTGTCGCCTGCAAATATCTCTTCCCCACAAATCTGCTGACGGCGCTGTGCGGCGGGAGCATGCTTCTCGCGGGATCCTGGCTTATTTATGATTTCTTCGCGGCGCGGCCCCCCATAGGCGAAGGCTTCGCCACGATTCTGATATTTACGGTTATTGGTTTTCTGATAACCCTCGGCTGGGTATACCAGATGACCAGGAAGGACAGTAATTCCAAAGACGCCAAGTATTACTCGGATTGCTCTTACTGCGCCGTGGTTTCTGAAAACCGCGCTGATTTCAGGGAATGCGTCCCGGATTATGATGATTCCACCCTTGACCCGGACAGCGTCATTTTGCACCGGTAGGCGCGGAAAACTCCGGCGGAATGCCGGGAACCGCCTCCGGAAACAGTTGCCAGGAAGCGGGAAGTTTCAGACAATGATGCCGGGAACATGACGGCAGACAATGACGGACGGGGAGATTGACGGCGTTTTCCCCGCCCTGCCGGAAACGCTCTTTATCAAGCCAGGAGAATATCGTGCTTAACGTAAACGGACAGAAACTTGAAACCGATGATAACGGCTACCTGAAAAACTACCGGGACTGGACTCCCGAGGTCGCCGCCAAAATCGCTGAAGATCTGAACCTCCCCCTCACTCCGGAAAGAATGGAGGTGGTCATGTTTGTCAGAAAATTCTATGAGGAATTCAACACCTCTCCGGCCATCAGACTGCTGGTGAAGGCCATGGCCAAGGAGTTCGGCCCCGAAAAGGGTTCCTCCCGCTACCTTTACAGCCTGTTCCCGGACGGCCCGGCCCTTCAGGCGGCCAAAATCGCCGGGTTGCCCCGTCCGGTAAAGTGCATCTGAACTGTACCCAGCCCGCCGCCCCGAAGCGCTCCTGCTTGCCTGCCCGTCCCTGCTTTGCCATCGTGAGCTCAATGTTCCGGATTCACCGCCGGCCGTTAAATCAGGGGCGGGAAACAGGATTTCTGCATCGCTTCTGGCATGTTCTGTCATATATCACGAATATAAACTTAACACCATGTTAAAATGACGGTGTTAAAATGGCAGAATCATAAAGCTTCCTGAGGTTAAACTTATGGGCAATATCCTGAATCCCGTTGGTAACAATTCCTTCGCTGAACTTGCTGCCTTCAGGGATGAAAATGTTTTTGCAGACAAGACTGACTTTATCGCCGAGACCAATAAGCGTTTTGACCATAACGGGAACCTGCTGGTTTTTGCCCGCCCCCGCAGATTCGGCAAAACCGTAACGGCGCAGATGCTCCTCGCCTATTACTCCAGGGCCTATGCCGGGCAGCATATCTTTGACGGTCTTAAGATTGCCGGAAAGGACAGTTACGCAAAACACCTGAACAGGCACGATGCGCTTTACCTCGATATGAACACCATCAGAGACAATTATATTGCATACACTGAAGATGAGGATCTCAAGGTTACGGGGGTAACCTCTCTCATTGATTTTCTGGAATATTCGATAATCAACGAACTCAGGGAGCAGGAAGATTTTGCCGCATGCTTTGATAAGAATGAAATTGAGAATATCGGCCTTCTTGAGGCTTTGTCGGCTTTGCGGAATGACCTGGGAATCCAATTCGTATTCATTATGGATGACTGGGATTTAATCTTCAGAAAATACCGTAACGATGAGCAATTACAGAAAGAATTCATTGATTTCCTGAAGGGGCTGTTCAAATCAGATGACGGTCAGGCCTGCTTTTCTCTGGCATATCTTACCGGCATTCTGCCCATCAGAAAAGACAGTTCCCAGTCTGGCTTGAATACCTTCAGCGAATATACCATGCTGGATCCGGTGCCGTTTGAGAGCTTTTTCGGTTTCACGGAAGCTGACATTTCTGAAATCGTGAAACTGCCGTCGTGCAAATTAACTCAGGAGGAGTTTAAGGACTGGTACCGGGGCTATAAGCTTAACGGCAGCGACATTTATAACCCTGATTCAGTTGTTTCCGCTGTCAAAGACGGGAAATGCAAAGGCTATTGGAGCGGTACAGCTTCCAATGAGGAGCTGGCACGTCTCATCAATATGAACTTTGAGGGCCTCAGGGATGACATTCTGGATCTTATTGCCGGAGGCCTGGTAAAGTTCGACTTCCTCATGTTCAATAATGACATGGTCACCATCAGGAGCAAGGACGATGTATTCAGCCTTCTGGTATGCCTTGGTTATCTGGGCTGCGAGGATTACGGCGGCGACTACCGGCTGGCGTATGTCCCGAATCGGGAAATCAGATCTGCCCTCTCCTCGATTGTAAGGATTCAGTCATGGTATAACTCCATGCCGATTATCGAGCGTTCCGAAAAGCTCTTTAACGCCATACAGTCGCTTGACAGCAGCGAAACTGCCGGGATAATCGCCAAAATCCATAATTCGCCTAACGTATCCATTATCGGTTACAACAGCGAGGAAGCCTTGGTATTCTGCGTGATAGCAGGACTTATGTGGCGTACTGAAAGTGACTATGAATGCTTCCGGGAACTTCAGGCAGGAAAAGGATACGCCGATGTGATCTATGTTCCGAAAAGGAATGATTCCCTTCCGATACTGCTTATTGAATTCAAGCATGACACCAGTGCCGAGGATGCCATGAACCAGATTAAGGAAAAGGAATATTTCGAGAGATACCGCGATGGTGATTATCCAAACGAGGTGATCATGATAGGCCTTAACTACAGCTCAAAGACCAAGGAACATCAATGCCTGATTGAAAAGCTGCAAAAATAGCGCGCCGGCTCGGATTCACCGCTGTCCCTCCGGGCTCTCGGAGGTTTTCTCCTCCTGAGGCGCCCGGCTGCCGTTTTTCCGGAAATGAATCTTCAGGCGGATGAACTCCCGCATCACGCTCCGGTTTCCGGAAAGACGCAGGGTGCGCTCCAGGATCTGGGTGTAAATCGGCTTCCCCTTGAGACCGCCGGCCACCAGCACCGCGGCAAACACCGTCACCATCATCGGGAGCAGAAACTCAAAATTATTGGTCATCTCGCACACCAGAATAATCCCGGTTACCGGAGCCCGCACCGACGCCGCAAAAAACGCCCCCATGCCGACAATGGCCATGATGGCGGGATCATAGTTGATATACCCCGACTGCAGGAACAGAGTCCCCGCCAGAGCCCCGGCCAGAGTGCCCAGAGACAGGGACGGCGCAAAGATCCCTCCCGGAATCCCGGAACAGAAGCACAGAAGAATGCCGATAAACCGGCCCAGCAGCAGCAAAATCAGAAGCCCGGCAGAAAAGTGTCCGGTGATCCAGCCCGTGATCTGCTGCATGCCGGAACCGGAGAGCATGGGACAGTAGAAGGACAGCACTCCGAAAAGCCCGCCCAGACAAAGTCCGGTAATGATATAGCGCTTCAGACTGGAACCGTTGATGAAGAGATAGAGATCCTGAACGAGGCCCACGCTGCGGTTAAACAGCACCCCGGCGCCGCCCATAAGAGCCCCGAAGAGCGCAAAGGAAAACAGATCATGGAGATCCGGCATGTGATATTCCGGAAGATCAAATACCGGAAAGGCTCCCGAAAAGTTATCCCTGGTAATGGTGGAGGCAATAACTGAAAATGTTACCGCCTGCACCGAGGACACCGTATAGCGGAACTGGCTCCGGAGCTCCTCCATCACAAATATAATGCCCGCCAGGGGAGCATTAAAGGCGCTGGCCAGTCCCGAAGCGGCGCCGGCGGCCAGAAGAGCCTGAAACTCTTCGGGATTCAGACGGAACACCCGGGACACCAGAGCTCCCAGATTGCCGCCGATCTGGATGGAGGGGCCCTCCCGCCCCAGGATCATCCCGGAGCTCAGGGACATGATTCCCCCGAAAAACTTCACCGGGAGCACCCGCCAGAAGCGCACCGGCCGGAGATCCACCATGGCTCCCTCAATTTCCGGAATGCCGGATCCGCCGGCTTCGGGAGCAAAGCGCCGGGTGAGATACATGGCAAAGGCGGCCAGAGCGCCGCTCATGAGAAAGGCCATCAGAAACACCGCCACGGGGCCCCAGGTAACGGAACCCAGAAACGCCAGCCGGGATTCGGACAGCGCCACGGGAATGGTCTCAAAAAACGAGCACACGGCGCCGGTAATAATCCCGGTCACAAGAGAGCACAGGGCCAGCTTCGGAGATATCATATCCCGGTTACGGAGTCTCCTGATTACCTGCCTGAGACTGCCGAACCTGTTCCTGATGCGCGCCATATTACCCTCCGCTTTACGCTGCCGGCATTTTCCCAAACGCGCCGGCTGTTTTTCCGGGGTGTATGATACAACTTGAAGGGAAATACTGCCACAGGGGAGCGATAAGAGATAAAAACCGGGACAGAACCGGCTTCAGCTAAACTGCGGGGATCCTGATCAGATGTCCTGATGGGTTCTCAGGTATTCCTCGAATTCCGGAGTCCGGGACCAGTACTTAATGCCCCATTTCTCAAAATTCCATTCCTCCATGTAATTGTTGCACTCATAGTCCACGTACCAGATATGGCCGTCCTGCACCACAAAGTTTGTCGGGAAGTAGTCAATGTTAAGACCGGAGGCCCGGGCCTGCTCCGCCATTTCCCTAACCTCGGCAATACAGGGAGAAACGTCCTCTCCGTCCCTGACCATCTCAAAAATCGTCCGCCCCCTGACGTATTCCTTCAGAATGCGTTCCCGCTCCGTGTCCAGGGCCAGCATTTCCGGGATTCTGATGCCGGCGTTTTTAAGACGCCTGTAGTCATTGCTCTCGGCGGCGATCTTGTCCCCGAAGGTATAGTAGGAGCAGGGTTCGTGATGGATCTGCTTAAGCACGGTCTCCCGGCCGTCCCATGTGGCCAGATAGGAGTAGCCGCCCTTGCCGTGTCCCAAAAGTCTCCCAATGCGGCAGAGCTTGCCGCCGATCATAAATTCCTGTTCCATAACCTGTCTCCAAGCCTATTCCTGCAAATTAAGTCCTGCCTTCCCCAGCTCATGGCACCCGCTCCCCCGCCGTCACCTGGCAGCCAGAGCCGCCGGAGGTTTCTGGCCTGATGTGTGAGGTTCTTTGTCTGAGGTTTGCGGTTCCCTGCCGAGGTTCCCCGGCCCGGGTCTCCCCCTGCGGCCCCTTCTTCATTTGTCTTGCGCTGCGGGATCTCCCGGCCCGGACTCATCCCGGGTCTTATCCCGGGAACGGCAGAAGGAAGCCACCGGGCATTCCCCGCAGAGGGGCTTTCGGGCCCGGCAGATATGACGGCCCAGATAAATGAGCCAGTGATGGGCATTCCGGAGATACTCGGGAGGAATGATGCCGGGAAGACTGTCGCTCACCGCCTCCGGAGTCTTGCCCGGCACCAGCTTAAGCCGGGAATTAACCCGGAAGATATGGGTATCCACCGCCACCGTGCCCTTCCCGAAGGCGATGTTTTCTACCACCCGGGCGGTTTTGCGGCCCACGCCGGGGAGAGAAATAAGATCCTCCTCCGCTTCCGGAACCTCCCCCTGAAACCGTTCCATAAGAGCCTCTGAAAGCTTCTGAAGATGTTTGGTTTTGTTCCGGTAAAGACCGATGCTGGCAATGATCCCCGCAATGACCTCCGGATCCAGCCGGCGCATAGTGTCCGGATCCGGAGCCATGGCAAACAGCGCCGGGGTAACCCGGTTCACCGCCGTGTCCGTGGTCTGCGCCGAGAGGAGAACCGCACAGATAAGCTCGAAGTTATTGCGGAACACCAGAGTGGGCCGGGGATCCGGCCATTTCTCCCGGAGCCTCCGAAAGATCTCGGGAATATCCTTTTTCGGGATCATACAATACGAAACGCTCCCCGAATATTCATGTTTTCATCCAGCACCAGGAAAATCTCCGGAGTTTCCCCCATAGCCCGGAACGGGGCTTCGGAGGCGGCAATAAGAGCCGCCTCCGGAGTAAAGCCGGCGTACCGGATAAGGTTTTTGACACCGGAAAGCATGGTGAGACGGGAACCGCCCAATGTGCCGTCAGCGTTGATGCAGCCCTTTTCGGGATCGTTAAAGACGGTGGTGCCGGCAAAGCGGAAGCTCGGAAGCGGCTTCCGGACTCCGGCGGCGGCCAGAGCATCGGTTACCAGCATAAACCGCTCCCCGAGGCATTTCCGGGCAATGATAATTTCCGGCCAGGCCACATGGATGCCGTCAGCGATAACTCCGGCATAAACCCGGTCATCCGCCAGAGCCGCCTCCGTCGCCATGGGATCCCGGCCGCCCCGGGCATGGGACATGGCATTGTGAAGATGGGTAACCAGGGAGGCCCCGCCGGCAAAAAATTCCCGGGCCTCAGCGGCAGTGGCGGCGGTATGCCCCAGGGATACCCGAATGCCGGCCGCGGTAAGCTTTTTAAGATATTCCGGCGGCACAGCAGCGGGATCCGCTGTGATATAAGCCACCTCCTCCCGGTATTCCAGAAGCAGGCTGAGATCCCGTTCCGTCATTTTGCGGATAAACCGCTCCTCATGGATGCCCTTTTTGGCGGGACTGATAAAGGGGCCCTCGAGGTGCACCCCGGGAATGCTGCTCCGGAATTTCAGAAAGAGGCTCCTGACAGTCTCCAGGGTTTCCCGCATATGCTCATAGGAACAGGTGATCACCGTGGGAGCAAAACGGAACACCCCGTCCTCCTTAAGAGAGGCGGTGATCCTGGCGAGCCCCTCCCAGGTGATTTCCTCATCCAGCATGACGCCGTCATAGCCGTTCACCTGTAAATCGTAAAAGGCCGGAGCAAGATAATAAACCTCCTGAGACTTCTGGAGTTCCTGACAGGAAAGCTCCGTCTCCGGGGCCGGATCCGGGGTTCCCGGGGTCGGCTTTATCATCTCAAGAGAGCGGTACTCGCCGCTCAGCCAGCGTTCCAGAGCCCGGGCAGCAAATTTTCCGGCTGGTTTCAGCATATATCATCTCCTAATTAAAAAGCCGGTGGCTGAAACCATCGGCTATATAAACACAGGTTACTTATCAGGATTTCTTCTGTTCTCCGAGCGCTTTGGCCCATTCATCGAGAACCTCGTCATCGGATTTGGGCTTATTCTCCTCCGCCTTCTGCTCCCCGAGCGCTTTGGCCCACTCATCGAGAACCTCGTCATCGGATTTGGCCTTGTTCTCCTCCGCCTTCTGTTCCCCGAGAGCCTTGGCCCATTCGTCAAGAACATCGTCATCGGATTTGGGCTTATTCTCCTCTTCCTTCTGTTCCCCGAGAGCCTTGGCCCACTCGTCCATGACATCGGCATCGGATTTGGGCTTGTTCTCCTCTTCCTTCTGTTCTCCCAGCGCCTTGGCCCATTCATCCATGACATCGGCATCCGACTTGGGCTTGCCGGCCTCTTTCTTCTGCTCGGCTTTTTCTTCCCCGAGAGCCTGAGCCCATTCGCTCATGACATCGGCATCGGACTTGGGCTTGCCGGCCTCTTCCTTCTGCTCGGCTTTTTCTTCTCCGAGAGCCTTAGCCCATTCGCTCATAACGTCTTCATCGGATTTAGGAGCTTCTTCGGCTTTCTTCTGTTCCCCGAGAGCCTTGGCCCATTCATCCATAACCGCATCATGCACATCTCCCTCTGCGGAGAGATCAATGCCCATGGCCTGAGCGGCTGCCTCCTGTTCCTTGGGATCCGGTTCCGGAGCCGGCTTCGGAGCGGGCTTCGGGGGCTCCTTGCGGGACACCTCATGAGACGGCCGGGGCGGTACCAGGTCGGGAGACGAAGAAACATCGGAAATGCCCTCGTCCGGCTTTTCCAGATCCGGAACCCTGATAGACTGGCGGAAGCTTTCCTCGTCCAGATCATCGAGATCGCCGGCGGGAGGAGGAGGCGGCGGCGGAGTTTCCGGAGCCGGCTTCGGAGCGGGCTCGGCAGGACTCAGGGACACCTCCTTCTGACGGGAACCGGAGATATCGTCAATCTGATCTCCGCCAAGAGAATCCAGAACGTCCAGGTCGTCCGTGCCCTCCATGATATTGTCATCCTCCTCCATCAGGAGAGCCTTTCTCTTGCGGTTCTGCTTGATGCGGAGATAAGCGCCGAAGCCCAGACCGGAGAGCAGGATAAGCCCCATCATGGTGACTATGAAAATCATGAGGCCGTTCTCACTGTCGGAACCGGAACCGGGTTCATTAGTGCTCTTCTCCAGATCCTCCAGGCGCTTCATTAAAACTTCCTGATTGGTCTTCAGGGCTTCCAGTTCCTCCTGAAGAGCCTGCACCCGGACAGCGCCGTCACCCCGCTCCTTGTCCAGAATCTCCTCCAGCCGGGCCACCCGGGCTTCGAGCTTCTTGAACTCCTCGGAGCTGGCTCCCATGTTGGAGCTTACGGGAGTGCCCTGCGCATTCTTGCCCACCGCAGAGCCCGAGGTCAGGGTAAGGGTGGAGCCGGAAACGCTGGAACCGGAATCCTGAGATGCCTGCTGCCGCCCTTCGTCCACCAGGGTAATCTGACGCTTCCCGTCACCGGTGTAGGTCTGCCCGGAATCATCGCCGATCATCATTTCCGGACTGCCGATATCAGCCACCTCGTTAGGAGCTCTGCGGCGATCCTCCTCGGCCGCTCTCAGACGCTCGTTTTCGGCATTAATGTGAGCCACGCAGGTTTCGTACTGCTTCTGGTTCTCGGCCTGCTTCTGATCCCGGATTGCCTTCTCTTCCTTTTTGGCGGCAATCTCTTTCTGTTCTTTGTCCCAGGGCTTTTCCAGATCTGAGAGCTTCACCTTCTCAAGACGTCCCTGCTTGAGAGCCTCCAGAACCTTTTTGCCGTCCTCGGTTTTTTCCAGTCTGACGAGCTTTTCATTCGGGATCTTGAGGCTCTGTCCGGCCATGGGACCGGTGCCCTTGAAGGATTTCGGATTCAGGCGATACAGCGCCGCAAGGCACTGCTCCCGGGATAAGGTCTGGTCATCGTTCTGGACAAAGCGTTCCAGGCCGAGGAAGGTTTCCCCCTTGCCGACCTCGTGGACGGCCTTGGGAGCGCGGAGTTCTTCATCGGAAATAACCGCTATGGTGGGAGCCGGAACCGCCACATCTGGTTCCATCTTAAGCTGGCACTCGGCGTTGGGATCCTTGTATTTCGGAGCATTGTCCTTTTTGGCTGCCGCGGTATTCGGCTTATTGCCGGGTTTGCCGCTTCTTCTGCGTTCCGGCACGGAGGAGGAAGCCCGCTGGACGCCGTCCTGAGCGGCAGGAGCCGGCTTTCTGGCGCCGCCGGGGCCTCTCAGCTCAGTCCCGAAGTCATCAGCGGCCCAGACGGAGGCAGCCGCAAAGCTGGCCATGGCGCCGGCAAGAATCAGCATCTGAGTCAGTTTACGCAGTTTCATAATGTTTTCCCAAAGCTCACGGCAATTGTCTGTTGCCTGATAACCACAGTCAGCGCGTCAATAAAAAAACGCTCCCCCGGCGCCTGCCGCCGCTTCCGGATGAGAGACCTCTGAACAGGAACCGGGACTTTGCAAAAAAAGAGGAGCTTTGCGGCAAAGAAATCCGGAACATCTCAAAAAAACCGCCGGTCTCAGCCGTTAAAATTCCGGCGCGGCAGGAGATATGCCCATGCATATGCCATACACTATGCAACAAACATACCATTAAAATGAAAAATCGTCAGTCAACCAGCCATTTTACCTGAATTTTTCGGCCGCGGTTGTTTCTGGCTACCACCCGCTGTCCCCGGATATCAATCTGGGAGCCGCTGGCGCTCCGCAGCATCTCCTCCCGGGACACAGCGCTGACATGGCGGGATACCTGGCGTTTTTTTTCCAGAAGCTCCTGGGCATACTTCATTTCCCAGCTCTCCCGATGAAAATCCTCCGGAAGCATCACCAGAAGATCACTGGGGAGGTGATCCGGGGTATCCCAGGCATCACGTACCGTAAACCCGTTATGATTCGCATTGGCATGATCCGCATGCATCCTGGCAGCCTGGTATGAGATGAAGCCGATGGCGGCAAAATAAAGCAGAACAAATGAGATCCCGAGGATCTGAATTTTACTTATCATTTGGGCGCAATTGTCTCCAGCGTTAAACCTTTCTCTTCAAGATAACGCTTTCTGGCATTTTTAACTTCAGTTACCTGCTTTTCCCATTCCGTTTTTGCGGAGTTATACACCTTTTCAGCTTCCTGACATGATTTTTCAGAAAGAGTCGGGGGCATGGTATCCCGGGTAATCTTGCGTCCTTCCGCATTCAGATAATCGCTGGCGGCGGGATCCTCGTTCAGCATTTCCGGAATGCCGGGAATGGCGAGCTCGCGGTCAACGTAGGGAAACACCGGAGCGGTATGGCTGAAGGCGGAAAAGTTTCTCCGGAATATGGCGGCTGCCGCCTGCTTCCGGGTAACGCCGGCCTCCTTAAGCTCCGGAGTCATCACCTGACTCACCACCACCGAGAAGCCCTGACCGGAAGCGACCTTTATCACGCTCTGGGTCTCCTGATTCGGAGCCTTGGGACACTCACCCTTTACCGGAGCGGGAGGGAGGGGGAACATGCTTTCAAGCTCGGCCGCAGAAACCTTCCGGGGCGGCTCGGCGGCGTCCCCGGAGGGCTCACTGTCTCCGGCCGGAGTCTCCGAGGCTGCAGGAGCGGTCTCCCTGGCGCTGTCAGGAGCCTTTTCCGGAGAGCCGGAATCCTGCGGGACTGCCTCTCCGCTCTTTTCGGTCTCGGGCTCTTCGGGAAGATCGGCGGGATTATCATCTATAAAATCATTTTCATCATCCTGAGCTAAAGAGTCTGCCGGAGCGGTTTCAGCGGCTGCGGAAGCGGACACATTATCCTCGGTATCTCCGTTATCTTCAGCGCCCTCTCCATCGTCAGAAGCTTCATCAGCGGCACGCTGAGCAGCTTCCGCTTCAGCCTCGGCCTGCCGGGCCTGTTCCCGGATCGCCTGCTGGCTGGCAGAATCTGTGTTTCTGCCCGCAAGATCATTTTCCCAGTCGGACTCCGGCGGAGTCTGATTCTCCTCCCCGTTGTCATTATCATCGTACTCCGTCTCGCCGGCATCTTCTCCGGAGGAGGCATCATTCTCCGCATCATCGGGATCCGGTTCCTGATACTGATCATCCACAGATGAGCTGGCGCGGGTTACCGCATCGGGCGGGAGTTCATTCTGCGTCTCAAACTCCTGCTTCAGAATCTCTACCGAGAACTGATCCGCCTCATTTTCGTTGTTCCGGCTGTTAAATGCCGGAATAAAGCTTTCCTGCGGAGGCAGCGCCGGCTTTGCAGCAGGCTTATCTGCGGGTTTGGCAGCAGGCTTATCTGCGGGTTTGGCAGCAGGCTTCTCAGCAGGCTTGTCGGTCGGCTTTGCAGCTGGCTTTTCGGCTGGTTTTTCAGCTGGTTTAGCGGCCGGTTTCTCTTCCGGCTTTTCAGCAGGTTTATCGGCTGGCTTTTCAGCTGGTTTCTCTGCCGGCTTTTCAGCAGGTTTATCGGCTGGCTTTTCAGCTGGTTTCTCTGTCGGCTTTTCAGCAGGCTTATCAGCGGGCTTTTCAGCAGTTTTTTCGGCTGGTTTATCAGCTGGCTTTTCAGCAGGTTTGTCAGCAGGTTTGTCAGCAGGTTTGTCAGCAGGTTTGTCAGCCGGTTTTTCTGCTGGTTTATCGGCAGGTTTTTCAGCCGGTTTTTCAGCGGGTTTCTCTGCTGGCTTATCGGCAGGTTTTTCAGCCGGCTTTTCAGCGGGTTTCTCTGCTGGCTTATCGGCAGGTTTTTCAGCCGGCTTTTCAGCGGGTTTCTCTGCCGTTTTCTCAACAGGCTTTGCAGCAGGTTTATCGGCTGGTTTATCAGCGGGCTTTTCGGCAGGTTTTTCCGCAGGCTTCTCGGCAAGTTTGTCAGCCGGCTTCTCAGCGGGTTTGTTAGCCGGTTTTTCGGCAGGTTTAGCCTCCGGTTTCTCGGCCGGCTTTTCGGCAGGTTTAGCTTCCTGCTTCTCAGCAGGCTTTGCAGCGGGCTTCTCAGCCGGTTTTTCGGCAGGCTTAGCCTCCGGTTTCTCGGCCGGCTTTGCGGCGGGCTTGTCGGCTGGTTTAGCTTCCTGCTTCTCGGCAGACTTTGCGGCGGGCTTTTCAGCCGGTTTTTCGGCAGGTTTAGCTTCCTGCTTCTCGGCAGGCTTTGCAGCGGGCTTGTCGGCTGGTTTAGCTTCCTGCTTCTCGGCAGACTTTGCGGCGGGCTTTTCAGCTGGTTTCTCTGCCGGTTTCTTTGCGTTGTTCTCGGCTGGTTTATCTATGGCTTTCTTTTCGGCTGCGGGAGCGGAATTTGCTTCAGCAGCGGGAGCGGCAGGAGGCTTAAGGGGAACGGCGGTTTGGGGCTCGGCTGGGGACACGGGATCCGGACGCCAGTCCTCGTTTCCGGTGACCAGAACCGGATTGTAGTCCTTTTCGGAGGCTTCGGAACCGTAATTGTTCTCATCAAGATAATCCTTGACGATCCGGGAACCGGGCTGTCCGATGCGCACTTCGGAATATGATACCCGCCCCCGCTTGCGATGCTTCAAAATCTTCTGTTCCTGCTCCGGAGTGAAGAAAGGGAGACCGGAATCATCCGGGAAAAGAATATCAATGCCGGTGCCTTCATGGTCTGTTTGGCTGTCCGGAGGATTTCCGGAATCAGCCAGAGACGCCTGAATCAGCATGGCGCCGCCTAGAGTGGCCGTAATTATCGCCTGAGCGATTTTAGAAAGCTTCATCTGAATACATCCACCGCTTTAAACCTATTTTGGCTCCCCGGCATCCTGAGAAGCCGCATCTCCGGCCGGATCCTCGTTTTCAGCGGCAGGAACCGTCAGTCCCTCCGGAGCGTCACCGGGACGCACCGGAAGATTCTTCTCAAGACAGACGGCTCCGGCAGTGAACTCCGGCGCTTTCTCGCGGCGTCTGTCCAGTTCTTCCACCGGCACCTTCAGGGTCAGCTCCTTGTTAACGCGCTTGAGTCCCTGACTGTACATGGAACCGGGAGCGCAGTTACGCACCCAGGAGGTCCAGGCATAGGATGCATCGTCATCCTGCCGGCCCCAGTCTCCCAGATGATAGGAAACGGCCAGATTGGAAGCCGCCATGAGATCTCCCATTTTGGCCAGAATCTCCAGGTAAGACAGCACGGCCTTCTGACTCTGATCACGGTACT
>JAEEGF010077386.1_pt1 | contig 14982 bp, 16 predicted proteins | sample 9134171 | NCBI WGS metagenome assembly JAEEGF01 (sample SAMN16246542, study PRJNA631951) | gut metagenome | biome: gut microbiome; feature: rumen; material: AP-attached | host: Bos | place: Iran: Karaj | collected 2018-10 | reverse complement strand
CTACCAGTACGTTAACGTGCATTCTGCTGTTCTCTTCTTGCGCGTTCCTTTACAAGGAAGGTTGCGACATGGTTGCCGTGCGAACCGCGTCCGAAGCCGACGTCCGCGCCCGCTTCACGCGCGCCTTCGTCGGTGACCTGTGTGCCGCCCGCAACGAACATCAGCTTGTCGCGCACGCCCATTTCGCGGGCGATGCGGTCGACCTTGGCGATGTTCTTGTAATGGATATCGTCGTGCGAAATGATGCAGGACGCAAGCATGGCGTCCGCGTTCGTCTCGATCGCCGCCTGCACGAGCTTTTCGGGCGGAACGGAGGTGCCGAGGTAGATGCACTCGATGCCGTACTTCTCGATGCCGCCGTGCTTGATGTTCAGGATCTCACGGAGACCGACGGAATGTTCGTCGTCGCCGATCGTACCCGCAACGATACGCATCGGCTTCTTATCGATCGCGTCCCAAAGCTCGTCGTCGCTCAAAACATCGGGTACGGTCGGGAGCTGCAGATCGTCCATATTGATCGAGAACGCAACCTTGCCTTTCATTTCGATGCGCGTACCCTCGGCGCGATGCATGATCTCGCGGTTGATGACTTCGCAATCGGTCAGATTCATGCGCTTGCCGATCTCGAGCGCCGCCGCTTCCGCATGACGGACGTCGGTGGGGAAGAACATGGTCAGCATTACGGTGCCGTCCGCAAGCCATTCCATTTCGGGCTTAATGAGCTTTGCGTTCGGGCCCGCGTAATCCTTGACTTCTTCCATGCGGAGATAGACGTTGTCGGTTTCGTCGAGTTCGTCGATATACTGGATCTTGTCGGGGCACTCGAACGTGCAGCCGCCGATGAGCTTCGCGGGATCGTCGACCGCGTCCGGATCGTACTGCGCAACGTTGTTGTAGCCGTAATGCGCGGTGACCGGCGCGCAATAGTCCGCAGCGCGCTTGATGACCGTGCCGACGCCGATGCCGCCGTCGATCTTGCGCGAAATGCCGTCGCCGTTGCGTTCGGGGAACATGCCGCTGTCGACAAAGAATCCCTCCTCGACGGAATTGAAGTATCCGCCGAGCTCGATCATGTTTTCAAGGAACAGGATCGCGCGTTCCTTGAGCTCGCGCGCCTTCTCACGCAGATAGCCGTCCTTCTTGAGCTCGACCATCTCCATGAGACCGTCCATGCCGACGAGCGCCTGTTTCGCGGTGTCGCATGCCTCGATGTTGTAGATATGCCACGGTACATTACGCCCTTCATCCGGCGTGATCGTGCTCTGGATATCCGCGCTCGTGAGCTTACTGATAACCATATTGAGCACGTGCGTGACCGTCGCTTCGCGCGTGGACGCTTCGATATACTTTGTGTTCATCTGCGCGCGCATGCGGTACTCGTGGAACAGATCGCGCAGCGCCACCGCATAGGGCAGGTCCATATGGATGCACGGACCCGGCGTTGCCGTCGGAGGAACAGTGGACAGGCAGATGTTCTTTTTCTTCATGCCGACCTTCGCGGAGATCAGCGCGTTGATGCCGTGCTGCACCATCAGCTCCGGCATGACCTTCCATGCGTCGCGCGCGGTGGCGTTCGCATTGTGCGCGCCGTCGATCTGCGCCATGTCCGCCCATGCCATGACCTTTTTGGATTCGCAGGCGTCGACGAACGACCGCACCATATTGATGTTGCGGTAAATGACGTTGTACTGCGGGTCCTGGTGCGCGCCGTTTACGCCTTCTTCGGCGAACATGACGGCGATATCGGGACCTGCCACGCCGGAAACGTAGCTGTGATAGTTGATCGGACGACCGACTTCATCTTCGATCATATCGAGCGCCTTGCGCTGTGCACGGACCTGCTTTCTGGTGACCGGAACGCCGCCGATGCCCTGCGGCGTACCCTCGATCAGACCATCGAAGTGGCTCTGACCGGCGGTACGAATGACCATGATGTGGTCCGCGCCGTGATGCGCCGCCATACGCATGCGGCGGATATCGTCTTCAAAACGTCCGGATGCGATCTCGGTCGTGATGACGGGGATCGGCTGCGGGTCGATATCGCCGAAATAATGGGCGGGCGGAAGTCCGACGCTGTCCTTCAGGGGCTTGCTGGCGTCTTCGTAGGTAAACGGACCCATTTGAAGACCCGGAACCGGCTCGCGCCAGGTCCAGCCGCGGCGGCGGGGATGATAGTGCTCGAGGTCCTTCAGAATCTCGGCAACGTCGATCTTGGTGTCTTTGTCAAGCTTGTATTCGCTCATGCGTTTTCACCCCCGAACAATGCTTCGGCTTCTTCCCATGCGCCGTTATTCATCAGCTTCAGACCCGCCGTGCGGACGTCGGTGCCGTCCTTTTTCGACAGACGGTAGACAACGTTGCCCGCGCCGTGCTCCATCAGGTTATGCTCCATGCATCCCTCCACGAGCGCCTTTGCTTCGAGGGACGAAAACCCCATGCGCAAAAGCACGCTGCGTTCGATCGCAGGCGTCGTGTTCTCATAACCGAGCTTCAGCAGCGGATCGATGAGCTCTTCGATCAAAGACCAGAAACGGGTTTCGAGCTCTGCATCGGTAAGGTCCTTCAGATGCTCTCTGCGAATTTCAAAATCGTCGTCGCGTTTCATGCAAGATGCTCCTTTACAAATTCTCTGTTCGTCTTGGTTTCCGCCGCGAGGAAGTCGATATCGGCGTCCGTCGGCTGTTTGCCGGTCATCTTGATCGCGTTGTGGATCAGCGAAGTACGGAGATGCGTCATGTCGGCGGGGCGCGCCTTGATCAGCGACGGATGGGAGGGGAGGACGATGCTCTTGCCCGGGACTTCCTCCTCCGGATTGCCGAAGTGAATGTCGATGCCGTTGCTGCGCGCAAAGCTCAGCTGTGCGTTGACGTGTTTCCCTGCGCCGGTATACTCGGTCTCCTGCACGACGATGATCCTGTCCTTCGGCATCGTCTGCGAAAGAGCAAACGCAGCCGCAAGGGACGTGTTGCCCGCAGGACCTTTCTCCATGCCTTCAAGTGCGGCGAGCATTTCCGTAGTATAGAAGACCTCGCCCTGATTGACGGTTACGTAGCGATCCATGTAGCGCAGCGGTCTTGCGGCGCTTCTCGGAACGTCGCTGCGGTCCGGCCACGTCGAGAACGGCATGCCGAAGCCGGTGTGACCGGTCGTAAAGGATTTCAGGTTGAACTGGTGATCGCTCGCCATGTGCAGACCGGAAAGATTGACGCTTGCCGCCACGACTTCCGCCTTGCTGCCCGCCTTCAAAAGACCGCGCGCGGTTCCCGTGAGGTTGCCGCCGCCGGCGTTCGTGCAAACGACGACATCCGGATCCCTGCCGAGCATCAGACGGCACTGCTGTGCGATCTCGTAGCCGAGCGTTTCGACGCCCGCGATGCCGAACGGCGTATACAGCGAAGCGTTGAAGTAGTCGGTTTCTTCGAGCATGCGCAGAAACATATAGAACAGTTCCGGACCGACCGTGAGCTGTACGACTTCCGCGCCGAGCGCTTCGCACTTTCTCGCCTTTTCGATGATTTCCGGCTGACCGACGCCCTTGGAGTCAAAGCACTCCTGCACAACGATGCACTTCAGACCCGCCTTTGCGGCGCAGGCGGCAACCGCCGCGCCGTAGTTGCCAGACGTTGCGGAGATGACGCCTTTGTAGCCCATCTTCTTCGCCTGATGAATGCTCGTCGCGGCACGGCGCACCTTGAAGCTGCCGGAGAGGTTGGACGCTTCATCCTTGACGAAGATCCGTGCGCCCATTCCGGCGGGCGCGCAGGCGCGTGCCAACGCGGTCAGATTCTTGAGCTCGTAAAGCGGCGTGTTGCCGATCTGGAATTCTTCGGTCTGGATCTTGCGGACGGCGTCGAGCGTGTAGCCGGTCGCCGCCATCATCGCTTCGTAATCGAACGCAATGGAGCCGCTTTCAAAGAGATCGTAGTCCATTCCGACGGCGCGCTTCATGATCTCGTTTTTACGCGCCATCACGGCAGAATAACTGTTGTCAAGCATTGTTTCTACCTCCGAACAGAATGTCCTTCACGGTTTCCTCGATCTGATCGAGCTCCGGAACATAATCCCCGAAATTGTGCTTAAAGGAAGGATTCACGGCGCACATGGTTCCCGTGACCGTGCGTCCCGTCTTGGTGACGATCGTTACAACGTCGCCGATCTCGGCCTCGTCGTTTACAAGATGCCCCTTGACCCACATTTCGAGCGGGACGTGACGCGTATCTTCGGGAATGTTCGTTGCGCGTTCTTCGGGCTTCAGAACGTCGATATGGATCTGTACCCAGTCATTTTTCTTAGCCATTGTCTGCTCCTTATTTGTTCAGATAGTTGCGCATATCGCCCATGATCGCATGCGGAACGGGCAGGTCGATCATCGTCTTGAGACCCGGCGTTGCATTGAGAACGTGAGGGATCATATTGACGCACATTGCAATCGTGCCGATGCCGCCGTTGACTTCCGGCTTGATCTGCATATTGACGTTCGGCGTACCGGTCAGCGTGATATAATCGCCCGTATAGGTGCCTTCGAGTTCCGGCTCGATCTGCTGCGGATGGATCATGTCGATCATGACCTTGTCGCCGATATAGCCCTGACCGGTCATGTTGACGCCCGCAACGTCGCCCGCCTTGGCAAAGCCGTACGGAGATTTGCGGTCGACGGAGGTGACGATCGGCTTCATCTGCTGTTCAAAGCGGTCGATCTCAAAGCCGAGCGCTTCACCGATCATGCCGACGGACTCCGCAAAGCCGACGTGACCCGCAAGCGTACCGTCCTTGCAGCCCTTTTCAAACTGCTCGACGGTGAGTCCGACGCCCTGTTCTTCCATAACGGCGGGACCGAAGGGGGAGAGGGAATTGACGCGCTTGCAGAGAACGTGTTCGACGTCCGTCATGCAGCCGGAAAGACAGATCGCAAGCAGGTCCATCATCAGACCGGGATTGATTCCCGTACCGAGAACCGAAACGCCCGCACCCTTTGCAAGCGCGTCCATCTTGTCAGCAAGATCCGGATTTTGCGCACGCGGATAGCTCATTTCTTCCGCGGTGGAAATGACATTGACGCCCTTCTCGATCAGATGGCAAATTTTCGGGTATGCTTTCTTGGTGAACGAATCGGTTGCAAGAATGCAGAGATCGGGTTTCGGCGTCAGCGCGGCGTCGATATCGCCGATGACCTTCACGTCGTTCCTGTCGCCGCGTTCCACACCCAAAAGATCATAAATGCTCTTGCCGACGCGATCCGGATGAATGTCGCAAACGCCGGTGATCTCCACGCCTTTTTTGGTCAGCAGGACCTTCGCGATGCCGCTGCCCATTGCACCGAATCCCCAAAGTGCTACTTGAATCTGTTTCATTTCTTTCCTCCTTCGATTTTTCGAATAATCGATATCGATTTATTATACAACGAAACATTTTTTCCTGCAAGAAAAAAGCGCCCCGAACGGCGCTTGTGAAACTATATATTTTAGGAGAGCTTCCGGATCGCATCGACGGCGGCGTCGATCTCGTCGAACGCGGTCGCAGGCGAAAAGCTGAACCGCACCGTACCCTTCGGAAACGTGCCGAACGCACGGTGCGCATCCGGCGCGCAATGCAGTCCGCAGCGCATGAGGATCCCGTATTCGGTTTCCAGCAGGTACGATATCTCTCCGTTGTCACGCCGCAGAAAATCAAGCGAATATACGCCAACGCGGCGATTCGTGTCATCCGAGCCGAGAAGGCGGATCGAGGAGATATCCCGGATGCCGCTTTGAAAACGGTTCATCAACGCAAGCTCATGCGCGCGCCGTTCCGGGAAATCCGCAGAAGTCAATGCGGCTTTCAGGCCGATGATGCCGGGAAGATTCAGCGTTCCGGCCTCCAGCCGGTCCGGATAAAACGGCGGAATTTCCGCACTGTCCGACATCGATCCGGTCCCGCCGGAAAGCAGAGGTTCGAGCCGGTCCGCAAATCCGGGTTCAAGGCAGAGCACGCCCAATCCCTGCGCGGCAAGCAGTCCCTTATGCGCGGGCATGCAGAGCGCGTCCGCACCGATTTCCCGCATCGAGAACGGAAAATGTCCCGCCGCCTGCGCCGCGTCGACGCAGAAGGGAACGGAGGCGGCTTTGAGCCGTTCGGAAAGCGCTCTGACCGGCTGAATCATGCCGCTGACGTTGGACGCGAACGTATGGACGCAAAGCTTAATCGATTTGAGATCATCCGGCAGTTTCGAAAGATCCGAAACGCCGTCCTCCGACGCAGGGATCCGGACGATCTCCGCACCGATCTGTACCAGCGGACGAATCACCGAGTTGTGTTCAAAGGACGAAACGAGAACGCGATCGCCTTTTTTCACAAGCCCTTTTATCACGATATTCAGCGAAGCGGTCATGCCGCCTGTAAAAACTACGTATTTCGCGTCCGGACAGCCGAACAGTTCGCCGATGCGTTCGCGCGTTTCGATCACCGAAAGCCCCGCTTCCTGCGCTTTCAGATAGCTGCCGCGTCCGATGTTGGCACACGTTTCGTCAAGAAAGCGCTTGATCGCGTCGGAAACGCCCGCCGCCTTCGGAAAGCTTGTCGCCGCATTGTCCATATAAATTGTTTTCATCAATTTCGTTATCCTCGCTTGCAAATAACGCTTATATATGTTATTATACCAGCAGATCGTTATTCGTGCAAGTGAATAACGCAATCAGGAGGAGGCAACATGGAAAAAACGCAAAAAGAATTTGCGGGCTTTGTCAAAAGAAACTGGCTCGTCATTTTGACCGGTCTGATCGTCGGCGCGGCAGCCGTCGTTCTGACTGCGCTCGGCAACCCGAAGAACATGGGATTCTGCATTGCGTGTTTCGAACGGGATATCGCAGGCGCATTGAAGTTCCATTCCGCGGGTGTCGTGCAGTATTTCCGCCCGGAGATCGTCGGTCTTGTTCTCGGCGCAATGATTATGTCGATGATCAAGAAAGAATGGAAGCCGCAGGGCGGGTCCTCGCCGATCACGCGTTTTGTGCTCGGCATGCTCGTCATGATCGGCGCTCTGGTCTTTCTGGGCTGTCCGCTTCGCATGGTCATCCGCATCGGCGGCGGCGATGTGAACGCGCTGATCGGCCTTCTCGGCTTTATTGTCGGCATCGTGATCGGCACGTTCCCGCTCCGTTTCGGCTTTACGCTGAACCGTGCGTATAAGCAGAACAAAGCGGAAGGGCTTGTGTTCCCGATCCTTCTTGTCGTCCTGTTCATTCTTTCGCTGATCCCCGATTTGTTCGCAAAGAGCACGGAGGGTCCCGGAAGCATGCGCGCGCCCTGGTACGCGGCGCTTCTGATCGCGCTTGTCGTCGGCGCGCTTTGTCAGCGCTCGCGCCTTTGCATGGCGGGCGGCGTGCGTGACGTCGTGATGTTCAAAGACTTCCATCTGGTTTACGGATTCCTGGCAATCATCGTCGCCGTTCTCGTCGGCAACCTGATCACGCACAATTTCAAGTTCGGTCTCGCCGATCAGCCGATCGCTCACACGGACGGCGTCTTCAATTTCCTCGGCATGGTGCTTGTCGGGTGGGGCAGCGTCCTGCTCGGCGGCTGTCCGCTGCGTCAGCTCATTCTGGCGGGCGAAGGCAACAGCGATTCCGCGGTCACGGTCTTCGGATTCATCGCAGGCGCAGCCGTTTCGCACAACTTCGGTCTTGCTTCCAGCGCGAAAGGGATCGGCGCCGGTCCGGTGCTTTGGGTTTTGATCGCAGGGTTTGTGATCCTTGCCGCACTGTCTGTTTTCAACACAAAAAGGAGGGCGTAATCATGATCGATGCAAGAGGATTGAGCTGTCCGATGCCCGTTCTCGCGGTGCAGCGTGAAGTCAAGAAGAATCAGCCGGATACGATCGATGTCCTTGTCGACAACATGACCGCGGTCGGCAATATCACCCGGTTCGCTGCGTCGCAGCACTATACCGTCAAGGTAGAAGAGACCGACGGCGAATACCGCATGACGTTATCGAGATGAACTTCATCGCAACGTTTTATACGCACGCGTCGGCGCTGCTGTCGAATCGCGCGCTGCAGAAGAAAGGCGTTTTGTCGAAGCTCGGACCGGTTCCGCGCGCGCTGTCATCGAGCTGCGGGACATGCGTGATGTATTCCGCCGACGATCCGCATCTGAACGATATGGACCGCGACGTCGAAGCCGTGTATTCGGTTTCCGATACCGGATATACGGTACTGATGAAGAACGAATAACACGAAGGGGGAGAAGCAAGGTCGTTTCTCCCTTTTTTGTGCATACAATGAAATATTGCAAGAATCGAAAAACCGTGGTAAGATATAAAAAAAGTTTCAGTGAGGTTCTATGTCCACATTCAGCAGAATCGGCGTATTTGACAGCGGTCTCGGCGGTCTGACCGTCCTGAACGCGATCTGCGCCGCAAACAAGGGCTTGTCAATCGTGTATTTCGGCGATACGGCGCGCGTTCCGTACGGTTCCCGTACCCCCGAAACGATCATCCGATATGCGGAGCAGGACGTCAGATTCCTGCTTTCCAAAGGCGTGGAAGCAATCGTCGTTGCCTGCGGCACGGTCAGCGCAATCGCGCTGGAAGAGCTGCGAAAGGAGTTTTCGATTCCGATCATCGGCGTCATCGAGCCTGCATGCGACGCCGCGGCGAAGGTCACAAAAAGCAAGCATATCTGTGTGATCGGCACGCAGGCGACCGTACACAGCCACGCATATTCGGATTATATCAACCGACAATACCCCGATATGACCGTCTCCGGCATCGGCTGTCCGCTGTTTGTTCCGCTGATCGAGAACGGCTTCCGGGAGGACGATCCGATCACGAAGATGACGGTGGAGCGGTATCTTTCCCCGATCCGCAACACGGATATCGACACGCTGATCCTCGGCTGTACGCATTATCCGTTCCTGTCCGGGATCATTCATGAAACGCTGCCGGACGTCAGATTGATCGACATCGGCGTTGCACTTTCGGAGGTCGTCGGAAGGACGCTGACGCTTCCGCACAACATATCCGACAACTTCGTGGAATACTGCTTCAGCGACCGCGAAACCGGGTTCAAGCGGTTCGACGCGGAGCACCTCAAAGACCTGCCGAACGGTCCGATCAAGTCCATCAACATCGAATCTTTCTGACATAGAAGACACATACCCTCATATGCTTTACCAACAAGCATATGGGGGTATTTCATTGAACTGGTATGAAATTCGCATCTGCGAGGAAGCGTCGTATATCGTAGAGCACAAGGCAACCGTGCGGGAAGCCGCAAAAGCGCTCTGCATCGGGAAAAGCACCGTCCATAAGGACGTAACGGAACGGCTTAAAACGATCAATCCCGGGCTTTACGGCATGGTTCGCAGCGTTCTGAACGTGAACAAGGCGGAACGGCATATCCGCGGCGGAAAGGCAACGCACGACAAGTATGCGATCCTGCGTCAATGCGCCGGGGACGTAACGGCAGACAGATAGACCTTCGCCGCGCCCGCCTGTTTCAGGGTTTTGGCGCATTCGTACGCCGTCGCGCCGGTCGTGAAAACGTCGTCCACCAGAACGATACGCAGCCCTTTGACAAGCGGATCGGCGGAAAACGATCCGCGCATGTTTCTGCGTCGTTCGGCCGGATCCGTAATCTTTTTCTGTTCAAAACCGAGTTTTGTCTTGCGCAGCAGTTTTGCGGAATAGGGAATGTTCACCGCATTTGAAAGATACGCGGCGAGAAGCTCCGTATGGTTGTATCCTCTGATCCATTTCCGGAAAGGATGCATGGGAACGGGAACGAGAATGTCCGCCTGCCATTCTTCCGGCACGGACAGGAACTGCGTAAAGAAGCGGGCGTATTCGCGCTGTTCGTGCTTCTTGAACCGGATGATCGCGGCGGAAATTTCCTCGCTGTACTGCAATCCGACGCTCAGTCCGTCAAGCGGCGCAAGATACGTCGGTTCCGGACAGTATTTCAGCTTCGCGCGGCAGGCGTCGCACAGCCCGTCTTCGCCGATCAAATCCTCCTCGTCGCAAAGAAAGCATTGATACGGACCGGGCAGAAGCGCATCGGTCAGAAATGTGATATCCTGTTGTTTACGATCCGATTTCCGCATATGCAGTCAACCGTTCCTTCAATCCGGTGTTCCGAACGCTTCGGTACGCGTTCCTGACCATCCGCGCAAGCGTTTCGCTTCTGCCGATGCCGTATACCATCCGCTTTGCCCTTGTCACAGCCGTATAGAGCAGGTTCCTTGTCAGCAGCGGCACGGGACCGCCGGCAAGGGGGAGAAGCACCGTCTGAAACTCGGAGCCCTGGCTTTTGTGAATCGTGATGCAGTAGGCAAGGTCGATCTCTTCAAGCTGTGCAAGCGCGTATTCTGCGACACGTCCGTCATCGAACGCGATCACGGCGATCTTTTCGCGCGGATCGAGGCGCAGAATCGTTCCGAGATCGCCGTTATATACGCCGGTCCCTTCTTCGGACTGTCCGAAGCGGAGCGTTTTCCGCCATTCGACCTTATAATTGTTGCGAATCTGCATGATCTTGTCGCCTTCGCGCAGAAGCATGCTTCCGACGGTATGCTCGGCCTTTTCCGGCGCAGCCGGGTTTAAGACGTCCTGCAAAAGCCGGTTCAGTTCAATGACGCCGAGCGGACCGGTTTTCATCGGTACAAGAACCTGAATGTCCATCAGCGGATCGCTTGTGCCGAGGCGCGACGTTTCGCGGCGGATCAGCTCGACAAGGCGCGCGCGGATCCGGTCGGTATTCGGGATCTCCTCAAACAGAAAATCGGAATCGTGATCGACGAGCAGCGGCATCCTGCCGTTGTTGATCAGATGCGCGTTGCGGACAATGTTCGACCGCTGCGCCTGCCGGAAGATCTCCGTCAGCCGGAAGTACGGCAGCACTTCGGATGCAAGCGCGTCGGAAAAAACGTTGCCGCAGCCGACGGGCGGAAGCTGGTCGCGATCGCCGACAAGGACAAGGCGCGTTCCCTTCGGGATCGCCTGTAAAAGCGCATACATCAGCGGCGCGTCGACCATGGACATTTCGTCGACGATCACCATATCGGCGATCAGCGGATTGTCGCGATTGCGTTGGAATCCTTCGCCTGGCACAAACTCGAGCAGGCGATGGATCGTTCTCGCTTCGTTTCCGGTCGCTTCCGTCATTCGCTTCGCCGCGCGTCCGGTCGGCGCTGCGAGCTCAACCGCGTAGCCGCTCTCCTGCATGGCGTCGATGATGCAGCGAATGATGGTCGTTTTTCCGGTTCCGGGACCGCCGGTTATGATGGATACACCGTTCGTCAGCGCCAGAAGAACCGCTTTTTGCTGTTCCTCGGACAATTCCATATGAACCTGCTTCTGCCAGCGATTCAGATCCCAGATTTCATACATCGGGGGAACGTTCAGCTGTAAAAGCTTCTTTGCAATATAGTCCTCGTATTTGTGCAGATAGGGGAGATAGACCGCGTTGACGCCGTTGACCTCGCATTGAACGAGATCGCTGCCCGTCACCATCCAGTCGACCGTTTCTTCGATTCGTTCGGCAGCCGTGCCGAGCAGTCCCGCCGCGCGCTCGAGCAGCACGGTGTATTCCAGATACATATCGCCGTGCTCGTCCCGCGCCTGCTGCAAGCAATAACGGATCCCCGCCATCAGCCGCGCAAGCGAATCCTGTTCGAATCCCGCCACATGCGTTGCGATCCGGTCGGCAGTCAGAAAGCCGATTCCGTCGATGTCGTCGATCAGCTGATACGGATTCTCCTGCACCTTCGCAAGACACAGTTCTCCGTACGTCTGCATCATCTTGTACGCCTGTCCGACGGTCACGCCGTACGGTTCCAAGCTTAACAGCACATCCCGCAGCAGTTTCTTTTCACGGAAGGAATCCGAGATCATCTTCGCCTTCTTTGCGCCGATGCCCGGAACCTCAACGAGGCGTTCCGGCTCCTTTTCAAGCACCTCAAGCGTATCCATGCCGAAGGTCGAAACAATCGCCCGCGCCATTGCGGGTCCGACGCCGCGAACGACGCCGCTCTCCAGATACTTGATGATCGCGCTGTTGCTCGAAGGCGCTTTGCGCTCATAGGATTCCACCTTGAACTGCGTACCGAAGCGCGGATGATACGTCTCTTCTCCGATCAGCGTGACGGTGTCGCCGACATTGATCAGCGGAAGCATGCCGACGCAGGTCGTGACCGTTTTTTCGTCGTCGGAAAGAAGCGACAGAACGGTGTACCCGTTCGCCGCATTCCGAAAGATCACAGATTGTACGCTGCCGGTCAGTTCCATTGCAAAAAACCTCCGGCATACCGGAGGCAAGGTTTGTCAGAATTCAAGTTTCTGCTCGATATAGGCGCGAAGCTCCGAAATCGGAAGCCGCACCTGCTCCATCGTGTCGCGGTCGCGAACCGTCACGCAATGATCGGTTTCGGAATCGAAATCGTAGGTAATGCACAGCGGCGTACCGATCTCGTCCTCTCTGCGATACCGCTTGCCGATCGAACCGGTCTCATCAAAATCGACTGCGAAATGCTTGAGCAGGTCGAGATAAACCTCGTTCGCCTGCGCGGAAAGCTTCTTCGAAAGCGGAAGCACCGCCGCCTTGAACGGCGCAAGCGCGGGATGCAGATGCAGAACGGTTCTAACGTCGTTATCAAGCTGCTGCTCCTCGTACGCATTGCAGAGCACCGCAAGCACCGTACGCTCGACGCCGAGAGACGGTTCGATGACGTAGGGGATGTATCGCTCGTTGCGCTCGGCGTTGTAATACGTCAGATCCTTGCCGGACGCATTCTGGTGCTGCGTCAGGTCGTAATCCGTGCGGTCCGCTACGCCCCAGAGCTCGCCCCAGCCGAAGGGGAATTTGAACTCGAAGTCCGTCGTTGCCTTGGAGTAGAACACAAGCTCGTCGGGATCGTGGTCGCGAAGACGAAGATTCTCGTCCTTGATGCCGATCGAGAGCAGGAACTTGTGGCAGTAGCTGCGCCAGTAATCGAACCATTCAAGGTCGGTCCCCGGCTCGCAGAAGAACTCGAGCTCCATCTGCTCGAACTCTCGCACGCGGAAGATGAAATTGCCCGGCGTGATCTCGTTGCGGAAGCTCTTGCCGATCTGACCGATGCCGAACGGCAGTTTTTTGCGCGTCGTGCGCTGTACGTTCGCAAAGTTCACGAAAATGCCCTGTGCTGTTTCCGGGCGCAGATACACGGTGTTCTTCGCGTCCTCGGTGACGCCCTGGAACGTTTTGAACATCAGGTTAAACTGGCGGATATCCGTGAAATTATGCTTGCCGCAGGTGGGGCAAGGGATCTGATGTTCCTCGATAAACGCCTTCATCTCCGCCTGTGTGAACGCGTCGATCGGCTTTTCGAGTGCGACGCCGTTTTCCGCCGTCCAGTCCTCGATCAGCTTGTCGGCACGGAAACGTTCCTTGCATTCGCGGCAGTCCATCAGCGGATCGGAAAATCCGCCGAGATGTCCGGACGCCTTCCATGTTTCGGAGTTCATCAGAATCGCGGCGTCAAGACCGACGTTATAGGGGCTCTCCTGCACGAACTTCTTCCACCATGCTTTTTTGACGTTGTTCTTGAGTTCAACGCCGAGCGGACCGTAGTCCCATGTATTGCTGAGACCGCCGTAAATTTCGGAACCGGCAAAGATGAATCCGCGGTTCTTGCAGAGTACGACGATCTTGTCCATCGAATATGCGTTCTGTTCCATAGTTTTCTCCTCCGTTCAATCTGTTTTATTATCATGCGCGGCAGGCGTTTTGTCAAGGTATTTCGAAAACGGACGGAGAAGGCGGAACCAAAACGCGATCGCCGACATACAATACTGTAACGACGAAATCACGTCGAATCATCACGAACGGAGGAACAATGCAATGTTCAACAATCTCGGCGGAACCAATCTGACCTGGCTGCTCGTTTTGCTGCTTCTCATCGGCGACAACGACAACGGAATGGGCATTTCCTGCGACACGCTGATCTGGCTGCTTCTGCTGTCCCGCTTCTGCGGCGGCGAAAACGGCTGCGGCTGCGGCAACCAGAACCGTCCCTGCGGCTGCTCGGCAATGTAATTGTAAAAAGCTCTTTGAAATTCGCCTCCTATGTGTTATAATGACGCAAAAGGAGGCGAAGTTTCATGTTGCTGAAAATCGAAGGAATGGGATGCATGCATTGCGTCGCCAAGGTCACAAAAGCGCTGGAGGAAATCGGCGCAACGGTCAAAAAGTGTGAGATCGGAACCTGTGAGATCGAAGGCGTTTCCGACTTCGAAAAGGTTCGCGATGCGGTCGAGGGCGTCGGCTTCGAGCTGATCTCCGCGGAAGAATGAACCACGTCGTTGTCGGAATGTCCGGCGGCGTCGACAGCTCTGTTGCGGCTTATCTCCTGAAGCAACAGGGCTTTGACGTTGTGGGCGTTTTTATGAAAAACTGGGAAGAGGACGACGAAGACGGCGTCTGTACCGCGACTGCCGATTATGCGGATGTTCGAAGCGTCTGCGAGACCATCGGCATTCCGTATTATACGGTTAATTTCGCGGCGGAGTACCGTGAGCGCGTTTTTTCCTACTTTCTGGACGAATACCGGAAGGGGAGAACGCCGAACCCGGACGTGCTCTGCAACTGCGAAATCAAGTTCAAGGCATTTCTGGACTTTGCGCTGAAGACCGGCGCGGGACTTTTGGCGACCGGGCACTACTGCCGTCTCAGCGAGGACAAGCTCCTCCTGCGCGGCGCGGATCGCGGAAAGGATCAGTCGTATTTTCTCGCCGGATTGAAGCGCGAACAGCTGGAGCGCGTCGTTTTCCCGATCGGCGACCTCCGTAAAACCGAGGTGCGAGAGATTGCAAAGCAGAACGGTTTTTCCAACGCGCTGAAAAAAGACAGCACCGGCGTTTGCTTCATCGGCGAACGTAATTTCAAAAAATTCCTGATGCAATACCTGCCTGCGCAGCGCGGCGACATGGTCGACGAACACGGGCGAAAGATCGGCACGCACGACGGGCTG
>JAEEGF010879391.1_pt1 | contig 14983 bp, 10 predicted proteins | sample 9134171 | NCBI WGS metagenome assembly JAEEGF01 (sample SAMN16246542, study PRJNA631951) | gut metagenome | biome: gut microbiome; feature: rumen; material: AP-attached | host: Bos | place: Iran: Karaj | collected 2018-10 | reverse complement strand
GAAGTGTAGGCGGCAGCGACAATGCCGAGCATACAGGCTCTATCTGCGGTACCTTCCAGGGAACCATGACACGCTGCTACAGTAATGCTACCGTAGAGAACGGTAAGGGCGACTGCGGTGGTCTGATCGGTAAAATCAAGAACAACTCAACCGTTAAGAACTGTATGTTTGCCGGTAACCTGCTGAGCGGATGGAGTGCAGGTCTTGTGGCTGGTGCTACAGACGGAAACGACCATTACGTTGTTATCAGCGATATCATGCTGGACGGTCGCAATGTAACGTATGGCAATGGTGACGGACACGGTATGCTTGTAGGATGGCTCCACGATGGGGTAGGTAAATATACTTCAAACATCTGGGTTATCGAAAGTCATTCTCTTACTGACATTGTCGGTTACAAGCACGAAGAGGCTGTTGTCAAAGAGAATACTACTTATGTTACTGTCGAAGAGGCTGCATCAGGTGTTGCTACATACGGCCTGAATCGTGGAGAAACAGAGAAGCCTGTATGGTTCCAGACATTGGGTAAGGACGAAGTTCCAACCCTCAGTCCTGAAAGTAAAGTCGTTATTCTTGTCGATGGCAATTATGTAAATGCCGGCGAAGACGACGAGGATGCAGTAAATGCCCTGAAGACAGAACCGCAGATTGTAAATGTCTTCGACCTGAACGGTCGTATGGTACTGCAGGGTGTTGACAGCAGAACGGGCTTACGCACACTGCCCAATGGCCTGTACATCATCGGAGGCCGGAAGGTACTGAAGTAACACGTTTTTATATGATAAAGAAAAAAGCTGTCCATAACGGGCAGCTTTTTTCGTTGTCAACTTTTTCTTATGCTCTTAAATGAGCTGTTTGATTAAAACGCATCGTTTGTATTTATCTCATGATTATATGGCACTTCCATTTCATCCTCCGGTAAATTTTGTCGTAGAAGCCCACAGTGTCCTTAGGCGCAGGATCATAGAACAGATCGATTAAGGCATCCATCTCCTCCCGATTGTCCAGAATGCTGTGGTCTATCTCCTGCCACTGGAACTGACTTATATCCACCCAGGAGTCAAGCTGACCCAGGTTCACAGCCCGTTCAACAATAAAGTCATCACCTCTGACAATATTGACAGTCAGGAAAAACAACATCACAAGAGAAAGTAATTTTTTATTCATATCGTTTAGTTTTTGGTATTAGCTATATAAAAAAAACCTGCATACGCATTCATCATGCAAATTTATTCTTTTTTTTCTAAACTGACAAAATTTGTACCATCAATTTCAGGAAATTCCACGAAATTGTGCTGAAATAATGGGTTATTTGGCAGGTTGAGCGGTTATTGGTTATCGTTACTTTTCAAGGGTCTATGGGCAAGAGTATGGAGTCAAGGGTCAAGAGTTGTATTCTCTGTTTTTCTTGACTGTGCTGATACGCCATAGTCTGTCTATGTGTGTTTGGCAAAGAAATGGTTTAATTGGAAGACGGGAAATCTAAAACCATGTAGGAAAAGTTGTCAAACTGGGCCTTACCCTCCTGCCCATAACAGAAGAGACCTATGCGGACTCCTTTCCAATGGCCGTTGTGCATCGTGAAGGGTTCTCCGGCAGGGAAGAAGGATTGGCCGTCCAAGCTGTAAAGGAACTGGTGGGTGTGCTGAATGCAGTCGTTCCTGATGCGCAGATAAAGCTTTTTGAAGTGGCCTTTCCTGATGAGCGTGCGTTGTCCGTCGGACTCCACAAAAATGCCTTTGGGGGTGATGCCAATACCACGAAACTCTTGTCCCGTACAGGCAAGTCCGGCATAGCAGTTGCCGCGAACTTCCAATAGTGTAGTGCTTTCGCTTATGTAACCCATCAGCTTCTGAGTGAGTGTGTTATGACAATCCTTGAGATCGTCGGCAGGCAAGGCATGAAGGGTAAGATAACCCTTGCGCTCGGTCAGACTCCAGAAATCGTTTTTGGGATTGTGGTTCCATTGCCATTGCAGGCCTAACGGACCGGAGAAGTCATCGTCTGTCTGAGGCAGTGAACGTCCAGCTGAGGGGATGGGCTTCCTCCAAGAGGCAACAGGTTCTCCTATGCCATTTCCGTCCTTATCCATTCCCATCAAGGGCCACTCGTCCAACCAGCGTGCGGGTTGAAGATGAACAACACGGCCCCGTTCCGGCGTGTCTTGGAAATGATAGAACCACCAACTGCCGTCAGGCGCATCAACCAAGGCTCCTTGATGAGGGCCGTTGATAGCTGTGCTACCTTGTTCCAACATGATACGGCGCTCATAAGGACCGTAGATGTTTGTTGCACGCAGAACGGTCTGCCAGCCAGTACCTACGCCACCTTCAGGAATAATCAGGAAATAATAACCATTACGTTTCAGCCATTTTGTGCCCTCTGCTACAGGGCCGGAATAGACCGTTACGCCATCGTCAAGCAACTGACGCCCATCGACTGACATCTTATGTACTATGATGGGACCTGCTCCATGTTGGCTACGACCTAAATAGGCTTGTCCGTCATCGTCCCATAGAGGGCAAGGGTCTTCCCATTTGCCCACTCGCTTGACCAAATGCAGAGGCTCCCAAGGCCCGCTGGCAGAGGTGGAGGATGTCATGTAAAGCCCTTCGTCGGGGGTACAGAAATAAACGTAGAAGCGTCCGTTGTGGTAACGGATTGCCGGAGCCCATGAACCGCCGCCGTAATGCCCGTTGTCGTTCCAACCGGGCTCGTCAATACGGTTGTAAATCTGGCTGATGTAACGCCAGTTGACCATATCGTCCGATTCCAGTACTTGCATACCCATGAAATGGAAATCGGATGCTACCATATAGAACTTCTTTCCCACGCGTATAACGTCGGGGTCTGAGAAGTCTGCATTCAGTACGGGGTTCGCGTAGGTTCCGTCGCCTTGGTCTCCCCAAGCAGTCTGAGCGTATATCTGCAAGGGTGCGAGGACCAGCAGCGCTGACAGGGCAAAAATCTTCATATTATATATTTTTTAGGCTCTCTTTCTGCAAATATATGATTTTTCTTTCCATTCTATATGAAAATGGATTTTTTTTTGTACCTTCGCGCCCAAATTACAAGCTTTTATAATAATGGAATACAGAAGATGCGGAAGGAGCGGTGTGCTTTTGCCTGAAATCAGTTTAGGCATGTGGCATAATTTCGGCTGCCTGACACCATACGAGACATCGAGGGATATTGCTTTGACAGCTTTCGAATGCGGAATTGTGCACTTTGACCTTGCCAACAACTACGGACCTGAGCCAGGTGCTGCCGAATCTTTTATGGGCAGTCTGATGCGTGGTGACCTCTGTATGCATCGCGATGAACTGTTCATCTCCACCAAGGCTGCATACGATATGTGGGAGGGCCCTTATGGCTCGTGGGCATCAAGGAAACACCTGATGGCCAGCCTGAACCAAAGCCTGAAGCGAATGAATCTGGAGTATGTTGACCTGTTCTATTGTCATCGGTACGACCCCGAAACACCCCTTGAGGAGACACTGCAGACGCTGGTTGATGTGGTGCGCCAAGGAAAGGCTTTGTATATAGGCCTGAGCCGGTGGCCGTTGGAGGCTGCGCAATTCGGATACCATTATCTGCGTCAGCATGATGTGCCCTGTCTTATCTATCAGGGAAGGCTGAACCTGCTGGATCAGGCTCCTTTGCAAGAGGGAATCCTGAAACAATGCCAGGACGATGGAGTAGGGTTTATCTCTTTCTCGCCTTTGGCACAAGGTCTGCTTACTGACCGTTACCTGAATGGTATTCCAGAAGACAGCCGAATAGCCCACGACCCGCGTTTCCTGAAGGCTGACGACCTGACCCCGGAACGATTGGCCCAACTGAGAGCCCTGAATGACATAGCTGAGCAGCGAGGCGAGAGCTTGGCTACTATGGCTCTGTCCTGGATTCTGCATCAGAAGGGTGTAACAAGTGTGTTAGTGGGTGCCAGTTCGCCAGAGCAGCTGAGAAAGAATCTCAAAGCTACCGAGTCGGCTTCCTTTACCAATGAAGAGATACAACAAATTAACAAATTAACCCAATAAAACAAGATGAAGAAAACTATTCTAACCATTGCCCTTGCTGCAGTATGCATGATGGGGTGGGCCCAAAATGCCGAGATGTTCAAACCTTACAAGCAGACCGACTTGCGTCTGCCCAGCGTACCGCTGATAGTAAGTGATCCTTATTTCTCCGTTTGGAGTCCGTACGATAATCTTACCGATGGCTCAACCCGTCACTGGACAAATGATGAAAAGCCTTTAGAGGGTCTGTTGCGTGTTGACGGTACCACTTATCGCTGGATGGGTGCTGCACAGAGAACATTAATGGAAAGCGTAATTCCTATGTCGAACGAGGCTGAATGGGAAGCCCAATATACCAGCCAGAAACCTGCTGACGGATGGGAAATGCCCGACTTTAATGCTTCTGCATGGAAAACAGGCAAGGGTGCCTTCGGTTCGGATAACTACGATAATATCCGCACTCCCTGGACTAAGGAGGACGATCATATTTGGGTGCGCCGAACTGTGGAGTTGACTTCCAGTCAGCTCGAAGGCGACCTTTACCTTATCTTCTCGCACGATGATGCCTGCGAAATCTATATCAACGGTAAGAAAGCCGCTACAGGTATTATGGATTATGTGGATGGCGTAGTGGTCCGTTTGGACGGTGAGAAGCGCGACTTGCTGAAGCAGGGCAAGAACGTGTTTGCTATACATTGTTATAATAAGACGGGCGGTGCCCTTGTTGACTTTGGCGTGTTCCGTAACATTGCCAAGGGTAACGAAAGTATCAAGACGGCTCAGCAAAAGAGTGTGGATGTGCTGGCTTGCAACACATATTATACATTCAGCTGCGGTCCTGTGGAGTTGGATGTGGTGTTCACAGCTCCCCATATCATCGACGATTACGACCTGCTCTCTGCTCCCATCAACTATATCTCTTATCAGGTACGTTCTACAGACGGTCAGAAGCACAATGTGCAATTCTATGTCTCTACCACACCTCAGATGGCAGTGAACAAGGTACATCAGCCTACCATATCAAACAGAGTTTTTGAGAACGGCAAACAGTATCTGAAGGCCGGAACCATAGAACAGCCTATTCTTGCCAAGACGGGCGATGGCATCTGCATTGACTGGGGCTACTTATATCTTTCAGGCGTAAACGGACGACTCTCTTTGGCATCGGATAACGATATCAAAACACAGTTCTTAGCTGACGGCCGTCTGCCACGCGGTGAGCGCGAGGTAGTTTGTCAGAAGCAAGTCTCATTGCCTACATTGGCTTATGTGCATGATTTCGGTTCGACTACACAAGGCAGCAGCTTTGCTATGATCGGGTACGATGAGATATGGGACATCGAATACTTCTACAAGCGCTACAAGGGCTATTGGGCTCATGATGGCAACGTAAGCATCTATGATATGTTCGACCGTATGGCAAACAACTATATGAGTATCATGCAGCGTTGCCGTCAGATGGACAAGACCATCTATGATGATGCCTTCTTGGCCGGAGGCGTAAAATATGCCGAGATACTTAGTGGCTCGTATCGTCACGTAAACGCTGCTCACAAACTCTTTAAGGACTGCGACGGCAATGTGCTCTTCTTCTCTAAGGAGAACAATTCCAATGGTTGTGTGAACACCGTTGACCTGACTTATCCCGAGGCGCCTTTGTACTTGTGCTACAACCCCGAGTTGCAGAAGGGTATGATGACCTCCATCTTTGAATACAGTTATACAGGCCGCTGGACTAAGCCGTTTGCAGCTCATGACCTTGGCCAATATCCCAAGGCTAACCATCAGGTTTATGGTGGTGATATGCCTCTGGAAGAAGCTGGAAACATGATAACCCTTGCCGCACAGATCTGTAAGCAGGAAGGCAATACATTATATATAAATAAGTACTGGCAAATCATCACCACATGGGCTGACTATCTGGTAGAGAACGGTCTGCATCCTGCCAACCAGTTGTGTACAGATGACTTTGCCGGTCATTGGGCAGGCAACTGTAATCTGGCCATTAAAGCTATCATGGGTGTAGCCGGCTATGCCGAAATAGCCAAAATGAAGGGCTTGAACGATGTGTACGAGAAGTATAACGCTAAAGCAAAGGAAATGGCGGCTGCATGGGAAAAGGAAACCAAGGTGGGCGATCATTACGAGTTGGCTTACGGTGCAGGCAAGGATACCTGGAGCCAGAAATATAATATGGTATGGGACAAACTGTGGAATACAGGTATCATTCCCAACAATGCCATGCAGACAGAAATCAAATACTACCTGACAAAGCAGAATGAGTTTGGCTTGCCACTTGACTGCCGTAAGGATTATACCAAGAGCGACTGGATTATGTGGACAGCTGCGATGGCTCAGACAGATAAGGATTTCCAGAAATTCGTAGATCCACTGTACAAGTACATTAACGAGACAGAAAGCCGTGTTCCCATTTCTGACTGGCACGATACCAAAACCGGTAGAATGACAGGTTTCAAGGCCCGTTCGGTAATTGGCGGTTATTGGATGAAAGTGCTGATGAATAAAAAATGACGGTTGTATGGAAAAAAAAACTCAGATTATTTTGCGGGTCAAAAATTATGTTGTAATTTTGCACCCGATAAAAATGAAAAGAGCGTTTTATGGGACAACCAGGAACATTATATAAAAGGTAAGAATAAACAGACCACCTCCGATGTCACAATCGGCAAGGTGGTCTTTTTTTTATAGAAAATTCACATTTTAAAGATATAGAAAAAGATTATGAAACTGAAACTGAAGAAAGTACTTGTACTGGGTTCTGGCGCATTGAAGATTGGTCAGGCCGGCGAGTTTGACTACTCAGGTAGCCAGGCACTGAAAGCACTAAGGGAAGAAGGTATCTACTCTGTGCTGGTGAATCCCAATGTAGCAACCATTCAGACAAGCGAGGGTATTGCCGACAAGGTATATTTCCTTCCTATCACTCCCCACTTTATCACAGAGATTATCAAGAAGGAGCGTCCTGACGGCATCATGCTGGCCTGGGGCGGACAGACAGGTCTGAACGTAGGTACAGCCCTCTATCAGAGCGGCGTGCTGAAGGAGTATGGCGTACAGGTACTGGGAACTTCAGTAGAGGCTATCATGAATACTGAGGACCGCGACCTTTTTGTAAAGGAGCTGAATAAGGTAAGCCTGAAGGTACCCGTATCCGAGGCCTGCGAGGATATGGATTCCGCTATTGCTGCCGCACGCAGAATCGGTTATCCCATCATGATCCGCTCAGCCTATGCGCTGGGTGGTCTGGGCAGCGGTGTCTGCCCTGATGAGAAGACCTTCCGCGAAATTGCGGAGAGCGCCTTCACCTTCGCTCCCCAGGTACTGGTAGAAGAGAGCCTGAAGGGTTGGAAGGAGATTGAGTTCGAGGTTATCCGTGATGCCAACGACCATTGCTTCACCGTTGCCAGCATGGAGAACTTTGACCCCCTGGGTATCCATACCGGCGAGTCAATTGTTGTAGCTCCCACCTGTTCTCTTACAGACGAGCAGGTAAAGATGCTGCAGGATATTGCCGTTAAGTGCGTACGCCACCTGAACATTGTAGGTGAGTGTAACATCCAGTACGCCTTCAATGCCGAAACCAATGACTACCGTATCATTGAGATTAATGCGCGTCTGAGCCGTTCTTCAGCTCTTGCCTCTAAGGCTACCGGTTATCCCCTGGCCTTCGTTGCCGCCAAGATAGCATTAGGCTATACCCTTGATCAGATCGGCGAGATGGGCACCACCAACTCAGCTTACGTAGCTCCTTCCCTTGATTATATGATATGCAAGATTCCCCGTTGGGACCTTACCAAGTTTGCCGGTGTAAGCCGCAAGATCGGTTCCAGCATGAAGTCGGTAGGCGAGATCATGAGTATCGGCCGCAGCTTCGAGGAAATGATTCAGAAGGGCTTGCGTATGATTGGTCAGGGCATGCACGGATTTGTAGGCAATGACCATGTCAAGTTCCAGGATCTGGACGAAGAACTGGCTAACCCCACTGACCTCCGTATTTTCGCCATCGCACAGGCTTTGGAGGAAGGCTATACCGTAGAGCGTATCTATGACCTGACCAAGATTGACCCCTGGTTCATAGAGCGAATGAAGAACATTGTGGATTACAAGGCTGTTCTGGAAGGCTACAATTCACTGGAGGAACTTCCTTCTGAGGTATTGAAGAAGGCCAAGGTGCTGGGCTTCTCAGACTTCCAGATTGCCCGCTTCGTACTGAAGCCCGACAGCGGTAATATGGAGAAGGAGAACCTGGCCGTTCGCGCCCGTCGTATCAAGGAAGGTATCACACCTGCCGTCAAGCGCATCCCCACAGTTGCCAGCGAGCATCCTGACCTGACCAACTATCTGTACATGACTTATGCCACAGAGGGCTATGATGTCAATTACTATAAGAATGAGAAGTCCGTTATCGTACTGGGTTCAGGCGCCTACCGCATCGGTTCAAGCGTAGAGTTCGACTGGTGTTCAGTAAACGCCATCCAGACAGCCCGCAAACTGGGTTACAAGTCCATCATGATCAACTACAACCCTGAGACCGTAAGTACCGACTACGATATGTGTGACCGCCTGTACTTTGACGAGTTGTCCTTCGAGCGTGTAATGGATGTTATCGACTTGGAGAATCCCAATGGCGTTATCGTCAGCGTAGGCGGACAGATACCCAACAACCTGGCCATGAAGCTCTATCGTCAGAGCGTGCCCATCCTGGGAACAAGCCCTGTCAGCATTGACCGCGCCGAGAACCGCAACAAGTTCTCTGCTATGCTTGACCAGCTAGGTATTGACCAGCCCAAGTGGAGCGCCCTGACCTCTATGGACGACGTGAAGAAGTTCGTTGATGAGGTAGGTTATCCCGTGCTGGTACGTCCTTCATACGTACTCTCCGGTGCCGCCATGAACGTATGCCACAACGATGAGGAACTGAAGCGCTTCCTGGAACTGGCCAGCGAGGTAAGCAAGGAATACCCCGTTGTCATCAGCCAGTTCATGCAGGAAACCAATGAGATAGAGTTCGATGCCGTTGCCAAGTGCGGCGAGATTGTAGAGTATGCGATTTCAGAGCACGTGGAGTTTGCCGGTGTGCACTCAGGTGACGCCACCATGACATTCCCCGCCCAGCAGATCAGCTTTGCCACCGCCCGTCAGATCAAGAAGATCTCGCGTGCCATTGCCAAGGAACTCAACATCAGCGGCCCCTTCAACATCCAGTATCTGGCCAAGGGACGTGATGTTAAGGTAATTGAGTGTAACCTGCGTGCCAGCCGCTCATTCCCCTTCGTCAGCAAGGTGCTGAAGCGCAACTTCATTGATACAGCCACCCGCATCATGCTGGATGCACCCTATACACAGCCTGACAAGAGCGCCTTCGATATTGACCGCATCGGTGTCAAGGCCAGCCAGTTCAGCTTCAACCGTCTGCAGAATACTGACCCCATCCTGGGCGTGGATATGAGCAGTACCGGTGAGGTAGGCTGCCTGGGTGATACCTTCGAGGAGGCACTGATGAATGCGCTCATCGCCACAGGGTACAAGGTTCCCAGCAAGGATAAGGGAATCATGATCTCAAGTGGTGAGACCAAGGAGAAAGTAAGACTCCTGGACGGTGCCCGTATGCTTACGAAGGCCGGTTATACCATCTATGCCAGCGAGGGAACAGCCAAGTTCCTGAACGAGAACGGCGCCAAGGCTATTGCCGTAAACTGGCCCGATGAGAATGACGACAACGGACGCGAGAACGTCATGAAGATGATTGCCGACCACAAGTTCGACCTGGTTGTCAACATTCCCAAGAACCACACCGAGCGTGAGCTGACAAACGGATACAAGATCCGTCGTGGAGCCATTGACCACAACATCCCCCTGATTACCAATTCACGCCTGGCCAGTGCCTTCATCGAGGCATTCTGCACACTCAGTGAGGATGACCTGGCCATCAAGAGCTGGAATGAGTATTAAGTGTAATCCTTCTGTCTGATACAGAAGAGATTGCAGACCTGTTATAAAATGGTATTTCCCCTTCAGTTTATGGGGGAGATACCATTTTCTTTTACCGGTTTCGCCAGATTTTCCCCCCTGAAAAACGGCACGTATGCAGGATGACCCTTCGGGAATCATCAGTTTTCGCTTATGTAAGTTGAAGAAAATCATCATTTTCTGAAAAATATAAGGTCTAAATTTTGGGAAAGTGAAATCTTTGTGTAACTTTGTGGTCGTTTTTCGTACACACCAAGATTTTTAAAAAAAATTAAATATAAAATGACCAAAATTGAATTAGTAAAGATTGTGTCACAGAAGACTGGCATTGACCAGCTCACTGTGCTGGCAGCTGTAGAAGGTATCGTAGATACCATCAAGCAGTCCTTGGTAGAGAAGGAGAATGTATATATCCGCGGCTGGGGAACCTGGACACTGAAGCACCGTGCCCAGAAGACAGCCCGTAACATCTCCAAGAATACGACCCTGGTAATCGAGGCTCATGACATTCCATACTTCAAGCCTTGTAAGGAGTTCATGGACAGTGTTGCCGCATCTAAATGATACTTTAACTGTCTTTTTATACACGACGGGGAAGTGGAGCTTCTGGCTTTTGCTCCCCGTTTTTAGTTTACAATCCATTATTACTGAGAATATATGAAATTCTTTTCCCGTATTGTAGCATTGCTCCTCCTGCTGATGACCATGCAGGCCAATGCGCAGAAATCAGTTCTTGAATATGTTAATCCCATAATCGGTACCAACGGAATGGGACATACCTTCCCCGGTGCCTGCTCACCCTTCGGTATTGTTCAGCTGAGTCCCGAAACCGACACCATCCCTCATAACGTAAACGGCCGTTACCAGGGCAAGGTTTACGAGTACTGTGCCGGTTACCAGCACCGGGATAAAACAATAGTCGGCTTCAGCCACACCCATCTGAGCGGAACCGGACATTCTGATTTAGGAGACATCCTGATTATGCCTACTACCGGTAAGATACAGACCAATCCCGGTACTGCCGACAATCCTGACGGCGGCTATCGTTCACGTTTCTCCCATGATACGGAAAAGTGCACCGCAGGCTATTATGAGGTAAAGCTGGATGACTACAATGTGCTGGCACAGCTCACTGCCACACAGCGCGTAGGTATCCACCAATATACATTCCCCGGTACCGAAGGCCAGTTCATCCTGGACTTGGGAAGCGGTATCTATAATTATGAAGGCAAGACACTCTGGACTTATCTGCGTGTTGAGGACGAGACCACACTGACCGGTTACCGTATTACCAGCGGCTGGGCCCGTCAGAACTATACCTACTTCGCCATCAAGTTGTCAGAACCTATCAGTGAGTGGGGATACAACAATAATCAGCGCATGCTCTACAACGGCTTCTGGCGTAAGATGGATATCCAGCACAACTTCCCCGATATGGCAGGCAAGGAAATCGTCGGCTATTTCAAGTTCAGACTGCCTGCCAGCAAGAAGCTTACCGTCAAGGTGGCCCTTTCACCCGTCAGCATGAGCGGCGCCCTGGCCAACCTGGAGGCTGAGACCAAGGGAAAGACCTTCGAACAGATCCGCCAGGAGACCGCCGGCAAGTGGGAGAAGGAACTCCGTACCGTTGATATCGAGGGAACCGATGACCAGAAGACCCTCTTCTATACCTCCATGTACCACACCATGATCAACCCCTCAGTCTATATGGACGTTGACGGACAGTATCGCGGTAATGACATGGAGATTCACAAGGCCGACGGCTTTACCAACTACACCGTCTTCTCCCTGTGGGATACCTACAGGGCAGAACATCCCCTGCTCAACCTGCTGAAACCCCGTCAGGGTGCTGATATGGCACAGAGCATGATTGCCATCCAGCAGCAGAGCGCCCTGCACCTGCTGCCCATCTGGTATCTGATGGCCAATGAAGGCTGGTGTATGAGCGGCTACCACGCCGTCTCCGTCCTCTCCGATGTCGCCAAGAAACTGGGCGTCAAGGATAAGAAGGCTATGTTAGAGGCCATGAAGGCAACTTCCACATCCAAGTGGATGGAAGGCCTGACAGACTATATGCAGTACGGCTATGTGCCCTATGACCGTTGCGGCACCAGTGCCAGCAACACCCTGGAGTATGCCTACGATGACTGGACTATCTATCAGGCAGCCCTGGATGCTGGAGACAAGGAGATGGCAGAGACCTACCGTAAGCGTGCCCTCAACTATCGCAACGTCTTCAATCCCGCCATCGGCCTGGCATGTCCCCGATACAAGGATGGCAGCTGGAAGAAGGACTTCTCCCCCCTGCAGACATACGGCGAAGGCTTCATCGAAGGTAACAGCGCCAACTACTCCTTCCATGTGCCCCATGACGTAAAGGGAATGATTGAATGCTTCGGCGGCGACAAGAAGTTCGTGGCAGCCCTGGACAATCTGTTTGCCCATCCTCTGGACAAGAAGTACTACGAGGATAACGAGGATATCGAGGAAGAATGTCTCCTTGGAGGATATGTACACGGCAATGAACCCAGCCATCATGTACCCTACCTGTATGCCTGGACCTCACAGCCCTGGAAGTCACAGTACTGGCTGCGTGAGATTATGAACCGCATGTATGTGAACAACATAGACGGCCTGCATGGCAATGATGACTGCGGTCAGATGTCCGCCTGGTACATCTTCACAGCCATGGGCTTCTACCCGGTCTGCCCCGGAACTGACCAGTATGTCCTGGGTGCCCCATACATCCCTTACTGCAAAGTCTCATTGCCCAATGGCAAAGTCTTTGAAGTCGTAGCCCCCGGAGTCAGTGACAGAAACCGTTATGTCAAGGCCGTTAAGCTGAACGGAAAGGCCTACAATAAACTTTACATCACCCATGCCGACATCCTTGCCGGCGGCAAACTGGAGTTCCAGATGGCCTCTGCTCCCAATAAGAGCCGCGGTGTCAGGACAGGCAAGCCATACTCTCTGAGTGATTAATATTTGCACATTCCAATAAAATGTCGTAATTTTGCACCCCGAGAAGATAACTTATATATAAATAAGGTATAAACGATATGAAAGCATTTGTTTTTCCCGGTCAGGGAGCACAGTACAGTGGTATGGGCAAAGACCTGTACCAGAACAATGAAACTGCAAAGCAGCTTTTCGAGAAAGCCAATGAAATCCTTGGCTTCCGTATTACAGATATCATGTTCGAAGGAACAGCAGAGGAATTGAAGCAGACCAAGGTTACACAGCCGGCCGTATTCCTGCACAGCGTCATCAACGCCATCTGCATGGGCGATGACTTCAACCCCGATATGGTAGGCGGTCACAGCCTGGGTGAATTCAGTGCCCTGGCAGCTGCTGGTGCCCTCAAGTTCGAGGATGCCCTGAAACTGGTTCATGCCCGTGCCTTGGCAATGCAGAAGGCCTGCGAGGCAGCCCCCAGCACCATGGCAGCCATCATCGGTCTTGATGACCAGGTGGTAGAGAATGTCTGCGCTGAAGTCAGTGCACAGGGTAATGGCGTGGTAGTTCCCGCCAACTATAACTGCCCCGGTCAGCTGGTTATCAGCGGTAACATCGAGGCCGTCAATGCAGCTTGCGAGAAGCTGACAGAGGCCGGTGCACGCCGCGCCCTGGTTCTTCCCGTAGGCGGAGCCTTCCACAGCCCCCTCATGCAGCCGGCCAAGGACGAGTTGCAGGCCGCTATCGAGCAGACCGAGTTCCAGACACCCCGTTGTCCTGTCTATCAGAATGTAGATGGCAAGGCTCATACCGATGCCGCTGAAATCAAGCAGAATCTGATTGCACAGCTCACCGCCAGTGTACGTTGGACACAGGAGGTCCGGAATATGATTGCCGCCGGTGCTACCGACTTCATGGAGTGCGGCCCCGGCCGTGCCCTCCAGGGTATGATCAGCAAGATTGCCAAGGGCAATGCCGACGTAACCATCAAGGGTATTGAATGATAATCTATCAGGTATTCACACGTCTTTTCGGCAACGATAGGATCCAGTGCCTTCCCAACGGAACAAAGGCACAGAACGGATGCGGAAAGATGTCAGACTTTACGCGCAAGGCTCTGGAGGAAATCCAGGGCCTTGGTGCTACTCATATCTGGTTCACAGGTATCATTGAGCATGCCACCCAGACAGATTATTCTGCCTATGGTATTGCCCAGGACCATCCTGACGTCGTGAAGGGGAAAGCCGGCAGCGCCTATGCCGTCAAGGACTACTATGACGTGGATCCCGACCTGGCCGACAAGGTACCCTCACGCATGAGGGAGTTCCAGAACCTTGTAGCCCGTTCCCATAAAGCCGGACTGAAGGTCATCATAGACTTCGTTCCCAATCATGTGGCCCGCCAGTATCATTCCGATGTGTGTCCTCAGGGGACTGAGGACCTGGGCGTCGGTGACAATACGGCCCTGGGCTTCTCTAATCAGAACAACTTCTATTACCTGCCTGGCGAAACGCTGCACCTGGATAATATCAGGCCCGGCAGTACCTATTCCGAAGAGCCTGCCAAGGTAACCGGGAATGACGTCTTCAGTGCCTGGCCCGGCAGTAATGACTGGTATGAGACCGTCAAGCTGAACTATGGCGTGGATTACTGTGCCGGCAGGGTAGGGGTATTCACGCCTGTACCTTCCACATGGCAGAAGATGCTGCGTATCCTGCTCTTCTGGGCCGGAAAAGGCATTGACGGATTCCGCTGCGATATGGCCGAGATGGTACCTGTGGAATTCTGGGAGTGGGTCATCCCACAGGTGAAGGAAGCATTTCCCGGAATCATCTTCATAGCCGAGGTGTATAATCCCGCAGAATACCGCAATTACATCCACCGCGGCCACTTTGACTATCTGTATGACAAGGTAGGCCTGTATGATACCCTTAAGGCCGTAGCCCAGGGTAATGCCAGCACCCAGTGTATCACATCCTGCTGGCAGCAGACAGCTGACATACAGTCTCACATGC
>JAEEGF011385500.1_pt1 | contig 14984 bp, 9 predicted proteins | sample 9134171 | NCBI WGS metagenome assembly JAEEGF01 (sample SAMN16246542, study PRJNA631951) | gut metagenome | biome: gut microbiome; feature: rumen; material: AP-attached | host: Bos | place: Iran: Karaj | collected 2018-10 | reverse complement strand
TCATGAATTATTCGCTGCCTCAGGTGGCAACGACCCAGATTTCCGGCGGTACCATAAGCCCTCAGATAAGAGGCACCGGTACAGTATCTGCTGAGGATCCCTACAATGTGACCCTTAAGGAGACCCGGAAGATATCAGGTGTTGCTGTCAAGGAAGGGGCACATGTGAACATAGGAGATGTCATCTATTATCTTGAGGACAAGGAGTCCACAGAGCTGACAGATGCCAGATCCAAGCTTGATGAGATGGAGCTGACTTATGAGCAGGCTCTTTTCTCAGGGGATGTTCCAAGCAGCGTGATCTCAAATGTGAGAGCAGGCAAAAATACTACCTATGATACCTATCAGAGTGAAGTGTCTGCAGCTCTTGACAAATACAACAATGCGCTGAATGCAGATAATGCAGTTCAGGCTGATATTGATTATCTTACCCAGGAGGGAGCCAGGGATGCGGCTGTAAATAGCTATGATGCCGCAACTCCAGGCTACAGCATTGCACAGATCCAGGCTGAGCTGGTGGAAGCTGAGCAGAGGGGAGACACCGATAAGGTTGATGAGCTCAACAGATCTCTTGCATATCTTCAAAGGGATGCGACCCAGCTCACCAATTATGGCACCCAGGTGGGACAGAGCTACACGGGCAGACTTGCGGTTCTCAACCAGCAGAAGGCCAGGACAGCAGCGGCCTTAAAGGAAGCTGAAAAAGAAAAATCCGAGCTTCTTAAGAGCATTAACACAGAGATAAGCCTCTGCCAGCAGAGGGATAAGATCGCTGAGCAGAAGGAGAAGATAGCAAAGCTTGAAGAGGAGTCTGTAGGTGCTTCGGTAAAGGCGCCGGTGGCAGGAACCATCTCAAGTCTTGCAAAGACAGCCGGAGAGTCCACCTCGGCAGATGAGCCGGTGGCAGTAATACAGGTGGACGGCAAGGATATGACAGTAAGCTTTTCTGTCACAACTCAGCAGGCACAGAAGCTCAAGGTCGGTGATCCCGCCAGTCCTCAGAATATATGGCAGTACGGAGATGACTTCAAGGCTACACTTCTCTCCATCAAGAATGACAAGACAGACCCCTCCGGCAAGAAGGTCCTTACCTTTAAGGTGGAGAGTAAGGATGTGGCCCCGGGCCAGTCTCTTTCACTGGCTATAGGAGAGAGAGCTGTTGAATATGATCTTGTGGTTCCCAATTCGGCCATCAAGACCAATTCCAGTGGCAAGTACATCCTTGTGGTAAAGAGTAAGTCCACACCTCTTGGCAACAGATATATTACTTCCAAGGTAGATGTGGCTGTTAAGGCACAGGATGACAACAATACTGCTATTTCAGCTGCTGTTGACGGTGATGAGTATGTAGTGACCACCGCAACCACCAGCATAGAACCCGGTGATCAGGTGAGGCTTGCAGATAAGTGATGAGGCTTAAGAGTATTTTTGAAAAAATCAAAATATATGCTTCTTCTTTCTGGCGGCAGTGGATCCAGGATAAGAGGAAGGTGATGGTCAGCATAGTATTTCTGGTCATGCTCCTCGTATTCCTGATCCTGGGCGCTGTTTCCAAAAATATGGCAGCATCACTTCCGGATCAGCAGGAAGCCGACAGATGGTCGGATGATATGAGAATGGCGCAGGTAAGCATTTTCATAACCCAGGACCGGATGGTCACTGAAGAGGATATGAAAAGATTTGCCTACAATCTGGAAAAGAAGCTGGCGGATGCCGGAGTCATGGAGCCGGAGGATGAAGAGCAGGAAGAAGATAAACTTCAGCAACCGGAGATAGTGGATACAATATCACTTGACAGTATTGATGAACAGGAACCTGTTAAGCCGCTTCCTGAAAAGACCTGGCTTCAGAAGAAAATTGCCATGGCAGCTTCTGCTCAGGGGCAGGCGGTAATTTCCTATGAGAATAAGACTCTGGAAAACACCTCTGTTATTGGAGTAACCGGAGATTTCTTTTTCTTTCACCCCCTTACGCGTATAAATGGAAGCTATTTTGGCGGAGACGACCTTATGAAGGATGGTATTGTCATAGATGAGGATACTGCCTGGAATCTCTTTGGAAGTACCGACGTTGTAGGGCTTAGCGTTGATGTGGGAGATGTTCCGCACTACGTTGTGGGAGTAGTCAAAAAAGAAACCGGACGCATACAAAAGGCTGCCGGACTTACCAACAACTATGTGTATATGTCCCTTGAATCCCTCTCCAGATACGGAAGCGGGATCCTGAGCGGCAAGACTGACAGTGTGGAGATCTCTGAGGATGGAGCCACCGCTCTTACCGGAGGAATCAACTGTATAGAGGTGGTGTGTCCCAACCCTGTTAACGGACTGGCAGCCAAGGCGGCCACAGAGTCATTGGGATTTGATGAAAATAGCGTCGTAGTGGTGGACAACACAGAGAGGTTTTCACCCTTTGCTCTTTTTAAGGTCCTTAAGTCCTTCGGACTTCGGAGCATGTGGGGCAAGGCTATCTTTTACCCATACTGGGAGAATATTGCCAGAGGCTATGAGGATATACTGGCTGTTCTTTTTCTGCTGAGAGCTGTAGCTCTTTTGACTATGGCTGCAATAATCACTGTTACAGTTATTAATCTTTACAGGCACAAGAAGTGGACTGTGAGAGGAATATATACGTATCTTTCAGAAAAGAAATACGATCTGGAGGTTACCATCAACAAGAGGAAAATGGAAAAGAAGGCATTAAAGGCCGAAGGTACAGCCGACGGCGGAGAGGAGTGATCTATTATGAGAAAGGAAAGGATACTGAAAAAGGCGCTGGGACTTGCGTTGTGCTTTACTACTGCTGCAGCAGCCCTGGCAGGATGTGGTAAGGATACGGGAGGCGATAGCCTTGTGGACCAGGCCACCAAGAACAGCAAGGAATACGTTTTTAAGAGATCTATCATTGACCTGGGAGGCAAGTATGACTGCAACAGCATTACGCTTTCAGGGGACAAGCTATATGTGTCTAGCTACAGCGAAACAGGTTACCTTACCGTCCTGTCTCTTAACAGCGATGGAAGCAATGTACAGACTGCCATGAAGATACCTCAGAAGGACAATGAGAGTCACGGGCTTATAACCTTTGACAATGACGGAAATATGTACTCTGTTTTCTCAATTTATCCCGAAACGGAGGATGAGGAAGTCGTAACCTACGAGGAAGAGGGCAATGCTGATGGCGATGCCACAGCTGAGGCTGGAACTGCTGAGAATGGTGCAAAGGCCATAGCTGAAGCTCAGGATGGAGAGGATCCTGAGGGTAAGAAGGTCGCAGAGGCTCCTTCTGAAGGAACTGCAGAAGACGGTGATGCTACAGCACAGGAGCCTGATACAGACCCGGAAGCTCCCGCAGAGGGCTCTGAAGAAGCCCTTGAAGAGAATGGTGACGGAGCTATGGGATTTATGGCCGGCGATGAGGATGAGCAGAAATACCTGGTCAAATATGATCCTCAGGGCAATGAGATCTACAGGATAGATCTAATGGCTGATCTTAAGGACGATGAGGATTATTTCTATGCTTATTCAATGGTATATGACGACAATGCCGGAATAATCATCAGCACTGATAATGGCATACAAACCATTGATGAGAGCACAAAGACCCTTAAGACTCTTGTTGACCTTAAAGATCCTTCTCTTGGGATTGATAATGCTGCTGTCACAATAGTAAAGGGCTTTGAGGGTAAGCTTTTTGCCAACTACTGGGGGGACAACGGACTCGTTCTTAGGACCTTCGATGCTGCTACAGGAAAGTTTGGTGAGCCTTCAAAAAATATCCAGGGCTATGGAGATATGAGCTTCTTTGGCGGCAATGGCTATGATCTTTACATGTCAAATCAGGATGGCTTCTATGGCTATGACCTTGCCAGTGACAATAAGACCAAGCTTTTGGACTATTCGGATTCTGATATTGGAGTTAACTATTCGGTACCCACAGCTGTAGCTATAAGCGACAATGAGTTTGTTGCAAATCTTCCCGACGAAGAGTACAACTACATGCTCACCAGACTTACCAAGATTCCTGCAGATCAGGTCAAGGACAGGACAGTTATTACTCTGGCAGGTAACTATATTGACTACAACATAAGAAGTAAGGTCTATAAGTTTAACGATGAGAACCAGGATTATAAGATAAAGCTTGTGGATTATTCTTCGCTTATAACAGACGGAGATTACAGTGCCGGTGCTACCCAGTTCAACCTTGATATTGTATCCGGCAATGTTCCTGATATCATGTTCTTTACAAACGAGGAGCCTGTGGACAGCTATATCAACAAGGGACTGTTCCTGGATCTTAGCACATATATAAAGAATGATCCTGACCTTAAGAATGCTGAATTTATCGAGAACGTATTTGACGCCTTTAAGACAGGAGACAAGATTTATCAGCTGGTTCCTTCCTTCTATATTACCAGCTATGCAACAAAGACATCATATCTCAAGGGAAAAGAGTACCTTACCCTTCAGGATTGCAAGGATATGATACAGGCAAAGAACATTCAGTATTCTGATGCCTTTGGACTTACCAGCAGAGATGAGATGCTCTACCAGGGGCTTCTTGCAGGAGGTGACAGCTTTATAGACTGGGAGAACAAGACCTGCAACTTTAACAGTGATGATTTTATTAACTTCATTGAGTTTGTTAAGCAGTTCCCTGAGTCTCTTCCGGACGACGCATGGGATAACTATAATGATGCTGCTTACAGAGAAGGAAAATCATTGTTTAGTATTGCTTATATCAATGGCTTCAGGAACTACAAGAGATATGTTGATGGAACCTTTGGAGAGCCGGTATCTCTCATTGGCTTCCCTAATGAGATGGGGACAAACAGATCTGTTCTGATACCCAATTCAAGACTGTGCATCAGCGCAAAGAGTAAGTACGCAGATGTGGCATGGCAGCTGCTTAGGCAGTTCTACCTTGAGGATTATCAGGACAAGATGGAGTATGAGTTCCCTATCCTTAAATCAAGCTTTGATAAGATGGCTGAGACATCCAAGGAAAGACCCTTCTGGATCGATGATGAGGGAGAGAAGCACTATCAGGATGATGTTTACTGGCTCGGTGACCAGGAGATCAAGGTATCTCCTCTTAATCAGCAGGAAGTTGATTATGTTAAGGACTTCATTTATTCCCTGGACAATACCTACAATGCCAATACCAATGTCTACAACATTATAACTGAGGAGGTTGCTCCGTTCTTTAGCGGGCAGAAGACTGCAAAAGAGGTTGCGGATATTATACAGAGCAGGGTTAGTATTTATGTAAATGAGAATAGCTAATACCCCCCACTGCTTACTCAAACGATGCATACAAGATTTGCCTATGGCAAATCTTGTCCGCGCAGTCGCGCGGTATAAAAAGAGTAGAGTGGTGGGAGTATCCTGCTTACTCAAACGATGCATACAAGATTTGCCTCTGGCAAATCTTGTCCGCGCGGTCGCGCGGTATAAAAAACGAATAGGGCATACATCTGCTTGAGCGAGCTCAGCATCTGCATGCCCTATTCGTTTTTTGCATCGTTTGAGTAAGCAGGATACGGGAATCGAACCCGCCTCTTCAGCTTGGGAAGCTAACATACTACCGATGTACTAATCCTGCGAAAACACAAGAACTTGTGGCATTTCTTTAATGCACTACTACATTGTATATAAAATGTGTTATAATTTCAAGAGTGTATGAAAAAATATTGAAAGAGAGGGTGAGATAATGACAGAAAAAATTAAAAATGCTGCAGGAAAAGGTAAGACTATTGCAGGAGAGTTTCGTGAGTTTATCATGCGTGGAAACGTAATGGATATGGCAGTCGGTGTTATCATCGGTGGCGCATTCCAGAAGATCATTTCCTCACTGGTAGATGACATCATCATGCCGTTAATCGGACTTATTACAGGTGGTGTGGACTTTAACAACAAGTTTATCGTACTTGACGGAGGATCCTATGATACTCTGGAGGCTGCCAAGGAGGCAGGAGCTGCAACTCTTAATTACGGAACCTTCATCACTGTTGTGATCAACTTTATTCTGATGGCTCTTGTAATCTTTTTCCTTGTTAAGTTCATGAACAACATGAGCAACAAGTTTGCCAAGGAGGAGGCAGAGGCACCTGCAACAACCAAGATCTGCCCCAGATGTAAGAGTGAGATCAATATTGAGGCTACAAGATGCCCTCACTGCACATCTGAGCTTTGATCTTTCTTTTGACTATCAACTCGTATTGTTTGGAAAGGAGATGCGTGAATGGGATCAGTATCTAAGGTTTACTTTACCAGGACGATCACACCTGACAAGGTGGTTGAGATGTACAAGACTCTTGGCAAGGAGCTTACAGGCAAGGTTGCTGTTAAGGTCCACTCTGGAGAGGATGGCAACCAGAACTTCCTTAAGCCTGAGTTCTGGAAACCCATGGTAGAATATGTCAACGGCACTGTGGTTGAGTGCAACACCGCCTATGAGGGCGAGCGCAACAGCACTGACAAGCACAACAAGCTTATCAAAAAGCATGGCTGGAACGATTTCTTTATTGTTGACCTTATGGACGCAGAGGGGCCTGACGTGGAGCTTCCCATTGCGCATGCAGGCCACCTTAAGAGCGATATCGTTGGCAAGAACCTTTTGAATTATGATTCCATGCTGGTGCTGTCACATTTCAAGGGACATCCTATGGGCGGCTACGGCGGAGCTCTCAAGCAGCTTTCAATAGGCTGTGCATCTACTGCGGGCAAGGTTAATATTCACTCTGCAGGTAAGTATACAAGGGCAGAGGAGCAGTCCATTGTATGGGCTGACCTTCCTCCTCAGGATCATTTCCTTGAATCTATGGCTGAGGCTGCAGAAGCGGTAGTTGAGCACTTTCATGGGAATATGGTCTTTGTGAATGTCATGAAGAATCTGTCTGTAGACTGTGACTGCTGCGCAATAGCTGAGGATCCCTGCATGTCTGATGTGGGCATCCTGATTTCCACTGATCCTGTTGCAATTGACAGAGCCTGTGTGGATCTTGTCTATAAGTCAGAGGATCCGGGAAGGGACCACTTCCTTGAGAGAGTCCAGACCAGAAACGGAGAACATACTATTGATGCTGCATGTGCTATGGGTTATGGAGTAAAAGAATACGAGCTTATTGAGATCAATTGAGATCCTATTGCATAAAAAACGGGACTGCCTTGGCAGTCCCGTTTGTTTTGTTTTAAAAATTGGTAGAACCTCTCTTGATGAGTTCGCCTGAGAAAATGGTCTTCTGGGGCATCTCGTTCTGGGTGAGAGTTCCGATAAGAGTCTTGACCAGCTGTATGCACATATCCTCCAGCCTGTTGTCAATGGAGGATAGCTCAGGTTCAGTACAGTGGGAGAGTATGGAATTGTTGTAGCCGATGATCTGAAGATCTTTGGGAACCTTGATATGGTTAGACCTGGCGAAGTTCATGGCTCCCACAGCAAGAAAGTCGTCGCTTGTGACAATTCCATCGAATTTGATGCCTTTTTTGCTGATGGCTTCTACAAAGTTCTTGACTCCGTCTATATCTTCATGGTCTCCCTTAAAACACTGCATCATCTCTTTTTTGAGAGGGATATCATGGGTTAAAAGAGCGTTCTGGTATCCTGCAAGTTTTTTAAGTCCACTGTAGGAATTGGAGTTGTAGAGATAAAGAATACTCCGGATTCCGCTGCCTATCAGCTGTTCTGTAGCATCCTGAGCTGCCTTGTAGTCATCGCAGAGAGTGCAGTATACGTTATTGCAGTCAAAGTCTGCATTTAAGAGCATTACCGGTACACTGGCAGCTGCGTCCTTTATGTACTGATTGTCCTCAGAATTGTTCATGATGAAGTTGGAACCGATCATCACTACAGAATCAACGTGCTGGGACAGCAGAAGAGTAAGGGACTCCTTTTTGCTCTCGGTGTCATATCCGGTGCAGCAAAGGACTGAGTTGTACCCGTTCTCCCTGAGGTTCTGCTCAATGTAGTATATTGCCTTGGCAAGATAGAGATCGGAAGCATCCGCACAGAGAATGCCAATGGTCTTCATGGAATTGAGACCAAGTCCTCTGGCGAAGGCGTTAGGTTTGTAGCCATATTGATCTATTATATCCATGACTTTCTTGCGGGTCTTGGGTTTGACATTGGCACTGCCATTGAGAACCCTTGACACTGTGGCAATGGACACTCCGGCCTTTTTGGAAATGTCATAGATGGTCATCTGGTTGCTCATATTTATCTCTCTTCTAAGTTAAAATTGAAGTATCTCACTGCGTTGTTGTAGGAGATATCCTTTGCAATCTGTCCAAGTACTGCAATATCTTCCTCAGGATACTCGCCGTCCTCGATAAGGCGTCCAAGGTAATTGCAGAGGATCCTTCTGAAGTAGTCGTGTCTTGTGTAGGAAGTAAAGCTTCTGGAGTCGGTGAGCATTCCTACAAATCCGGAGAGGTTGCCTGACTCAGCTACGGACTCAAGCTGCTGTTCCATACCCATCTTGGTATCATTGAACCACCATGCAGATCCCTGCTGGATCTTGGCAACGTAAGGTGCCTCGTTGAAGGCATTGAGAGTGGTGTTGATGATCTTGTTGTCGTTGGGGTTAAGGCTGTAAAGTATGGTCTTGGGCAGGTTGCCGTTTTTGTGAAGAGCATTGAGGAAATCTGCCAGCTCGCCCATAGGATAGTAAGCGTCGATGGTATCATAGCCTGTATCGGGACCAAGCCTGTCATACATAGGAGTGTTGACATCGCGCTTGCAGCCGAAGTGAAGCTGCATTACCCAACCTCTCTTTGCAATCTCTTCGCCCTCAAAGAGCATGAATGCTGTCTGGAACTTGAGATCCTCTTCATAAGAAAGGACACTGCCTTCAAGTCTCTTCTTGAAGATAGCCTCAACCTCTTCATCGGAAGCGGGGCGGTACATTACATATTCAAGGGCGTGGTCAGTTACGCTGCAGCCCTTGGAAGCAAAGTAGTCAAGTCTGATCCTTAAAGCCTCCTTGAGGGATGCAAAAGAGCTTATCTCAACACCGCTTACTTCTGAAAGAGTCTTGATATATGAAACAAATTCGGGTTTGGTAATGTTCTTGGCCTTATCAGGTCTCCAGGCGGGAAGAACCTGAACATCAAAGGAAGCATCCTCCCTTATTTTGTCGTGCCACTCAAGGGTGTCAACAGGGTCATCTGTTGTGCAGATGAGAGTAACTCCGGACATCTTGATGAGCTTTCTGACACTCATATCGGGAGACTGGAGAACCTTATTGCAAAGATCATATACTTCCTTGGCGGTTCTGGAATTAAGAACTCCGTTGTAACCAAAGTATTTGCGAAGCTCTAAATGAGCCCAGTGATATAAAGGGTTACCTACAGCCTTCTCAAGGCAGGTTGCAAATTTGATGAACTTCTCCTCATCTGAAGCATCCCCTGTCATGTATTTCTCATCTACGCCGAAAGCACGCATGAGACGCCATTTGTAGTGATCTCCACCAAGCCATACCTGTGTAATGGTCTCAAAGTGACGATCCTCGGCTATCTCTCTGGGACTGATATGACAGTGGTAGTCAAGTATCGGCATATTCTCAGAATAGTCATGGTAAAGAGTCCTGGCTGCGGCTGTCTGCAGAAGAAAATCTTTGTCCATAAATTGTTTCATTTCTACACCCTCCAAATCTTTCATTTATGAAAGCATTTTCATATTTTTTACAAAAGCTATTATACAAGAGCCTCATGGTAAATACAATAGCAAAATTTATTGACGTTTCACAAGAATAAATGTATGATTTTAATGAAAACGCTTACATGCATATTTTTTTTCTATGGACAAAGGGGTATTTTTTATGAGCAGATATTTACAGATTCATCCCGAGGACAACGTGGTTGTTTGCCTCGAGGAACTTAAAAAAGGGGAAAGCATTGTTCTTTCCGACAACAGGACAGTAGAGGCACTTGAGGATGTTCCTGCCGGACACAAAATGGCAGTAAAGGACATCTCTGAGGGCGGCAATGTTATAAAGTACGGATACGCCATCGGACATGCCACTGAAGACATTGCTATAGGAAGATGGGTACATACCCATGATATCAAGACCAATCTTGAAGGAATTCTTGATTACAAATACAATCCCGATACAGAAGATATAAATAAGAAGGAAGCCGTGATGGCCTCCAGGCAGGGGACTTTCAAGGGCTTCGTGCGAGGAGACGGCAAGGTGGGTATCCGCAATGAGATCTGGATCATTCCTACTGTGGGCTGTGTCAACAACATAGCAACAGCTTTGGCCAAGGAGGCTCAGAGCTTTGTGGACAGCAGTATAGATGAGGTTGTGGCCTTTACACACAATTACGGCTGCTCCCAGACAGGAGATGATCAGGAGCACACAAGGACTATTCTTTCTGATCTTATTCATCATCCCAATGCAGGCGGCGTGCTGGTCCTCGGACTTGGTTGTGAGAACAGCAATATTGATGTCTTAAGACCTTATATAGGTGAGATAGATGAGTCCAGGGTTAAGTTCCTGGTATGCCAGCAGTCTGATGATGAGATGGAGGACGGACTTAAGCTTCTTAAAGAGATCATGGATGCAGCCAAAAACGATGTGAGAACAGATGTACCTCTTTCAAAGCTTATCATCGGTCTTAAGTGCGGCGGCAGTGACGGCTTCTCAGGTATTACTGCCAATCCGCTTGTGGGCAGGATTTCAGACAGGATCATTGAGTACGGCGGAACATCAATTCTCACAGAGGTGCCTGAGATGTTCGGAGCTGAGACTATCCTTATGAACAGATGTAAGGATGAGGCTACCTTCAATGACACCGTCAATATGATAAACGGCTTTAAGGAGTACTTCACAAGACAGGGAGAGCCTATCTATGAGAATCCTTCACCCGGAAACAAGGCGGGCGGCATCACAACTCTTGAGGATAAGTCCCTTGGCTGCACACAGAAGTCCGGCAATTACCCTGTAATGAATGTGATGGAGTACGGTGACAGGACCGATGTTACGGGACTCAATCTGCTGTGTGCTCCGGGCAATGATCTGTGTGCTGCAACAGCCCTGGCCAGTGCAGGTGCCCAGATAGTTCTTTTTACTACGGGCAGAGGGACACCTTTTGCATGCCCTGTTCCTACTATGAAGATAGCCAGCAACAACAGGATTGCCCAGAAGAAGAACAACTGGATCGACTTCAGTGCTGGTCAGATCCTGGAGGGAAGAACTTTTGAAGAGCTTACAGACGAACTCTTTGACAAGATTGTAAGAACAGCATCAGGGGAGAAGCTCAAGAGCGAAATAGCAGGCTTCCACGACATGGCAATATGGAAGCGCGGTGTAACATTGTAATAGAAGCACCTATCAATTTCACAGATAAATAAAAAAGCCCTATACATAATGCACAATTTCATCCGGAGCTTAAAGGTTTGAAATTGTGCATTATTATTGCCTGGCATATTGAAACACAGTTTATAAAAATTTTTTTTTGTTAATTTTGGATATGTAAGTGCTTACGAAAATTCAGTAATGAAGCCGCTTTCAGAGAATACGTTACTTTTTTGTTACAGAAACCTTAAAAATTCACTCTTGCATTGGTTTTTGATACGTGATAAAGTACGTACATAGGTAAGTGAAAACGCTTACATAACTTTTTCAAAAAAAATTCCATAGGGAGGAAACAAATCAATGAAAAAGAAAGTTTTATCATTACTTCTTTCAACAGCAATGGTAGCTTCACTTGCAGCTTGCGGATCAACCGGCGCTGACACAGCCAGCACAGATACACAGTCTACTGACTCACAGTCATCTGATGCAACAGCTACTCAGTCAGCAGATGCTTCAGCAGATGCTGGTTCAGAGGCAGCTCCTGCAGGTGATTACAATCTCACAGACCTCTACATCACAGTAGACGGAACACTTACAGCTAACGTAGATAACGGACAGGATGCTTTCGTTGAGCAGTGGGAAGCAGCTGTTTCAGAGAAGCTTGGCCATGATATCAAGCTTCACATCAACCAGCCTGAGCACTCAGGTTACAAGGACAACGTTTCACAGCTCCTTACAACTGGCGAGCCCGGTGACGGACAGTATCCTGATGCACTGATCATGAGCGCAACAATGTTCAAGCAGTATCAGAACACAGGTATCCTTTGGAACATGGCTGATGCATATGCCAATGCAGAGTTCCAGTCAAGGATCACACTTCCTGCCATCAACGAGAACATGAAGACTCCCAGCGGAGAGCTTTATGGATTTGCTCCTACATACGGCAACGGATGTGTAACATACATCAAGCAGTCATGGCTGGATGCAGCAGGACTTAAGGCTGAGGACATCAAGACTTTCGATGACTACTACAACATGCTCAAGGCTTTCACAAAGGATGGCCAGACAGGTGTTATCGCAGCAGGTTTTGCTAACATGAAAGAGGCTCCTTACATCAACTACATGCCTGAGTTCTGGCAGGGTGCATATCCCGCTATCTACCAGAAGGACGGACAGTGGATCGATGGTTTCCAGGAGCAGGCTACAGTAGATGCTCTTACAAGACTCCAGACAGCATATGCTGATGGCGTTATTGATAAGGATACTGAGGAAGCTACAACAAAGACAGCACGTGAGAAGTGGTTCTCAAATGACCAGACAACTTCAGAAGGTGTATTCACATACTGGGCAGGAACATGGCTCAGAACTCTTACAGATAACCTTGACAAGAACGACGTTGATACAGATCTTGGCGATGACAGACTTGTACAGCTTCCTCCTATCCAGGAGATCAAGGATACATGGGGCGGCTACCTCAACAGAGAAGCTCCTGTATGGGTAATCACAGATGACGGCGACGGAGACAACAGCCGTGAGCAGGCTATCTTCGATGCACTTATCGAGACAATGCTTGATGGTGACAAGGTTCAGACACTCTGGACATATGGTGCTGAGGATGTTCACTGGTCAACACACGCTGAGAGCTTCACAACAAACCCTGATGATCCTGAGAAGAAGAAGGATTACGAGTATGCAGAGGGTGAATTCCACCTTAAGCAGTCACCTAACGATTCCAACTCTGTATGGAAGAAGAATCACCTTGATCCCGTACTTGTAATTGCTCCTCTTACAAACGGATTCGTTGATAACGATCCCCTTGTAGCAGAAGGCAACAAGTTCTTCGTAGACAACGCTGTAGATGCTCCTCAGTCACCTTCATCCGAGACTCTTACAGAGGTTGAGGCTGACCTTACAGTAGATAAGACAACACTTATCAACGAAGTAGTAGCAGGCAAGAAGAGCGCAGCTGATGCAGTTGCTGAGTACCAGGCTAAGTGGGGCGACACAATTACATCAATCCTTGAAGAGCTCAACGCACAGTAATTTATTTCTTTAAAAATCTATTTGTTCTTTTATCTGCACGGGCACAGGCCTTGTGCCCATGCAGAATTTAAAAATCTTTGGTGTTTCACGTATAATTTCTCTGGAAACTTTTTATGAATGGGGCAGGAAAATGAGTAAAAAACAAAATGTTGTAACATCTACAGGGCAGACTATCAATAAAAAACCCCTGGGAATGAGGATCTGGAACCACAGAGGCTTCTACCTTATGTTTCTTCCGGTTCTTATCTATGTGCTGATAATCTATTATTGGCCTATGCTGGGTGTAAGGTATTCATTCTATGATTACACCTTAAAGAAAATTGAATTCGTTGGTCTCAAGCACTTTACAAATATGTTTAAAGATGCTGATTTCTGGACGGCCTTTACCAATACATTGCAGCTGTCTATTATCAAGCTGCTGATAACAACCGGAACAGCTGTTGTTGTGTCAGTGTTTATCAATGAGATGGCCAACCTCTTTGCCAAGAAGGTTCTGCAGACAGTTATTTACCTTCCTCACTTTATGTCATGGACGGTTACAGCAGCTATCTTCACACTTTTCCTTTCAACTTCTTCAACAGGTTTCATCAATGAGACATTAAAGAGCTGGGGATGGATTAAGGAAAGCATTGATTTCATGCATGATACAGCACTTTGGAGACCTGTTTACTATCTGGTAAACATCTGGAAGGAGACAGGTTGGGGAACCGTTATCTTCCTGGCAACCCTTTCCGGTATCAATCCTGAGATCTATGAGGCAGCTGATATCGATGGAGCATCCAGACTTCAGAAGATCTGGTATGTAACAGTACCTGAACTTCTCAACACCATCATCATCGTGCTGATCCTGAATCTGGCTAAGGTTCTTAACCTTTTCGAGTCAGTATTCGTAATGTATAACAACCGAGTATTCTCTGTATCGGATGTTGTGTCAACTTATATCTACCGTAAGACCTTCATGACTGCTATTCCTAACTATGGATATACAACCGCGGTTGGTCTGTTCAAGTCACTCGTAGGATGCGCTCTGGTTCTTTTTTGTAACTGGGCAAGTAAGAAAGTTCGCGGACGCGGAATTATTTAAGGAGGCTTACGATGGCAAAGAAAATGGAATTTGGTGCAGGTCGTAAAAAGAAGACTGATGCATTTGATATAGTAAACTATATTGTATTTATTCTGATCGGACTTATAGTTCTGATCCCTATCTGGAAGGTAGTAGTTGACTCCTTCAATGCTGTTGGTGTCTACAAGTTCCAGCTCCTTCCCAATGATTTTACACTTGACGGATATCGTACAATCATCCACACATCCAAGCTCTACAAGCCCTTTGTTAATTCTGTTCTCACAACAGTATTCGGTACACTCCTTGGACTTGTAATGAGTACACTCGGTGGATATGTGCTTTCACAGTATGAGATGCCCGGAAGAAATGCTCTTGCATACTTCCTGCTTTTCACCATGATCTTCTCAGGTGGTATGATCCCTGAGTACCTGGTTATGAAGCAGCTCCATCTTGTTAACAACATGTGGATCCTGGTTGTAAAGCATGGTATGAACGTATATAACCTGGTGCTGATGCGTAACTTCTTCGAAGGTATTCCCGCATCACTGTTTGAAGCAGCCAAGATTGACGGATGCTCACC
>JAEEGF010617436.1_pt1 | contig 14986 bp, 9 predicted proteins | sample 9134171 | NCBI WGS metagenome assembly JAEEGF01 (sample SAMN16246542, study PRJNA631951) | gut metagenome | biome: gut microbiome; feature: rumen; material: AP-attached | host: Bos | place: Iran: Karaj | collected 2018-10 | reverse complement strand
CTGGAAGGGACTCGAACCCCCGGCCTTTTGGTTCGTAGCCAAACACTCTATCCAGCTGAGCTACCAGCGCATTTGCTTGTGCCAAAGTATACTATCACAAACGCCCGCGGTTGTCAAGTTCTTTTTTCAAAAAAATACGCCGCGAAGCAAAAACCCGAAACGCGGCCGCAAAAACGCCGGCCCCCGCGGCGGGCCGCCCTTCGCTTCGGCAAAGAAAAGCAAACCCATTGACAAGACTCCCATTTGGTGCTAAAATCAAAACAATCCGGTTTCCGCCGGAAAAAGGAGGGCTTTCATTGGCTGAAAACGCGAAACTGACCAGAAGAAAAAAGGTTGGGTATGCGCTCGGCATTGCCGCCGACTCGCTGCTCTACAACATGTACTACACCTATTTCCTCACCTTTTTGGTGCAGATCGTACATGTGAAGCCGCATCTTGCGGGCATTGTGATTTTCATTTCCATCGGCTGGGACGCCATCACCGACCCGATCATCGGCACCATTTCCGACCGCCCGGGCAAGGACAAGCGCAAGATGATGCTCAAATCCGTGCTGCCGCTGGCGCTTTGCTTCACCGTTGTCTGGAGCACGCTCGGCCCCAACGCCTTCGGCGACGCCCAGCTGCCCAACGTGCTGCTGTATACCGCCGTGTCCATGCTGATCTGGCTGTTCTACACCATCTACACGATCCCCTATTACGCCGTGGTCGCGGAGCTGACCGAGGATTATGACGAACGCACCGTGCTGCGCTCCCAGTCCTCCTTTGTCAACGCGTTCTGCATCGGTATCGGCAACATCATGCCCGCGCTGGTGGGCGTCGGCGCCATCACCTATATGCACGTGGCGGGCGGCCTGTCGATTCTCGCCGTGCTGTCCGGCCTTGTCTGCGCCGCGTCGCTCAAGGGCGTTTATCAGGCCAGACAGGCGAAAGAGGGCGAGGTCGTGCCGAAGGGTCTCGGCATCGGCACCACGCTGCGCAGCTTCCGCGAAATCACCAAGCTGCGTCCCGTGAAGTTCTTCCTGCTGTTCGTCTTCTTCTTCCTTGCGGGCGCCTCCATGCTGCAAAGCAACCTCTCCTACATGGTGGTCGACTGCATCAATACCGACTATAACTCCGGCATTGCCATCGTGATCGGCGTGCTGGTCATCACCATGGCCGTCGCCGTGCCGATCGTGACGAAGGTCTGCGAAAAGACCGACCGCCGCACGGCTTGCCTGATTTTCATCTCCCTGACGGTCGTCGGTCTGATTCTGCTGAAGATCATCGGTTTTGAAACACAGATCGGTTCCTTCAAAATCATGCTGGTTCTGACGCCGCTTCTGCTCGGCACCGGCCTTTCCACCTTCTGGACGGTGTTTTACTCCATGGCGTACGACATCGTGGAGCTGGACGAGTACGTCAACGGCCAGGACGGCGCGCGGCGCGAAAGCATGACCACCGCGCTGCCGCAGTTGGTGCAGAAATTCGGCTCCGCCGCCGGCATTCTGTCGCAGGGCCTGATCCTGAGCGCCTACGGCTATGACGCCGCCAGCGAATCCGGCGCGGACGCCGCGACCTTTGTGCGCCCGGCCGAATCCATCGTGAAGGGCATGGAAAACATTTCCTCCCTGATTCCCGCCGCCATCATGACGCTGGCCCTGCTGTGGCTGGTGCTGTATCCGATGACGCGCAAAACGTATAACGCGCTGCGGACGCAGCTGGGCAAAAAGCGCGCCGGCGAAGAATACTCCGACGCCGGCCTGGAAAAGCTGCTTTGAGCCGACCGAAAGAATAACGCACCGTCAAAACGGCCGCTGCAGAACGCAGCGGCCGTTTTCTGTTGTCTGTCGTGTTACTGCGGGTGCACGCGCAGCACCGTCACGGAGTACTGCGGCGCCGTGTAGTTGAACGCGTCCGAAACGCCCGTCAGCGTGAAGTCTTCGATCTTGCAGGCCTCCGGCTGGCCGAGAATGTTGTCGTCATCGAGGCTTTGCCCTCTGAGCTGCGACACGGCGGCCTCGGGCGCAAGCGCTTTTTCGGTGTCGATCTGCACCGCAAAGGTGCGGGCAGAATCGGTCACGTTGACCAGCTTGATGATGACGTCGCCGCTTTCGTCTGTGGAAACGACCTGATAAGCCTCCGCCTCGCAGTTGGAGCCGGTGGAAAAGTCCACGTAGAGCTCGTCGTCGATATAGCACTTGACGTTTCGGCCGTTCAGCACCATCTTCAGGTGATAGGTCTTCCCCTCTTCGGCCGTGAACGGACGCACCGTGCCGGGGATCTGACCGGTCTTCGCGCCGTCTTCAATGATCTGCAGGCAGGAAACGGTGTTGTCCCAGCCGCCGATGTTCCAGATGATGTTGTTTTTGACGTCCTGCACGCCGAAGGAGATCATGAAGCCTTCCTGTCCCGCCAGCTTTTGGGCGTCGACTTCATAGGTGTAGTTCGACCACGTCTCGTCGCCGAAATAGGCGACCGAGCCGGTTTCGGAATAGGTCATGTCGGTGTTCAGCTGCACCAGCTTGCCGCCCCGGGTGCGGAACTTGCCGTCGGTGGGCGTGGTCCAGTTGATGAAATAGCCGGGCACGGTGAAGCAGTCGCGGGCCAGCACGCGGCCTGTCTCGTTATCGGTCACCTTCACGTTGTCAAACGCCGCCGAGGTGTACCAGGTGCCCACGCCGACCTTACCGACAATGTCCTTTTGCGGCACCAGCGCGCCGGTCAGTTCCGACTGCAGCAGTTCGCTGCCCTGATGGTTCATGAACAGCTTCTGCACATAGTAGTTGATGGAGCCGGTGACCTGATGGTTGTTGAACCAGATCAGGTCGGGCGACCAGTGGGTCGCGGTCAGGTTGCCGAACAGCGGCGCGTAGGCGGCCATGCGCACGATGTCGCCGTTGCGCTCCAGACCCGTCATATAGGCCGCTTCGGCCAGCGCGGCGCGCAGCCGGTTGGACCGGGCGGCGTATTCGCCGAGGAACACGGGGATCGCGCCGCCGTAGCGGGTGGCGGTGATGGCGTCGTCGGTGCGGCCGTAGACGCCGCGGTCATAGTAGTCGGCGTTCTGCAGGAACCATTCCGGGTCGTTATAGTAGTGCTGCTCGGTGGCGCCGGCAAAGTCGCGCGCGGTCTTGTCCGGGTGCAGCTCCAGCCACTGCTTTGCGTATTCATAGGACTTGATATAGTGCGCGCCGTGGGTCGCGTCGGTGGCGCCGGCGGAATAGATCAGCTCCGTGCCGCCAAACAGGGCGGGATTCTGCGCCTTGGCGTCGTCAAACGCCTGCCGGAACGCGGTGAAGCGCTCATAATAGTCTGTGCCCTCGTTCTCGTTGCCGATCGCGATGAACGGCAGATCGAACGGTTCCGGGTGCCCCAGCGAAACGCGCACCTTGCCCCAGGTGGTGTCCGCGCCGCCGCGGCAGAACTCCACGAGGTCGAGCATATCCTGCACGTACTGCGCAAAGGCGGGGTCGTCCATCGCCACAGGGCCGCGGCCGCGCATCTGGCAGAACAGGCCGCAGTTGAGCACCGGCACCGGCGCCGCGCCGAGGTCTTCGGCCAACTGGAAGAATTCAAAGAAGCCGAGGCCGTAGCTCATGAAGCAAGGAAGCGGATCGTCCGTGGCGGCAAGATCCGTCCAGAGGTTCACGCCCTGTTTGCGCGCGGCGATGTTGCCGAAGGTGCCTTCAAATTCCAGCGGCAGACCGTCGCTGCCTGTACCGATGGAATCTTTCCAGCTGTAGGCGCTGTTTTTGTCAACGCCTTCGATCACGCAGCCGCCGGGGAACCGCAGAAACCGCGGGTGCAGTTCTTCGAGCATCAGGCCCAGATCCTTGCGCATGCCGTTTTCGCGGCCCTTGTAGGTGTCGGTCGGGAACAGCGAAACCATGTCGAAGCAGACGGTGCCATTGCCGAACAGCAGGCGCAATGTTACGTCCGCGTTTGCCGTTGTGTCCGCTTGCAGCGTCAGCGCATATTTTGTCCACGCCGACGCAACGGCAGGAACAGACGCTTCGGCGGCCACGGTCTCCCCGACGCAGAGCTGCGCCGTGACCGGGCCGGTGTAATCGGCGCTTTTCGCATAGAACGACAGGCGGTAATCCGCATCCTTTTCGATGCTCATCCCGTCCAGGAAGCCGCGGTTCGCAAGTCCGGCGGGTGCGTCCGTGCCGTTTGTAACCACGGCGAAGGACGGGTTGTTTTCGTTCAGCGCCTCGTCGGGCTTCGCGTCTTCCACGCGCAGCGCAGCGCCGCCGACGGCGCTCCAGCCGTAGAGCGCGTCGTCCCGGGCAAGCGCGGTGTATTCGAACGAACGGTTGACCGCCTTTTCGGCGTAAAGCCCGCCGTCCGCCGCGAAGTTGATATCCTCAAAGAAGATGCCGAACAGCAGGTCGCTGATCTCGTCGACCGCTTCGTCGGCGCTGATCTGCAGCCCGTAATCGGCGTCTTCGGCGCTGTAGGCGCTCACGGTGTTCGCTTCCGGGCGCACCGGCTCCGGCGCAGGCGGCGTTTTGCCCGCGCAGAACGTCGCCAGCAGCGCGGCGATCGCGGCGAACCATCGGCGCAACTTTGCAAGCACAGTATATTTCATTGTATTCCCTCCCGGTTTGATCTTCGGTTTGATTATAATATAAAACCGCGGATAAAGTCAATAAAAAAGTATCGTCCCCCGCGCGCGCAAACCGATTGACAAACCGCAGGGCGCGGTGTATGATTAACCTGAGAAAAGCGAAATCGGAGGGTCATCATGAACCTTTCAAAGCTGAACAAAACCCTGCAAAAACAGTTCGGCGGCCGGGTCCGCGCTTCGGCGGAAAACGGCTGCGTTGTGCTGCGCGGCGAACTGGACGACTGGGCGGACGTCGTGGCCGCCTGCCAGACGGCGGCGGTCAAAAACAGCACCGTCCACGTGCTGAACGACATCGTCTGCACCGGCCCGGCGGACGCGCCCATGCGCCTGCCCGCAGACAGCGACGCTTCGCTGGAGGGCGACGCGCCCGACGTGCTGGTGATCGGCGGCGGCGTCTCCGGCGCCTCGATTGCGCGGGAGCTGACCAGATGGCAGCTCGACGTGCTGCTGACGGAAAAGGAAGCCGATCTCGCGCTGCAGGCCTCGGGCCGCAACGACGGCGAGGTCCACCCGGGCATCGATCTGGGCAAGGGCTCGCTCAAGCACAAATATATCCGCCCGGCCAACCGGATGTATGACCGGGTCTGCAAAGAGCTCGACGTGCCGTTCCGGCGGGTCGGGCAATACGTCGTGTTCAAAAAACGCGCCCTGTTCCCGCTGATCGCGCTCTATGCCTTCTGGCGCAAGCATCACGACGGGATTGAGGACACCAAGCTGCTTTCGGCCAAAGAGCTGCTGGCGCGCGAGCCGAACCTCGCGCCCGACACGGCCTTCGCGCTCTATAACCCCAGCGCGGGCTGCGTCTGCCCCTACGGGCTGACCATCGCCTATGCCGAAAACACCGTGCAGAACGGCGCGCGCGTGAAGCTGAACACCGCCGTGCTCGGCATGACCGTGGAGGACGGCCGCATCACCGCCGTTCGGACCAACCGCGGCACCCTGCATCCGAAGCTCGTGATCAACGCCGCCGGCGTGTTCGCCGAAGAGATTGCAAAGATGGCGAACGACCGCTTCTATTCGATCCACCCGCGCCGCGGCACAAATTCGATTCTGGACAAGAAGGCCGGCGCCTGGCTGCAGTCGATCGCGTCGGTCAAGGAGCTGAGCGTCCACGGCAAGACCCATTCCAAGGGCGGCGGCCTGCTGCACACCGTGCACGGCAACCTGCTGGCCGGGCCCGACGCCGTGGAAACCCGCGAAAAAGAAAACGTCGCCACACACCCGGAAAGCATCCGCACGGTATTCGACCGGCAAAAGGGCACCATGCCCGCGCTTTCCGAACGCGACATCATCACCTATTTCACCGGCGTGCGCGCCCCGACGTTCGAGGAGGACTATGTGATCGAGCCCGGGCGGAACACCGAAAACCTGATCCACTGCGCCGGGATTCAGTCGCCGGGGCTGACGACGGCCCCCGCCGTGGCCGAGGACGTGGCGCAGATGGCCGTGGAGATGCTGCAAAAGACGCGGCCCGTGGAAAAGAACCCGGCGTTCAATCCGATCCGTAAGGGCGTCCCCGTTTTGCGCGAGATGTCTGACGAAGACCGCGACGCCATGATCCGGCAAAATCCCGATTACGGCGAGATCGTCTGCCGCTGCGAAGAAATCAGCAAGGGCGAGATCCTCGACGCGCTGCGCGCGCCGATCTGCGTGCCCACGCTGGACGGGATCAAAAAGCGCGTGCGGCCCGGCATGGGCCGCTGCCAGGGCGGCTTCTGTTCGCCGCTCGTGACAAAGATCATCGCCGATTTTCTGAAGACCGAACCGACCGCCGTGCGCAAATCGTCGGCCGCTTCTGTCATCAACTGGCGAACCACCAAGGACGGGGAAGGAGGCGAGAACGCATGACGGCATCCTTCTATGACGTGATCGTGATCGGCGGCGGCCCGGCGGGTCTTGCCGCGGCGATCAGCGCGCACGACGAAGGCGCGAAGGTGCTGCTGCTGGAGCGCGAGGCGCGGCTCGGCGGCATTCTCAAGCAATGCATCCACGACGGCTTCGGCCTTTTGCGCTTCGGCGAAAAGCTCAGCGGCCCCGAATACGCCGAGCGGTTCATCGACGAACTGCGCGCGCGGCAGATCGAAGCGCGCACGCTGACCTTCGTGACAAAGATCGACCGTCCGGACGACGGCGCCTTCTGCGTCCACGCCGTGGACCGCGGCGGCGTTTGGACGGTGACGGCCAAAGCGCTGGTGCTCGCCACCGGCTGCCGCGAACGGACGGCGAAGCAGGTCTCCATCCACGGCACCCGCCCCGCCGGGGTGTTCACGGCGGGCACCGCCCAGCATTTCACCAATCTGCTGGGTCTGATGCCGACCAGACGGTGCGTCATCCTCGGCTCGGGCGACATCGGCCTGATTATGGCGCGGCGGCTGACGCTGGAGGGCGCCGAGGTGCTCGGCGTCTATGAAGTGAAGCCGACCCCTTCCGGCCTGACGCGCAACCTGCACCAATGCCTTTATGATTACGACATTCCGCTGTATCTTTCCCATACCGTGACCCGCGTGTTCGGCGCCGACCGCCTGGAGGGCGTGGAAATTGCCGAAGTGGACGACCGCATGCGGCCGATTCCCGGCACGGAGCGCCGCGTGGACTGCGACGCGCTGATTCTCTCCGTCGGCCTGATTCCCGAAAACGAGCTGGCCGAATCGCTCGGCGTGCGGCTCGACGGGCGCACCAGAGGCCCCGTCTGCGACAACGACTGCATGACGAGCGTGGACGGCGTGTTCTGCTGCGGCAACGCGCTGCACGTCAACGATCTGGTGGACTACGTATCGCAAAACGGCGAGCAGGCCGGCCGTGCCGCCGCCCGCTATGCGCCGCACGCACGCACGCTCGTTGAGCTGCAGCCGTCGGACGACCTGCTCTGTCTGGTGCCGCAGACGCTCGACCTCACCGGCGGGAAGGATCCGCTCACCGTCTATTTCCGTTCCCGCGGCGAGGAGAACGCCTGCACGCTGGAGATCACCGTGGACGGCAGGGCTGTCTTTTCCAAAAAGTACGCCTTTCTGCGGCCGCCCGAAATGGAACAGCTCACGCTGCAGACGGCCGACTGGGGTCTGACCGGGCAAAGCGTCGTGCGGTTCGAACTGAAACGGCAAAAGGAGGTGCGCACATGAAAGAGCTGGTCTGTATCGTCTGTCCCCGCGGCTGCCGGATGCAGCTTGCCGAAGAGAACGGCAGGCTGACCGTCACCGGCAACGGCTGCAAGCGCGGCGCCGCCTTTGCCGAAAGCGAAACGCGCGACCCGCGCCGCACCATCTGCACCACGGTGCGCACCGCGTTTCCCGGCGTGCCGGTGCTGCCCGTCCGCGTTTCCGCTGAGATTCCGAAAAGCCGGATCTTCGACGTGATGCGCGAAATCAACCGCACCACCGTCCGCACGCGGCTCGGCCGCGGCGACGTCGTATTGGAAAACGTGCTCGGCCTCGGCGTTGACGTCGTCGCCACGAGCAGTGTATTAAAAGAAACGGACGCATAAAGGAGGAAGCAGACATGGAACATCCCCTTGTTCTGACCTTTGACATCGGCACCCAGAGCGCCCGGTGTCTGCTGGTCAACGAAACCGGCGGCTTTGAAGACATGGTGCAGCAAAAATACGAAACGCCCTACGTTTCCCGGCAGCCCGGGTGGGCGGAGCAGCGGCCCGATTTCTATTTTGACGCCATTGCGGAGCTTTCAAAAAGGCTGCTGGACCGCAACCGGGACAAACGGGATCGCCTGATCGCGGTCTCGCTGACCTGCATCCGCGACACGGTGCTCTGTCTGGACGCGGAGAACCGTCCCCTGCGCGACATCATCCTTTGGCTCGACGAACGGCAGGCGGACGACAAGGGCCGGATCCCGCCGCTCAAATCGGCGCTGTTTTCGCTGGTCGGCATGGGCGAATCGGTCCGCATCCTCTTCCGCGCCACAAAAGCCAACTGGCTGATGCAGAACGAGCCGGAGCTTTGGGCAAACACGGCGAAATACGTGATGCTGCCCGCCTATCTCCACTATAAGCTGACCGGCGTGCTGGCCGACTCCGTGGCCAACGTGATCGGCCACGTGCCGTTCGATTACAAAAACCGCCGCTGGATGAAGGAAAACGACCTGACCCGCTGCGTGTGCAACGTGCCGCAGGAAAAGCTGTGCGACCTCGTGCCCTCGGGCACGGTGATCGGCCCGATCACTGAAGAGGCGGCCGCGCGCACCGGCATCCCCGCCGGCCTGCCGCTGATTGCCGCCGGGTCCGACAAGGGCTGCGAGACGCTGGGCCTTTCGGTGGTCCACGCCGACCGGGCGGCCGTGTCGTTCGGCACCACGGCCACGCTGCAGATGGCCGTCAAGGACTACTTTGAGCCGCAGCCGTTCATGCCGGCCTATCCCGCCGTGCCGAACGATCTGTTCAACCCCGAGTTTGAGGTTTTCCGCGGCTTCTGGATGCTGTCGTGGTTCATTGAGCAGTTCGGCGCCGCCGACAGGCGCGAGGCCGACAAGCGCGGCATCTCCGCCGAGCAGTATCTGGACGAGCAGATCAAAGCGATTCCGCCGGGCAGCGACGGCCTGCTGCTGCAGCCGTTCTGGACGCCGGGCATCACCAATCCCAGCGCCCGCGGCGCCATCGTCGGCTTTGCCGATTATCACACCCGCTATCATCTCTACCGCGCCATCATCGAAGGCATCCTGCTGGAGCTGTATCACGGTCTTTCCACGATGGAGAAGCGCTCGAAGCAGACCGTGAAGGCCCTGTTCGCCGGCGGCGGCGGCGCGCGCAGCGACGTGGTCTGCCAGATGGCGGCCGACCTGTTCGGTCTGCCGGTCAGCCGGATCCAGACCCACGAGGCCAGCGCCGTCGGCGCGGCCATGGTTGCCTTTGTGGCAAAGGGCGTCTTCGCGGATTACGACGACGCCATCTCGCACATGGTGCAGATGAAAGACACCTTTGCCCCCGACCCGGAGGTCCATGAAATCTATATGGATTATTACAGAGCCGCCTATACCAGACTGCCCGGCCGTCTGCACCCCGTAGACAAGGCGCTGGCAGCGATCAAGAAAAGGAGGACGACACCGTGAGCACAAAACCGTACAAGGGCTTTGAACCGAAGTGGGTGCTGGACCGCGCGCCCGAAAACAGCTACCGTTCCATCTTCCGCTGGGGCGACCCCGACTTCTTCAAGTATCCCAAAGAGAGCCTTTACAACTACGTCAAGACCCGCTGCAATCTGAAAGACGACGATTTCCGGCAGTACAACGACGACATCGGCATGGAGCCGGTGACCCTCGGCCCCGCGCACGCGCCGCAGATCGACGACGCCCACGTGGCCGCCATCGCCGCCATCGTCGGCGAGCAGAACGTGTCGCAAAGCGATTACGACCGCCTTGCCGTCGCCTACGGCCAGACGATGTACGACCTTCTGCGCATGCGCCACCGCCGCTTCGATTCGCTTCCCGATCTGGTGGTCTTCCCCGAAACGAGCGAACAGATTGAAAAAATCGTCGCCTACGTCACAGAGCAAAAGCTTCCGCTCTATGTCTACGGCGGCGGCTCCTCCGTCACCCGCGGCGTGGAGCCGGTCAGGGGCGGCGTCTCGCTGGATATGCGCCGCAACTTCAACAAGGTGATCCGCTTCAACGAAACCGACCAGACCATCACCGTGCAGGCCGGCATGTCGGGCCCGAAGCTGGAGGAAACGCTGCAGAACGCGCCCGCCCTCTTCGGCGCGAAGCGCAGCTACACCTGCGGCCACTTCCCGCAGTCGTTCGAATACAGCTCGGTCGGCGGCTGGGTGGTCACGCGCGGCGCCGGCCAGAACAGCACCTATTACGGCACGATCGCGGACATCGTTCTGTCGCAGAAATACGCGACGCCGATCGGCAAAATCGAAACGAGCCATTACCCGCGTGAAGCGACCGGCCCGAACCTCAACCAGATCATGATGGGCAGCGAGGGCACCTTCGGCGTGCTGACCGAGGTCACGCTGAAAGTCTTCCGCTGGATGCCCGAAAACCGCGTGCGCTTCTCCTATATGTTCAAAAGCTGGGAGGTCGCTATGGAGGCCGCCCGCGAAATGATGCAGTGCGAATGCGGCTATTCGTCGGTGTTCCGTCTGTCGGACCCCGAGGAAACCTCGCTGATGCTCCACCTCTATAACGTGGACGAAACGCCGCTGGCGCCGGTGCTCAAAAAGCTCGGCTACAAGGACTTTGAGCGCTGCCTGTTCCTCGGCTTCACCGACGGCGAAAAGGGCTTTTCCAAAAACGTGGCCAAAAACATTTCCCGCATCGCGCGCAGACACGGCGCGCTGCCGATGACCGGCCTTGTCTGCAAGGGCTGGGAAAAGGGCCGCTTCAACGACCCGTATCTGCGCGACACGCTGATGGATTTCGGCTTCATGATCGACACGCTGGAATGCACGGTCAACTGGTCCAACATGGCAAGGGTCCACCGCGAGGTGCGCGAGGTCTGCCACGCGCTGCCGAACACCATCGTGACCACGCACATGTCGCACTGCTATCCCCAGGGCGCGAACCTCTATTTCATCTTCATGACCAAGATGCAGGACGAAGAGGAATTCCGCCGCTATCACGCCACGATTCTCGACGCCATTCAGAAGAGCGGCGCGGCGATCAGCCACCACCACGGCATCGGCAAGATGTTCGCCCCGTGGCTGGAGGGCTACCTCGGCGAAACGGAATACGGCGTGCTGAAAACGCTGAAGGCCTATTTCGACCCCGCCGGCCTGATGAATCCCGGCGGCACGATCGGCCTGGACCTGAAGCCGGAGGAAAAGCGCTTTTTGCGCGAGCACAAGGAGTACACCGAAGGGGCAACCGAAGTGTAATCGTCAAAGCAAAGAGAGGCGCCGAAGCATTTGCTTCGGCGCCTCTGTTTGCGCGTTGCGCATCTTTTACAGGCTGCGCAGCACCTTGCCGGCTTTTTTGATCTCCGCCGGAAAATCATAGACCCGCGCCTCGATGGAGCAGCGGGGACAGCCCGCTTCCTCCAGCGCAGCGACGAAGCCCGCATAGTCAAATTCGTCCCTGTCCAGCGGGAAGGTGCGCTTGGCTTCTTTGATCGGCGTTTCGGGGTTGGAAATATGACCGTGGGCGATGCACCCGCGCAGCCGGCGGATGTCGTCAAAGCTGTCGCCGGCGCCCCACATATGATAGACGTCGGCCAGACACGCGATGTTCTCCCGGTCGGCCAGCGCCGCCAGCATCACGCCCTCGTCGAGCGTGTGGATGATGTTGCATTCCGCCTTGCGCAGCGGCTCGATCACCACGGTGACGCCATAATCGGCGGCCAGCGGCGACACCACCTCGCGCAAAAACGCGCCGAGCTGGCGGAAGCCTTCGCCGAACGGCACGCCCGCCGGCACCTTTCTTGCGCCGCCGGACCCGAAGGCCACCGTTTTGAGGCCGAGCGCCGCCCCGCGGCGAAAGCCGGTTTCGATATAGTCCCGCATCTCCTGCCGCGCGAAGTCCGTGCCGATGATCGGCAGATCGCCCGGGATGAAGCAGTTGGCCGCTTCGCAGCGGATGTCGTTTTCCTCCAGCGCGCGGCGATAGGCGTCAACCGCCGCGTCGTCCGCACGGGAAAGCACGCCGAACCCGCATTCCACATAATCAAATCCGGCCTTCTTGGCCATCCGCACCTGCTGCGGCAGCTCCAGACTGAAACTCACTCCGTATCGCATAAAAGCCTCCTTGCAGTATGTTTGCGGCAAGCCCGTTTCAGGCGCCGCCCTTTTGCTGGGTCGGCCCGTAGTTCGCCGCCCCGGTATAGACCACGTCGTCCGGCGTGGGGTAATATTTCGGCTTTGTCTTGTCGCGCTGATAGAGCCTGACGTGTTCGCCGCGCGGCAGCAGATCCACCACGTCGCAGCCGCGCCGGACGACCGTGAATGCGCGGCCGGCCACGGTTTCTTTTTCTTCCCGCGTTTCCAGCGGGAACGAAAGCGTCAGCTCGTCGCCGGGCTGCAGCAAAGCAAAGACAACCGCGCCCCTGCGCGTCATGTCCGCCGGCCTGCCGTTGACCGTAAACGTCAGCTTGCCGTCCATCCAGCGGTAAAGCCGGAAGCCCGCCCTGCAGGCCTGCTTTGCCCGCAGCGTCAGCCGCCCTTCGTTGGGCAGCGCCGAGGTCAGCGCCAGCGCGGCGGTTTCTTTGTCAAGGGGAATATTCACCACGAACACGCCGTCTTCTTCGGTGATCGCGCTGTCCCAGACCTCCTTGAGCGCCGTGGGCGCCGTGCCCACGCAGCAGCCCGCCACGGAGCGGAACCGCTGCAGCGAAATCGCGTTCGGCTCGCTGCCGCCCGTGAAGCCGCCGAGCATCCGCTTGTCAATGTCGCGGTAGGTGATGCCGTCCTTGTCCGGCTTCGTGTTGTCCACAGTGACGTAGCCCGTGTAGCGGATCTGGTTTTCGATCAGCTGGTTGCGGGCAAAGCGGTTGACGTCGTCCCAATAGGCGTCGAAGCCGCACCTTGTCAGCTCCCGCGCGCAAAGGATCATGTCGCGCACACAGCAGGTCTCGCAGTGTTCTTCCTCGGGCGGGTGCCACTGGGCGTATTCCGGCACCCAGCCGAACGACGACGAGATCGACCGGATATAGTCGTAGATCTCTTTGCCCTTCTGTATATAGGTATCGTTATCGGTCAGGCGGCCGAGATAAACAAGGCCGCAGGCAAACCATGCCGCCGAATGGACGTGGCCGAAGAATTCCATTTTGTAGTTGAAATAGCGCGACGGGCCGAGCACGAAGTTCGCAATGCCGACCGCCAGATCCAGCGCGGCCTCGTCCCCCGTCAGGTCATAGCGCCGCGCCAGCGCGTGCAGCATCAGCGCGTTGCGGATCGGCTGCTCGCCGCGGCCGGTGTGGCGCGTGAGATCGAACCCGCCCTGCAGCAGACAGACGTCGTTCGGGAACTCATAAAGCTTTTCCGGCTCCGGGTAATCCCCCGACCAGAATGTGCGCACCTTGCGCTCGATGACGAGGCTGCGCATGCCGGCGATCAGTTCGCGCGTGCGGCGTTCGGCCTCGGCGTCGTCGGGGTATTCTTCAGTGATTTTGTTCAGCGCGGGCAGAATATAGCCCATTTCGTGGAACGAGGCGTGCACGGTGTGCGTCCACGGATAGGGCTCGCAATAGCGCAGCCCGTGCGGCCCCCACGACTTCATCAGGTGGCGCCGCAGCGACTGCTTCACGTCGTCGCCGTCGGCGGTGCCCAGCATCTCCATGGCGCAGCAGAGACCCTCGTACCACGAGCCGACCAGCTCCGCGTCGTCCACGCGGCAGTGGGCCGCCTCCGCGGGCTTCTTGTTGGGCAAAAGCAGCCAATAGGGCAGGTTGTCCTGCGCCTTGTCCACCATATTCGTGATGTAATGATGCACCAGCGCCGCGCTCTGCAGCGGGTCGAAGCGTTCAAATCTGTCCATCAGTCACCGAACACCTCTGCATAGCGCACCTGCGTTTGCGAAAACGTGCCGTCGGGCAGGATCTGCAGCGTCGTGTAGCCCTGCAGCCAGTCGCTTTCGGGCGCGCCGCGGCGGTCCAGACCGTAGGCGCCGTAGCCCGAGGGCTGGATATAGCTCAGCAGGACGCCCTTGTAGCTGACGCCGAAGTTGTTCAGATGGTCGTGGCCGCAGAACACCGCCTGCGTGACGCCGCTTTCCAGAATCGCGTCGAACAGCCCGTTGTCATAGACGGTGGAGCAGATGTCCTCGCGCTTGTCGCCATAGAGGAACGCCTCGGTCTCGATCGCCTCGTCATAGGCGTGCAGCGGGATGTGCTGCAGCAGGATCGAGCGATAGTCCCCGTCGGTCTGTTTCAGCGCGGCCGCCTTGTCGCGGTACCACTGCACCTGGTTTTCGTGGGCGCCGTCATAGGGCGTGCGCTTGTCATAGAGCGTCTTCGCCGCGGCTTCCTCTTCGCTGATCTCGTCAAAGTTGTCGAGACAGAACACGGTTTCCATCAGCTTGCCGTCATTGCCGAGCAGACGGATCGCGTAGTTGCAGTCGCCGTCGATCTCCTCCACGCCGCGGCGCATGATGCAGCGGTCATAGGACGAGAAGATCTCCACCATCTCGCTGCGCGTGACGGAATAGGGGTTGTCGCCCTCATGGTTGCCGAGCACGCCGCCCCAGTAAACGCCGAGCTGTTCAAAGATTTCGGCGAACTGATGGGCGCGCTTTTTGTTCATGCCGCTCGTCACGTTGTCGCCGCCGACCAGCACCAGATCGGGCTGCTCGGTCCGGATGCACTGCACCATGCGGTCGACCGTTTTATATCCGGTCTTGTTGTTGCCGTCCAGATGCTGATCGGTGAACATCATCACTTTGAACGGGCCGCCGTCCTGCTTTTGCAGCGTGACGGTGTCGGCGTCCTCCGAAACGCGG
>JAEEGF010118349.1_pt1 | contig 14986 bp, 14 predicted proteins | sample 9134171 | NCBI WGS metagenome assembly JAEEGF01 (sample SAMN16246542, study PRJNA631951) | gut metagenome | biome: gut microbiome; feature: rumen; material: AP-attached | host: Bos | place: Iran: Karaj | collected 2018-10 | reverse complement strand
TTCCGTCGGCTCCGTCAGATTGCGGTCGACGGTATGACCGTTCAGATCGAGTGTGACATGAGTATCCTCAGGCACCACAAGCGGACCCTCGTCCTGATCGATGCAGACAATGTCTCTGTCCAGCGTGATATCAGCACCGTCTTCTTCGAGCTGCTGCTGCAGCCATGTCCACTGCGTGATAAAGTCCGCCGACACGGTCACGTCCGAGGCTGGCATGATGAAGGTCGCCGTCGCGGTCGACGTGTCGCCCTCGGTGAAGGTCAGACCGTCCGCGCCCGTCCATCCGGCAAAAATCATGCCGGTTTCCGGCGCGTTTGCCGTGATCGTGACACTTGCGCCTTCGGCAAAGCTGCCGCCGCCCGTGCCGTTGTTTACGATAACGGTTCCGTTGTTCGTGCCGACGGTGCCGTAGATTTCGGCGTACCATCCTTCCATGACCTTCTCCAGATACTGACCCTCACGGATTACCATGGTACCCGACTCTCCGTCCGCCTGTACCGAAGCAGGCAGCAGCGCAAATACCATTGCGAGCGCAAGGAGAACAGCCATCGTTTTTTTGCACTTCATACTGTGAAATCCTCCTGATTCCGCGCTTCCCGCTCCGTCGCCGGGCAAGCGCATGATTTCATATTTTCATATATAGTATACAGGAAAACGAAAAAAATGGCAATATGCTTACATAATAAAAAAGGGCCGAAGCCCTTAAAAATCAGTTACCGTATGCTTTTCTGTGCGTGCGCGTCGCTTCCCGCCGGAACGTTGTCGTACTGCGCGCGGGGACCGCCGACGTACTTCGGCCGCGAGAACGCCATGACGAGGTTCGCTTCGCCGATATGCCGTAAGGGACTGTGTACCGGCACCGCTACGCAATGCAGATGCATGCCGATCAGCGTGTCGCCGACGTCGATGCCGAGGGTCGCCTGCCCGTTCAGGCTCTCGACCATCACCGCGTCGGGAATGCGCGCGTACGCCTCGGTCACACATGCGCCGCCCGCATGCAGCCAGGGCTTCACCCTGACCTGGTTACACGCACACTCCGCTAACGTTTGTTTTAATTCATATTCGCATTTTCTAAAGTCTCTTTGAAACCAATGCCATCTATAGTAAATTGAAAAACATCTGACAATAAATGTTCCTTTATGACGAATCTGATTTCCTTTCCTTCCATCAAAGCATCTTTCAATGCAATAAAGCCGTCGCCTTCGTTTGAAATATAGATATCATCGCTATCGCGAATTATCTTTGGATTGAGAGAGTACTCTTTACCATCTATTTTAATCTTGATTTCTATATCGCTCAAAGACGAGAATGATGCCTTTGATGAGGAGACATACTTATATTCTTTTATCAAACGAATAGCAAAAACTTCATCATAATAGACATACACAGTTAAATCTTCGTTGGATGAAAAAGAATCACTCCTTTTCCCTTTAAATTCTCCTCGCAAATATGCAGACCCCGTCTTATCACCGAAATCATCCACATAATTATCAATTTTCCAGCTCGATGGCATAGGCTTTGGGGATGGCGAAGGAGTCGGGTCAATTGCCGGATTCTCTGTTATTTTTAATGTTTCTGATGTGACGGATGTCGTTTCGCTGCCTTTGCCTGCAGAGCAGCCTATCAGGAGTATGCACAGCAGTGTAAAGACTCCAACAATTAGTATTCTCTTCCTCATTTTGCACCTCACGATCTATATTGCACCTATATAGGTGCATATAAAGTTTAACATACTCATATAATCATGTCAATAGATTTGCTCTTGTATAGGCGCAAAGAGGTAGTATGAACAGTCAAATAGAAAAGCGAATTGGTAACAATCTGCGAAAAATACGCGAAAGCATAAAAATGACGCAGAACGAAGCATCCGCTAAGTTGCAGTTAGAGGGATGCGATATTACTCGAAGCGCTCTTGCAAAAATCGAAGTAGGGCAACGGCACATTTATCCTGATGAGATTATCCTTTTTAAACAAATCTATAAAACTACTTATGACAAAATCTTTGAATAATAGTAAGCATTCGCATCAAAATGTAATATTTGTGTACGAGTGCAGATTTATGAAAACAACAATTCAAAGGATTTCAATATAACAAAAAAGGGCCGGAGCCCTTTCGATCTGTCGGTTTATTCCGTGACCTTCCGCTGCACGTGCGCGTCGCTGCCGACGGGGACGTTATCGTACTGGGCTCTGGGGCCGCCCACATACTTCGGCCGCGAAAACGCCATGACGAGGTTCGCTTCGCCGATATGCCGTAAGGGACTGTGCACCGGCACCGCTACGCAATGCAGATGCATGCCGATCAGCGTGTCGCCGACGTCGATGCCAAGGGTCGCCTGCCCGTTCAGGCTCTCGACCATCACCGCGTCGGGAATGCGCGCGTACGCCTCGGTCACACATGCGCCGCCCGCATGCAGCCAGGGCTTCACCCAGACCTGCTGGAGCCCGTACTTTTTCATCGTCGCGCGAGAGCAGCACAGCGAGCGGTTGATGTGCTCGCAGCCCTGCACCGCAAGGTCGAGCCCCGCTTCGTTCACAAGCGGCAGCAGCGCGGAAAGAAGCGCCTTTGCGGCCTCCTCGCTGGAACCCGAGCCGATCCGCTTCCCGCAGATCTCGCTGGTCGAGCAGCCGAGTACGATGAGAGAGCCCTTCTCCGGCTTTGCCGCGTTCATGAGGATCGAAAACGCCTCTTTGACCTGTTCTTTGATTTCCTGTTCGTTCATAATCGTTACCTCGGATGGATGATTCTGGTGATCTCGTCTGCACAGGCAAACATATCGCGCGGCGGAACGCCGCATATCGTTTGAAGTCCCCTGCGGGACGCGATATGCCTGACGGCACAATGAGTATATCCGTTCCGACCCGCAAAGTCAAGGGACGAACCCTTTACAAAAGCCTTTGCAGCATGATATACTTTCGGTATGGGATTTGTCGAACTTCTTATGAACTGGTATCCGGCGCATCACCGCGATCTCCCGTGGCGCAGGACCCGCGATCCTTACGCGATCTGGGTCAGCGAGATCATGCTGCAGCAAACGCGCGTCGCGGCGGTGATCCCGTATTACGAGCGCTTTCTCAAAGAGCTGCCCGACGTGCAGGCGCTTGCCGCGGTGTCCGACGATCGGCTGAACCTGCTCTGGCAGGGGCTTGGGTACTATTCGCGTGCAAGAAACCTGAAAAAGGCTGCGCAGACCGTCTGCGAGCACTGTGCGGGAACGATGCCGGACTCGTACGAGGCGCTTCTCCGCCTTCCCGGGATCGGCGGCTACACCGCGGGCGCGATCGCTTCGATCGCATACGGCGAACGCGTGCCCGCTGTCGACGGAAACGTCCTACGCGTCTGCGCAAGGCTTCAAAACGACCCGTCCGATATTGCCGACCCCGCGGTGAAGAAGCGCGTGTTCGACGCGCTTTCCGCCGTCATGCCTTCGGATCCCGGCACGTTCAACCAGGCGATGATGGAGCTCGGCGCAGTCGTCTGCGTGCCGAACGGGCAGCCGGACTGCGGCGCCTGTCCGCTTGCGTCCGTATGCAAGGCCCGCTCGGCGGGCACGGCGGGGCTTCTGCCGAACAAAGCCCCGAAAAAGCCGCGCGCGATCGAGGAACGGACCGTCTTCGCGCTGTATGACCAGGGCAGACCGCTGCTGCTGAAGCGCCCCGACAAGGGGCTTTTGGCGGGGCTTTACGAGCTGCCGAACGTTTCCGGCACGCTGTCGGCCGCCGAAGCGGCGGCATGGATGACGTCGCACGGGCTGCACCCGGTCGGCGATCTTTCCGTCTACTCCGCAAAGCACGTCTTCACGCACATCGAATGGCGCATGCGCGTGTACGCCGCGGACGTCGCGGGAAAGGGTATCGGCGCGTTCATCCGCTCCGACGGCTCGCAATCGGTGCCGACCGCGTTTGCGGTCTGTCTGAAGGATCGGGAACTTTCGTTATTTTTGTAACATTATCATGAAAGAAAGCGGAAAGCCGGATGCGTGCGCGCCCCGGCATGCTATGATAAAATCACTGTAATCGACGGAGGGACACGGATATGAAAAAAAGCTTGATCGTATTGCTGGCGGTGCTGCTTCTGGCAGCGGGATGCGTACGGATCGAAACGAAGCCGGAGATCGCGCAGCCGACGGAAACGGCGGCCGCGCCGGAAAGCACGCCGACCGCGGAACCGCAGGAAACGCCGGCGCAGGAACCGGCCGCGAACGGAACGCCGGAGCCGAACTGCTTCGACGCGCTGATCGGAGACTGGACGATCGTTTCGGTCATACTCGACGGAGAAATGCTTGATCCCGCGTCCGTCGGCATGGATTCGACCGTTTCTTTTTTCGGAAACGGTGCGGGTATCATCCGTGCGCAGAGCGGCGATGAGGAGGAGGAACAGATCTTCACCTTCAGCGTTTCCGAAAACCGGATCGAAATGTTCGACGAGGAAAATACCCGGACGGAGGCGGTCTACGAACCGGAAACGGATACGATCCTCTGGAAGGCGGACATGATCGTTTCGCTCGTGCTGGCAAGAAAAACAGATTCGCAGAAGCCCGCGCCGGAGCCTGCGGAAGAGGACATCGACTATACGACGGCGGAGATCGAGCGGTTCTCGGATGATAACGGCTCGGATATGGTCACGATCACCGTGCCCGTACCCGCGCACGGCAAGGTGCGGATCGTGTTTCAGCACCAGGACGATTACTTCTACGAAAATACCGAAGACAAGCCGATGAAACGTAAGGTGAGGATCCCGGTCGAGATCTTCTATCCGAACATGCCGGTGCCCCCGGGGGATTACGAATGCATCCCCGAGATCATCGTAACGTTTGCGGACGGCACGGAACAGCCGGTTGCGTGTCCGCCGATCTCACTGACGTTCCCGCAGCTTTCGATCAAAGGCATGCCTGACGAATACATGCAGGACTACGGTATATATCACGTCAAGGCGAACGCGGACGGCGTCTTCACGTTCGAAGGCACGGTCGACGGCGAGGACGTCGCAGTCTATGTCGACGGCGTCCCCGTGCAGGTGTATTACGGCGGCGTCTTTACGGCGGAGCTGACCGTTGAAAACGGCGAACCGACGCTGCGCGAGATCCGCGCAGAGCGGATGAACTGGATGACAGACGTCCTTCTGGTGATCGTCGAGCCCTGCGCTTGACAGAAGTAGACGGATATGGTATGCTTCGATCGCCCGAAAGGGCCTTCATACAAAATATAAAGGAGAGACAAAATGAAGAAATATCTGATCCTCGCGCTGGCGCTGCTGATGGTACTGTCGCTGTTCGCCTGCCAGAAGACGGAAAACAAGCCGGACGCCGAAGCGCAGCCGACGGCAAACGACCCGCAGCCCACGGAGGCGCCCACGCCCGAGCCCACGGAGGCGCCCACGCCCGAGCCCACGGAAGCACCTACGCCCGAGCCCGAGCCCGCAGTCGTCGAATGGCCGAACAGCATCGTGGACGAATGGGTCATGACAAAGTTCGAATACAACGGCATGACGCTGAACGCCGCCGATTTCGGCATGAGCGGCACGTTTGAATTCACCGCAGACGGCAAGATCATCGCAACGATGGGCGGCGAGAGCGTGGAATCCTCGTACACCGTCTCCGGCAACACCGTCCAAATGATCAGCGGCGACCAATCGGTCGACGGCGAGTACGATCCCGAGACGGACTCGATCGCATTTGCACAAGAAGGCGGAAAGCTCGTCCTTGAGCGCAAGTCGAACGTTCCCGAGACGCCGGAATCCGAGCCCGCTGCGGATATCCCCGCAACCGAAGCGGATGTGCTCGGCGACTGGACTACAACGAAAGCGAGAATGGGCACGACCGATATCCCGCTCGAGATGCTGGGCATGTCGATGACGTTCACATTCAATGAGGACGGCACTGTGGCGGTTGTGACCAACGGCGAAAGCACCGCCGAACCCGCGAGATGGAAGATCACGGACGGCAAGGTCACGATCGGCACCGAGGACGAAGTCTTATACGAGATGACGTATGACGGCACGTATCTGAAGCTTCTGGAGCCCAACTCCGGCGTCCAGATCCTGTTCGAGAAGCAGAACTGATCCGTAAAGCGCAAAGGACTGTCCCGCGGGACAGTCCTTTTTGCGTCCTCGTTTTTGTCACGCCCGTGCTGTCGGGTATAAAAAAGGACGGCGAACGCCGTCCGGTCTGAGAAGATCCTTAAAATATCTTATCGAACACGTAGTAGAAGTTGCCGGTCGCCGCCAGAATGATCATAGCCGTTCCGATGATGATCAGCGACAGGATCAGATAGCACCAGTAGGACCGGGCATAGCTGCGGCGGTTGATGTTCGCGCTGCTGCACGAGAAGACGATCAGAAACACGAAGCCGACGATCGGGATCGCAAACAGCAGAGAATAGCCCACATACGCCCATGCGGAGAGCGGACGGAACTTCTCCGGAAGCTCCTCCTGCGTGATCTCATGCTGCCGGATCACGATCGGCTGCGGCTGATACGCAGGCGTCGTCTGCGGCACAGGCTGATGCTGCGGGGCCTGATAGACCGGCGGCGTCTGCTGCACGGGCTCCTGCCGAACCGGCGTTTCCGGCTGCGGTTCGGTCTTCGGCTGATCCTGATTTAGCTTCGCTCCGCAATTCGGACAGAATACTGTGCCTTCCTCTAACTTACTTCCGCATTCGGTACAAAACATTGCTGAACCTCCCTGTTTTTTCCGCCGCGCAAGGCGCGTTCGGTATTATTGTATATTTTACAAAAATCTCCTCGTTTTGTCAATGGATTTCCGCGCGGGAGCCTGCTTTGAACGGTCTTTTGGAGAAGCTTCCGACGCGATCCGTTTTGCCTGTTTCTTTTCGAATACAGCTATGATCGAGTATAGCTATTATGATAGATTGCTATTCTCTGATGATAGCTATGATCGAATATAGCTATTATTGATTTTTTCTTTCATAGGATCCGGATTATTAAAGATCCGGATCCTATGATGAAAGCTATTCTTTTATAGCTGCTATTATAATAGCTGTTCTTATAATAGCTGTTCTTATAATAACTATTCTTATAATAGCTATTCTTATAATAACTAATTTGAATAATAGCTATTAACTATACGAAGCCGGGCCCTTCCGAAGCGCGCGTACGCAAAGCCAAGCGACCGATCGCGGTTGCCTTTGCTGCGTCTCTTTTCGACGTTCCGTACGCGTCCGGATCGCGAAAGCTTCATTTTTCATACACAGTATACCACAGGGAATTGCCGCAAAATTCCTGAAAAAAGTTCACAATTGCTCCGCGTATTCCGTCGGCAGGCGGCGGTGCTTCGGTCTGTCCCCTTGTGTTCGTCATGATCGGAGAAGACTGCGTGTTTCTCCGGTATTCATGATCTGTTTATTCTGTTTCCGGACAGGATCCCGGGATCGTTCCGCAGCCCGAGGATGTAATCTGCGCTGACCCGGTAATGGCGGCAAAATTCTCGGATCCGCTCTGTGTACTTTTCCATGGATCTCCGCCTTTTTCGTTCTGTCAGCATGATGGTGTACGCCACATAGGGTTACACCTGATATGGTATACTTGGGAATCCTGTTCGGAGGGCCGGCCGATGCAGAGAAGAACGCATCTGCATCGCCGTCGATTTGGGGAAGGGAAAAAGTTCAGATGCATGCGCATCCGTTCTGTAAGCATTGAAAGATTATAAAGGAAAAGCGCCTCCCGCGCGGGAAGCGCTTTTTTGCGTGTTCGTTATACGCCGGAAATGTGCGTTATAAACGCACGCTCGTTCGTTTCGGAGGAAGAACGGCGCATCAATAACAGACTGCATCAATAGAACGTCGCGACGGGCTGTTCCGGCTCTGTCGCAGGCACGAAGGAGCGGACGGTCACGATCGGGCCCTTCTTGCCGTAGATATTCGAGAACTTCACGTTGATGCGGCCTTCGACGATCCCCCAGCTCTTGTGCCGCACGGATTTTGCGCGGTCATAGCGGCAGACCAGCGGGCAGTAGGCGATGTCCGCCTCGCAGCAGGTCATGATGTGCCGGCCGGCTAAAAACGTGTCCTTCGGCATGCGCATGTTGTTGGCGCAAAGCCCCTTGTAGCGGACGACCTTGCCCTCATACTTGTCGGGCTCGTCGACGAGGTCGCGGTAGAAGAGCGCGTAATCGCGGTCGGCGATCTCGATGATATCGGCGTTGATGTCGAACGGCAGCGGATCCTCGATGTCGTCCTCCACGCTCGTGCCGTCGGTGAGATCGTAGACGATCTGCGCCCCGCGGGACACGCCGCGCACAAGCTTGTGCAGTTCCATCTTATCCTGCTCCGGCTCGACGCGCGTAAAGATCACGAGCTCGGCTGTGTTCAGCTTGTCCACGACGAGCTGCCGCATGTTCGCGTTGAACGCGGCGATCGTGCTCGCGTCGACCAGCATCGTTTCCTGCGCGATGCCCCAGTTCTCCGGCAGGCGGTCGAACAGGTCGTTCATCTGCCACATGCCGTTGTACTCGATCATGATCCGCGTCGCCGCCGCCTTGCGGCCCCACAGGATCATATTGCCCTGCGTCAGCTCGGACTGATCTTCGACCTTCCGGATCGTGACGTTATTGATCGAAAAGCGCGAAGGGATGAGCTCCTCCTCGCCGTCCTCGCAGAGGATCACCAGCGTGCGCTGGCCCTCGTTGAAGCCGGGATCCTCCAGCATCGACTGGAGAAACGTCGTTTTGCCGGCGTCCAGAAAGCCCGTGAATAAGAAGACCGGAAGCATCATGGCCGTTACTCCGTAAAGAGCGCCTTCAAAGCGTCCTCGCTGATCTTCGAGCCGATCACGCAGAGCCTGCCGATCACGCCCGCGGGACCGCGGCGGATCTCGACCTCGCCGGGCACATGGTCAAAGTGGATCCACTGTCCGCCGTCGGCCGACGCGACGACGCCCTTTGCGCGAAGCACCGTGCCGTAGGTTTCGGCGTCGTCCAGCTTTGCGATCTTCTCCCTGAGCTCGTCCTCGGTGAAGCGATGCACCGTCTCGACGCCCCAGCTGCTGAACACCTCGTCCGCGTCGTGGCCGTGATGGTGGTGGTGATGATGGTGCTCGTGTTCCCCATCCTCGTCGTGGTGATGGTGGCATTCGCATTCGGGGTCGTCGCACTCCTCGCCGTCGTGATGGTGGTGATGGTGATGCTCGTGCTCGTCCTCATCGTCGTCATCGTCGTGGTGGTGATGGTGATGCTCGTGCTTGTCCTCATCGTCGTCATCGTCGTGGTGGTGGTGATGATGGCATTCGCATTCCGGATCGTCGCACTCGTCCTCGTCGTGGTGATGGTGGTGCTCCTGTTTCAGCGCCTCCATGTGCGCCTTCAGCGTATCGCGGCTCTCAATGGCCTTGACGAGATCGTCGCCCGTAAGCTTGTCCCACGGCGCGGCGACGACCGTCGCCTCAGGGTTCAGCTCGCGCACCATGTCGAGGACCTCTTTGAGGCGCTCCTCGCTTACATCCTGCGAGCGGCTTAAGACCACGCAGTCCGCGGCTTCGATCTGGTTCACGTAGAACTCGCCGAAGTTCTTGCGGTAGACGCGCGCCTTCTTGGCGTCGACGACCGCGATGCAGCTGTTGATCACGACGTCGTCATTGAGAACGCCGCTGACCGCGCGCTTGACGTCGGAAAGCTTTCCGACGCCGGACGGCTCGATCAGGATCCGGTCCGGATGGAACTGCTCGAGGACCTGCTTCAGCGCCTTGGAAAAGTCGCCGACTAAGCTGCAGCAGATGCAGCCGGAGTTCATTTCGGTGATCTCGATGCCCGCTTCCTGCAAAAATGCGCCGTCGATGCCGATCTCGCCGAATTCATTCTCGATCAGCACCAGCTTTTCGCCGTTGAAGCCGTCCGCGATCAGCTTTTTAATGAGCGTGGTCTTGCCCGCGCCTAAGAATCCGCTGAAAATATCGATCTTTGTCATACTTCTTCCTTCTTTCCTTCGGGGAACCCCCGTCGTTTGTTCGCCTGTTATCCTATCACACTTTACGGATTTTGCAAGCGTTATATTGTAGATTTTTTGTGATTCATTTTTAGAAAGACAACCCTCCCGACTTTTGCTTCGCAAAACCCACCCTCCCTTGCGCAGGGAGGGCAAGATCCGCGTCCTTGCCGACTGAGGGGCAGCCGCATGGGATCTCTCCCTCCGTCTGCCTGTCTTTAGACACCTCCCTTGTCAGAGGGAGGTCGAGATCAGCAAAGCTCTTGGCTCCCCTGTGTAAGGGGAGCATCGTACGCGCGATTTAACGCGCGACCTTCCGCCGAAGCGGAGTGAAACGAAGCGAAGCTGTCGAGCGCAGCGAGAGGGAAGGGTTGCTGCGACAGCCCTCCCTTCAGGAAGGCTCCTTCCCGTTTATTCGTTTCCCGATCCCGAACCGCAGCGCAAGCGAATCGGTCGGGCATGCGCGCGCGCAGCGGCCGCAGCGGATGCACTCCGCGGAATCATACTGCTTGACGGGGTCGACGCCCATCGGGCAGACCGTTTTGCATCTGCCGCAGGCGACGCACTTGTCCGGCTCGTAATGAAGGTTTGCGAGCGCGATGCGGTTGAACGCGCCGTAGATCGCGCCGAGCGGACAGAGATACCGGCAGAACGGCCGCGAGATCAAAAGCGACAGGAGCAGGATCGCAAGGCACACGCCGACCTTCCACCAGAAGAGCGGCCCGATCTGCGCGCGGTATGAGGCGTTCGTAAGCACCAGCGGCACCCCGCCGAGCAGCGTGCCGGAGGGACAAAGATACTTGCAGAAATACGGCACGAGCACGCCTTTGAACGCGGACAGAAGCGGGAGCCCGATCACGAGCACGCCGAGCACGGCGTATTTGAGCCACCGGAGAAAGCGTTCGAAGCGGAACGTGCGGATCTTTATAAAGAACGGGATGCGGTAGATAAGGTCCTGGATCCACCCGAACGGGCAGAGCCAGCCGCAGATCCAGCGGCCGAGCGTCAGTCCGAACAGGATCAGAAAACCGAGCACATAGAACGGGAACGCGGGTTTTTTGTAGCCGCCGCTCATGGAGTTCTGCAGCGAACCGATCGGACACGCGCCGACCGCCGCCGGACAGGAATAGCAGTTCAGCCCCGGCACGCAGACGGCCTTTGTGTCGTCCGTCCCGATCTTGCCGAGGAAGAACCGGTGCAGCATGGGATTCTGCAGAAGGAACGCCGCCGCCTGCACCGTGAGCCGTTTCCATTCGCCCTTTACGCGTTTTGCCTTAACCAATGCCGATACACTCCAGACAGATCTTTGCGGCTTTTCTGAGGACCGTCAGAGCCTGTCCCGCAAAGATGCCGTACAGCAGAAATACCGTGCCTGCAAGCGCAAGCACGGCAAAGGTACAGATGCGAACGCTGCGCTTCATGGCAGCAGATCCTCGACGATCGTCTTCCACGCCGCATAGCTGCGCGCGCCGACGATCGGATTCGCGATCTCGTGTCCCGTGCTGTCAAAGAACACGGTTGCGGGAATAGCGTCAAAGCGCTTGACGAGGTCGATGAGCGAACCGGCAGGCTCCACAACGGGGTAAGAAACGCCCTTTGCCTGCATGATCGCCTTCACGTTCTCAATGCCGGTCGGATTGCAGAGAAGCCCGATGATCAGCACGTTCGGATATTCCCGATGGATACGCGCAAGCGCCGGCAGCTCGCCGACGCACGGACCGCACCAATCCGCCCAGCAGTTGATGATGACGAGATCATACTCTCGAATGACGCCCGCGCGGATCTCTCTGCCGTCGACGGTGAGTGTATTGAAGCTGAGATCGCCGACGGTTTCCGGAAAGTCTGACATAGGCTCGCCCGAAAGTGGCGGCAGCTCCTCGGACGCCGCAGCGTCCTTTTCGGGGGTGCTGCGTTCCGTGACGCTGAGCGCAAGCAGCATCAGTGCGCAGAGGATAATAATGATCAGTCGTTTCAAAACTCGTTTTTCCTGTCTTTTTTCTCAGTATACCGCGTTTTGCTGCTTTTGATGATCGCGGCCTCAGTACCGGCGTCCCTGCATGGCCCGGCTGTTATAGGCAACCGTTTTTCTGACCGAACGGACGCCGAAAATCAAAAGCAGGACGCCGCCCGTCAAGAACAGAAACGCGCCGACAAAGAAGAACACAATGAGCTCCTCCGGGACGTAAGACCCGAAGGCAGCCCAAACGACGCCCTCGAGCAGAAACACCAGAGCCGTAGCCAGCAGGACCGCGCCGATGACGATCATCACGATCCCGCCCGCCTTGGACTTCAACTGCGGACGCGGCTGCGAATAAGCCGACGCATAGACCGGCTGCTGTGCCCACACCGGCTGCGCGGGATTTCCGTACGCATTCTGCGCCGTCTGCGGCGGCACGTATCCGGCATACGGATTTTGCGTCGGCTGCGGCGGAACGTATCCGGCATACGGATTCTGCATCGGCTGCGGCGGAACGCTTTCGGCTTCCGGCGTCTGTACCGGCTGCGGCGGAACATATCCCGCTTCCGGCGCTTGCACCGGCTGTGCCGGAATAAACGTGCCGTTCGGATCGGGAACGTCCGCGATCCGATCGCTTTCCGCGGCGGCGTCACCGTCGTTTTCCGGGATCTCCTCCCGCTTGTTGTCCGTCGGGATCCAGGCGGGCATTTTCATCTGTTCGTCCTCCGGATCCTGCGCGGGTCTCGACCGCTCGGGACGCGGCCGCGCGGGACGCGCCTCATCCATGCGAGTTCCGCAGCGCATGCAGAACTTGTCTCCATCCTCCAGCTTTGCGCCGCAGCGCATACAAAAAGGCATACTTTACCCCCTCTTCTCCGTTCCGTCGGGTCACGCGGATCTATGCCGCATCAAAGGCTCGCGTTGTAACGATTGACGTTCTTGAGCTTGCGGATGCCTAACAGCAGCAGCAAAAGGCCGCCGGCGAGGAAGGTCAGAGCCATCGTGACGCCCGCCGCGATCATTGCGCTTGCATCGACGTCGCCTTCCGTAAGGGAAATGATCATCCCAAACAGGAAGAATGTAAAAACGGCAAGCATGATCGAACCGAAAATGATCATGGTGATCGCGCCGCCCTTGCCGAGCGGCCGCTTCGGGACCACGAACGTCGGCTGCGCATAGCCGTTCGGCTGGTTCACATACTGTGCCCATACAGGCTGCTGCGCCGGCTGTACGGGCTGCTGCATCGGCTGTACGGGCTGCTGCACCGGAGCGGGTGCGGGCCGCGCGGGCGCACGGGTCGGATCCCAGGGCTGAGACGAAACGGCGGTCATCGTCGGTTTCGCGTCATCAAATGGTTCGGAACTGCGGTCGATCGGTTCCGCCGCTTTGGACACGGGCATTCCGCATTCGCCGCAGAACACGTCGGCGTCGTTCATCGCAGCGCCGCAGCATTCACAATACTTCATAATAGGTTCCTCCTTGGTATGATTTGATACGATTGCAGACGAGCCGCCTCAGCCGTTTCTCCCGGCCTTGGCGTTGTAATCGTTTACACGCCTTAGCTTTTTGATCCCGAAGATCAGAAGCAGTACGCCGCCGCTGAGAAGCCCTGCAGAAACGGCGAGCAGCGGCAGGAGTATGTATGGCTCTTGCCAGGCGCCGATGTAGATGACGCCGGAGACCAGATTGTACAGGAGCATGAAGAAGCTCATCAGCAGGAACCCGCCGAATACGATCATGACGATCGCGCCGCCCTTGGATCTCTCCCGCACGGGAGCCGTGTATACGGGCTGCGTGGGCGGTGTATAAGCCGGCGCCGCGGGCGGCGTATTACCGGTCCGAAGAGGCTGCCGCTCCGCGGGCGCCGCGGGTCCCGGATGCGGTCTTTTTGCCCACCCGGGCGCAGCCGAAACGGTCTGCTCCAGATCAACGTCCGCTGCGGCCGAAACGATCTGCTCCGTTTTTCTCTCCGCCGCGGTCGATACGGTCCTCTCATAATACCTCTCCGCCGCGGCCGAAACGGTCCTCTCTTCCGGCTCCTCCGGCTCGGCCGGAACGGTGCCCCTCGGCGCGATCGTTCCGCATTCCGGGCAGATCAGCTCTCCGTCCTTCAGCAGCGCGCCGCAGCATTCGCATTTTACCATGTGTTTTCCCCCGTGCCGTTTTATTCTAATATGATATGATTTTTTCGTCCCAAAGTCAACGCAATCTTTTTTTGAAAACCCTATTGACAACCGTGTATAAACTGTTATAATTGTGTATGCACAGTAAGCACAATTATCACAGGAGGGCGTATGAAGATCTTAGAGATACAGAATCTGCGCAAGGCGTACCCGAGCTTCCTTTTGGACGACGTCAGCTTCGACGTGGAGGAAGGCAGCATCATGGGCTTTATCGGCCGCAACGGCGCGGGCAAGACCACAACGATCAAGAGCGTTTTAAACCTCGTCCGTGCGGACGGCGGCAGGGTGCTCTTTGAGGGGAAGGACCTTTGGAAAAACGAAACCGCATGCAAAAAGCAGATCGGGCTGGTGCTCGGCGAATTCAGCTTTTACAAGCGCAAGAAGCTCAGCGCGATCGCCGCAGTGACGAAGGCATTCTATGAGGACTGGGACGAAGAAACGTATCGGATGCTGATGCAGCGCTTCTCCCTCGACCCCGAAAAAAAGATCTGCGAACTCAGTCAGGGCATGCGGGTCAAGTTCGCCTTGACTTTGGCGCTTTCGCACAAGGCGAAGCTGCTGATCCTGGACGAGCCGACGAGCGGACTGGATCCCGTCTCCCGCGACGAGCTTTTAGACATCTTCCGCAACATCATCGAGGACGGCGAGCACAGCATCCTGTTCTCGACGCACATCATCTCGGACCTCGAAAAGTGCGCGGACTACATCACCTATCTGAAGGGCGGCAAGGTGCTGGTCTCGACCGACGCCGACAGCTTCAAGGACGCCTACCGGCTCGTTTCGGGCGAAGCGGATCAACTCGATCGGTACCGCGACCGGCTCGTAGGCTTCCGCGCGCACGCGTTCGGCTTTACCGGTCTCATGCGCCGCGAGGACGCGGAGCAGGCGGACGGTCTCAAGATCGCGTTGG
>JAEEGF011785334.1_pt1 | contig 14987 bp, 13 predicted proteins | sample 9134171 | NCBI WGS metagenome assembly JAEEGF01 (sample SAMN16246542, study PRJNA631951) | gut metagenome | biome: gut microbiome; feature: rumen; material: AP-attached | host: Bos | place: Iran: Karaj | collected 2018-10 | reverse complement strand
GAAATTTCTTCCTTCCAACTCCTGAGACGGGTGGATGGAATCCTTCCTGGAAACTGGAACTGGAAGCACTCCTGAGAAAAAAAATGAAAAACTTATTGACAGGAACTGGCGGGTAGCATAGCTTCCCCAAAAACGCGGTACAGCATACCGTAATACAAAATTTCATCCGGCGCCACGATGCCAAGCTTATAGGCTTCGAGGTAACTGGCTCCGGGAGCTCTTCGGAAAAGTTAAGCGTCGTAAAACGTGTTGACAGCAATTTCTGGACAGTTTGGCTTCCCTTAAATATGGTACATAGTACCATAATATGAAATTCACTCCTTAGCCTGCAAAGTTCTTGGTTAATTTTTCGTTTCTCTTTTTTAGTGGTATTTAATACCGTAATTTGGTATTTAAACAACCTCAAACACGGAAGGCGCCCAAGCGCCATTCGAGGTGCGTATGGCTGAAACCTTGTTCTGCAAAAACACGGAGACCTTCGCGGAATCCCTGGCCCGCTGCGGCGTGAAGTACCACTTCGCGTACCCCATCACCCCCGCCACCGACGTCATGAAGCGCATGGCCGTCATCCTGCCCAAGTACGGCGGCAAGATGATGCAGATGGAGAGCGAGCTCGCCGTCTCCAGCGCCGTTGCCGGCGCCGCCTGCACCGGCACCCTTGTCGCCACCTCCACGTCGGGCCCCGGCTTTGACCTTATGCAGGAAGCTATCGGCTTCATGTGCGGCGCGGACCTGCCCTGCATCATCCTCGACTCCATGCGCGTCGGCCCCGGCGACGGCGACATCGTGGGCGCCCAGTCCGACTATTACATGGCCACCCGTGGAGGCGGCCACGGCGACTACCGCGTCCCGGTGCTCGCCCCCTGCGAAGGCCAGGAAATCGCCGACCTCATGCCCCACGCCGTGAAGCTCGCCTACACCTACCTCACCCCCGTGCTCTTCGTCATCGACGGCGTCACCGCCCAGACCACCGAGACCACGACCGTGCCGGACTACCACGACTACTCCGCCGAGTTCGACGTCTCAGGCTGGCAGTACACGGGCACTGAGTACCATCCCAAGCGTGCCCTCATCACCGGCTCCTACGCCCACGAGGACGGCTACAAGATGAACGAGCGCCTGCGCGCCAAGTACGAGGTGATCCGCGAGAAGGAGCAGATGTGGAAGGAGGATTCCATCGAGGACGCCGAGATGATCGTCGTTGCCTTCGGCATCCACGGCCGCATGTGCCGCGATCTGGTCAAGAAGATGCGTGCCGACGGCAAGAAGGTCGGATGCATCCGCCCCGTCACCCTGTGGCCTTTCCCGGACAAGGCCTTCGAGAAGCTCCCTGCAAGCTGCAGGCAGATTCTCGTCATTGAAATGAACCACGGCCAGATGGTCGACGACGTCCGCCTCGCCGTCAATGGACGCCTCCCGGTCCACTTCTTCGGCAAGACCGGCGGCGACACGCCCATGTACACGCTCCGCGAGATGATCGCCGAGACCAGCCGCCTGATGGGGGAATAAGCCATGGCTAGCCTGAAAGAAAGATACGGACAGACGCTCAACCTCGACAAGCTCACCAGCTACTGCCCCGGCTGCGGCCACGGCGTCGTGACCCGCCTCGTGGCGGAATGCATCGAGGAGCTCGACATTCGCGAACGCGCCATCTCCATCGTGGGCATCGGCTGCGGCGGCTTCTCCCACCACTACATGGACATCGACGCCATCGAAGCCACCCACGGCCGCTCCGCCTCCTTCGCGGTCGGCTACAAGCTGGCCCGCCCCGACCGCATCGTCTTCACCTACCAGGGCGACGGCGACACCAGCGCCATCGGCATCGGCGACACCATGCACGCGGCCAACAAAGGCATGCCCCTCACCTGCATCATGGTCAACAACACCGTCTTTGGCATGACCGGCGGACAAATGTCTCCGACCACGCTGGAAGGCCAGGTGACCGCCACCACCGTCAACGGCCGCGACTGCTCCTGGCAGGGCTATCCCCTGCTGGTCCCCGAAATGATGCGAGCCATGCCTGGCGTGAAGTTTTTGGCCCGCGAGACCATAGGCAGCCCCAAGCAGATCCTGCACGCCAAGAAGAGCCTCAAGAAGGCCTTCGAATGCCAGATCAAGGGCCTCGGCTTCGCCTTCGTCGAAATGATAGTTCCCTGCCCTACGGGCCTCAAGATGCCTCCCCTCAAGGCCTACGACTGGCTCCGCGACCGCATGATTCCCTATTTCCAGCCCCAAGTGTTCAAGGACGAGGTGGAGTAAGCCATGTTATTCAAATGCATGTTTTCCGGTTCCGGCGGACAGGGTTCCGCCCTTATCGCCAAGATTGTCTGCAAGGGCGCCATGGAGGAAAACCTCCGCGTCGTCATGACCCAGACCTACGGCATCGAGCAGCGCGGCGGCGACTCGACTGCCTTCGTCATCCTCTCCGACGAGCCCATCGGCTCCCCCATCGTCGAGCAGGACGCCAACGTGGCCGTTGGCCTGAGCCAGACCACCTACCAGTCCTGCTTTGAAGGCACCTGCAAGGGCGGCGTGCTCTTCTGCAACTCTTCCCTGGTCGAGAATCCCGGTCAGGAGGACGGCTTCGAGCAGGTGAAGCTCCCCGTCTCCGACATGGCCGTCGAGCTCGGCAACGTCAAGGGCGCCAACATGGTCATGCTGGGCGCGGTCGTCAAAAAGACCGGCATGCTCAAGAAAGAGACCGTCGAGCACGTCATCGAAAAGCTGCTGGGCGCCAAGAAGCCCCAGCTTGTCGAACCCAACCTCAAAGCTTTCCGCGCCGGCTACGACGCCGTGTAGGGGGAACACCATGGCAGCCAAGAACAAAGTTCACGTCATTGAATCCCGCCGCTGCAAGTCCTGCGGGGTGTGCGTCGCCGTCTGCCCGAAGAAGGTGCTGGAAATAGGCAGCGAACTCAACGAGCAGGGCTACAACTACGTCGTCCAGGCCCGTCCCGAAGACTGCATCAAGTGCAACCTCTGCGGCGTCGTCTGTCCCGACATCGCCCTCGGCGTTGTCGAAGTCCAGGCTTCCGCCTAGCCAGGCAAGCCCCACCCAAGGAGAATAGAATGGCCTCAGATCTTGCACCGCTGTTCCAGCCGAAAAGCGTCGCCCTCATCGGCGCCTCGTCCGACACCAAGAAGTACGGCTACTGGACCGCCAAGAGCCTCTATGAAAACGGCTTCAAGGGCGAAATCTACCTCGTCAACAAGAAAGGCGAGGAGATCCTTGGCCACAAGAGCTACACCGACATCCTCGCCTGCCCCGGCGAGGTCGATCTCGCCATCATCGCCATCGCGCCCAAGTACATCGTGCCCGTCATAGAGCAGTGCGTGCAGAAGGGCGTGAAGGTCGGAATCGTGGTCTCCACCGGCTTCGGCGAGACCGGCGCCGAGGGCAAGGCCATCGAGCAGAAGATGCTCGAGGTCGCCCGCAAGGGCGGCATGCGCATCATGGGCCCCAACTGCATGGGCATGTATTCCGCCAAGCCCAGCCTCAACGCTTCCATCATCGACCTCGCCCCTGGCCCCATGAGCCTTATCCTCCAGTCCGGCAACTTCGGCATCGACCTCAACATCGGCGCCAAGAAGCGCGGCATGGGCTACAGCTGCTGGGCCACCATCGGCAACCAGATGGACATCCGCTTCCAGGACTTCGTCCGCTACGTCAAGGAAGACGAAGCCACCCGCTGCCTGCTCCTCTACATGGAAGGCCTGCGCGTCGAGAGCGAGGAAGACGGTCGCCAGTTCATCGAGGCCGCCAAGTCCACCTGCACCGAGAAGCCCATCTGCGCCATCAAGATCGGCAGGAGCGCCGCCGGCGCCAGGGCCGCGGCCTCCCACACCGGGTCCCTGGCCGGCTCCGAGAAGATCTTCGACGCCGCCCTGCGCCAGGCTGGCGTGGTCCGCGTGGACACGCCGCAGGATCTGCTTGATGCGGCCGAGGCCTTCGCCAAGTGCAAGCCCGCCACCGGAAAGCGCATCGCCGTCCTCACCGACGGTGGCGGCCACGGCGTCATGGCGACCGACTTCTGCGAGAAGTACGGCATGGAGGCCCCGGTTCTTTCCGATGCCACCCGCGCAAAGCTGCTGGAAATCCTTCCCGCCCGCTGCCCCATCAAGAATCCCGTCGACCTCGCCGGCACTCCTGAAGCCGACATGTGGGTCTTCGACCGGTGCCTCGACGTGCTCCTGAACGACCCCGGCATCGACGGCGTCGTCCTCGTCGGCCTTTACGGCGGCTACTGCGACCTCTCCGAGGAGTTCCGCAAGCTCGAGATGGACGTGGCCGTCAGCATGGCCGACCGCATCGCCAAGTCCAGCAAGCCCGTGGTCATGCACTCCATCTACCAGCCCATGGGCGTGGAGAGCCTGAACTACATCTCCGACCACGGCGTGCCGGTCTTCGGCTCCGTCGAGGAGGCCGTCCGCACCATGGGCATGCTCGTCGAGTACTCCCGCCTGAAGGATCAGGTCCAGGAGGAGGAGGCGAGCCAGCCCCCGGCCATGCCCGCCGACCGCAAGGAAAAGGCCCAGGCCATCATCGCCAAGGTCCGCGCCTCCGGTCGCGTCAACTTCGTCGAGACCGAGGCCAGGGAACTCCTCCGCGCCTACGGCATGCCCATCGCTCCGACCTACCTTGCCACCTCCAGAGAGCAGGCCGCCGAACTCTTCGGCAAGTGCAACGGCAAGGCCGTCATGAAGATCGTCTCCCCCGACATCCTCCACAAGACGGACGCCGGCGGCGTGGCCCTCAACATCGACTCTTCCGAGAAGGCCATGGCGGCCTACGACAAAATCATGGCCAGCTGCACCGCCTACAAGCCCGGTGCCGACATCTTCGGCATTCTGGTTACCGAGCAGCTGCCCGGCGGCGTGGAGTGCATCATCGGCTCCAGCCACGACTCCACCTTCGGCCCCACCGTCATGTTCGGCCTCGGCGGCATCTTCGTCGAAGTCCTCAAGGACGTGGCCTTCCGCGTGGCGCCTGTCAACAAGCCTTCCACGGACCGCATGATCACCGAAATCCGTGGCCTCGGGATGCTCAAGGGGGCGCGAGGCCAGAAGCCCTGCGATCTGGACGCGCTTTCGAACGCCGTGAGCGTGGTCTCCTACATGGTGGCCGAACTTGCCGACATTGCCGAAGTGGACATGAACCCAGTCTTCGCCCTTGAGAAGGGCCTCGCTGTCGCCGACGCGCGCATCGTGCTCAAGCAGCAGGACTAGGCAGTCCGCCGCACCAGCCTTTTGCCGGCGGGGCAGGAGGCTTCGGCAACAGCATCGAACAGACTTTCTGCCCCGCTTTTGAAATCAAATTCATTCTATCGAAAAATACATGCCTCCGTCAGGAGAAAAGGGAGAAAACCATGAGAACCGTTAAGCGCTATCCCACTACCACCGGCGACAGCTGGCTTGAAATGTCTTCCTACAAGAACTGCCAGTTTCTGGATCCCAAGGAAATCAAGGAAAACTACGACTATGTGATCGTCGGTGGTGGCTACGGCGGCTACGGTGTGGCCGACAGGCTCGCCGAACTCCATCCTGAAGCCAAGATCGCCATCTTTGAAGCCATCAAAATCGGCAACGGCGACTCCGGCAAGAATGCGGGCTTCATCATCGACGTGCCCCACAACTTCGGCGACCAGGGCAACACCACGTTCGAAGAGAACGAGATGTACTACCATCTCAACACCAGCATCATCAACCGCCTCCAGAAGAACATCGAAGACTCCGGCATCGACGTCGACTGGGACCACTGCGGCAAGTACCTCTGCTGCGCCAACGAGAAGAGCTACAAGATGATGGAGGAAGAGGCCCGCGATCTCGACAAGATGAAGGTCGAGTACAAGATCTACGAGGGCGAGGAGCTCGCCCGCCGCACGGGCACCCACTACTACAAGAAGGCTCTCTACACCCCAGGCACCCTGCTCGTTAACCCTGCCGACGTCCTGCGCGGCCTCTTCACGGTCATGCCCAAGAATGTCGAAGTCTACGAGAACGTCCCGGTCATGCGCGTCGACGAAGGCTCACAGGCCACCATCTACCTGCTCAACGGCAAGCGCGTCACCGCCAACGTCTGCATCATCACCGCCGGTCCCTTCATGGAGGAGTTCGGCGTCTGCAAGCGCATCTTCTGCCCCGTGCTTTCCTACGGCGCCTTCACCCGCCAGTTCACCGACCGCGAAATGCACACCTTTGAAGGCGTGAAGCCCTGGGGCTGCACCTCCGGTCATCCTGCCGGCACCACGGTGCGCCTGACCCGCGACAACCGCATCTTCGTGCGCAACGGCTTCACCTACGGCACCTCCCGCACCACCTCCCACCAGCGCATCCGCTGGGCCATCGGCAAGCTGCGCAGGGCTTTCGAAGCCCGCTGGCCCGAGCTCAAGCACGTCAACTTCGAGTACGTGTACGGCGGAATGATCAACATGACCTTCAACTTTAGGCCCTTCATGATCCGCCATAGCTCGTCCGTGTACTGCTCCGCTTCCGGCGAGGGCGCGGGCGTCTGCAAGACCGCCCTGTGCGGCCACTACCTCGCCGAATGGATTTCCGGCATCCAGAGCGACGAGCTGCGCTTCCTGCAGAAGATCTCCACGCCCAAGCACCTGCCTCCGGAACCCTTCACCACCATCGGCGCCACCATCCGCCTCATGTGGGAAGAATTCCGCGCCGGCAACGAAATCTAGCCTCAACCTCCGAAGCTTGGTTCCCCATGGCAGGAGGGCGCATGTTCCCACGCAGCGCCCTCCCGCCCAGGAAGCAGTCATGACAGCGGCGGGCCAGCCCGTCCAAGGAGCAATCATGAAATTCTATGCACCCAAGTCCGCCACAACCGTTGGCCCCTATTCCCACTGCGTGCAGTGTGGCGACACGTACTACCTGTGCGGACAGGTTCCCTTCCACCCTGTCAGCGGCGAAGTGGTCGGCGACAACATCGAAGCCCAGGCCAAGCAGACGCTGGCCAACCTCATGGAAGAGCTTGAGGCCGCAGGCCTTTCGGTCACCGACATTGCCAAAACCACGGTCTTCCTGAAAGACATGAACGACTTCGACGGCTTCAACAAGGTCTACGCGGCCTTCATGGGCGAACATCGCCCTGCGCGCGTCTGCGTCGGCGTAAGCGAAATCGCCCACGGCTGCCTGCTCGAGATGGACGCCGTCTGCTGGAAGAAAAGCTAGCCTTTCCCTGAACTCCTGACTCCCCAGTCCGGAATGCCCCTTTCCGGACTGGGGCGCCAGGCACAGACGCTCTGGGCCTTGGCGAGAACCCGCCAAACCGTTCCCGCCAAAGCCCAAGGCGCCTGCTGGAAGGACTCCAGCACGCCAAGCCGATCCCTCCATGACCCTCTGGGAGCCCCCACACACCATTCAACTGCATCCAAGGGGAAGGCCATGAGCAACGACAGCAAGCAGACCTTTGCCGGCGATACCGCCGAGTCCAAGCCGACACCGACAGGCGGCGACACCAACATATGCACCGTCATGGGCGCAGGCCCTGTTCTTCCCATCAGCGATGCCAGCCACGTGCAGATCACGAAGGCCATACAGCTCGAGGAAGAGGAAGAGGACAAGATGGAGGAGGAGATTCCCGACTACCTTGACTCCGATGCCGACGCCCCCTGGCGCCCCGGCGTGCAGCAGCCCGCACCCCAGGATCGGCTCAGCAAGGCAGAACGCAGGCAAATCGACAAGCTCCCCTTCTTTCTCAGCTTTGCGGCTGTGGCCGTCTTCTTCATTACGGCCATGATCTTCCCCGAATCCTACCAGGCCGTCATTGACAAGATCCAAGGCGCAATCAACCACCATCTGGGCTGGGCCTACGTCTTCGGCTCCTTCATCACCGTCTTCTTCACCTTTGCCATCATCGTTTCGCCCATAGGCTCCATCCGCATCGGCGGTCCCTACGCCAAGCCCGACTTCACCGTCACCAAGTGGTTCGCCATATCCCTGTGCTCAGGCATCGGCATCGGCATCCTTTTCTGGGGCATAGGCGAGCCCATCTACCACTTCATGCAGCCACCGGCCGGCCTGGACATACAGCCAGGCACCCACCATGCGGCCATGTTCTCCCTCTCCCAGACCCAGATCCACTGGAGCATCGCCCAGTATTGCCTCTACGCCACCTGTGGCGTGTGCTTTGCGCTCATGGCCTTCAACCGCAAGGCGCCGCTGTCCATCATGAGCGGCCTTGCTCCCATGCTCCCGCACAGGCATCTCGGGACCTTCAAGAACATCGTCCACACCTGCTGCCTCTTCTCCATCTGCTGCACGGTCATCGGCTCCATTGCCTCCCTCATCATGATGGTGGCCGCCTCGATATCCTACATCGCCGGCATAGAGCGCGGATTCGCCCTCAATGCCGGCGTGTGCATCTTTGCGACGCTCTTTTTCGTGGCCTCCTCGTCCACCGGCCTCAAGAAGAGCATGGCCTTCCTTTCCACGCAGAACACCAGGATGTTCTTCGTCCTGCTCTTCTTCGTCTTCTTCTGCGGCCCCACCATCTACATCCTCAACATGGGCACCGAGTCCTTCGGCTACATGCTGGGACACTTCTTCCAGCAGTCCTGCCTCGTTGACAGTCCCTTCTCCAAGGACCACTGGGCCAGCAGCTGGATCGTGCCGTACATGGCCTGCTTCTTCGCCTATGCTCCTCCCATCGGGCTCTACCTGGCCCGTCTCGGCAAAGGGCGCACCGTCAGGCAGTTCCTGCTCATGAACGTGCTCGCGCCCACCTGCTTCGTGTACTTCTGGTGCAACACCTTCGGCAGCCTGGCCATCTACTACCAGACTTCCGGCACCTTCGACGTCTGGAACTGGGTGCAGACCAAGGGCCTCGAGTCCACCGTCATCGCCATCCTGCAGGGCTTCCCGCTCAGCACCCTGCTCCTGTGCGTGTTCATCGTGGTGACCATCATCTCCTTCGTCACCCTGGTCGACCCCATGACATCGGTGCTTGCCACGCTCTCCACCAAGGGCATCAGCGCCGAGGAGGAGGCCCCTACCTCCCTCAAGATCGCCTGGGGCTTCAACATGGGCGCCGTTGCCCTGGCCGTCATCACGCTCTGCGGCATCAATGCCGTCAGAAGTCTCTGGATCATCAGTGGCGTGCTCATCCTTGTCATCTTTTTCGCCCTGTGCGTCAGCATCGTCAAAGTCGGCATGCGCATCCTCCGCACTGGCGACAGAAAGGCCGTCCAGCGCATCGCGGCGCACAACCCCATGCTTGAACTGGCCAGGCCCAGCTGCCGGAAGCTCATGCAGAGGCTGGACGAAACGGTGAACATGTGCGTCCCCATCAGCACGGACATGGTCGTCGTCGCCCAGCAGGCCTGCAAGCAGAAAGTCAGGCTCGACTCCGTTATCGGCTCGGCCTTCCCCATCTTTCACTCGGCCTCCGGCAAGGCCTACTGCGCCTTCCTCGACGAGCTGAACCTGCTGAAGATGCTTCACGCCTTCCGCCAGGCCAATCCCGAACTCACCGACGACGAGCTCTCCACCTTCACGAGAGAGCTCGATCTGGTCCGCGGGGAAGGTTCTGCCTTCGATCAGGAGCAGGTCTTCCACGGCGTGCGCTGCGTTGCCTCGCCCATCTTCGGTCGCACCGGCCAGATCGTGGCAACGGTGGCCGTCTCCGTGCCCACCGTGCGCATCGATGCCGAGAAGTCACGGGCTTGCATCGAAGGCGTTGCCCAGTGCGCCGCCGAAATCTCCCGCATCCTCGGCGCTCCTGCCCGAACCTTCGCTCCCTGCCGCAGGAGCATGCTCGACGCTCCCTTCAGCGCCCAGAAAGGCGACGATGCCACGCCAGCCAGCTAGAAGCCCCTCCCCAGAGCACGGAAGCCAGGTGTCCGCGCAGGTGCAGACTTCCGCCTCTCCGCATTTGCAGACCAGATGCCTTTCCCCCATGCATGCGCGCAAGCGGAGGATCCATGCCTGAAGAAAAGAGCTATTTCATTATCCAAGTGCTGGTGAAGGCCTTCACGGTCATCGACATCATGGCCAGGGAGGCCAGGTGGGAGTTCGCCGCCCTCGCCAGAGAGGCCGGATTCCCCAAGGGGACGCTCCAGCGCATACTCCTGACGCTGGCCGATCTCGGCTACGTGTCTCGGGAAAAGGGCGGACAGTACGGCCTCACGCTCAAGTACTACAAGCTTGGCCAGCGCATCGCGTCCAACAATCCCATGCTCGATCACGCCCGCCTCTCCTGTCGCCAGCTTATGCAGGAGATCAACGAAACGGTCAACCTTTGCGTTCCCCTCAACACCGACATGGTCGTCATCGGCCAGCAGGTTTCCTGGCAGACTCTCAGGCTCGACTCCGTCATAGGCTCGTCCTTTTCCCTCTTCCTCTCGGCTTCGGGCAAGGCCTACTGCGCCTTCCTCGACGAACTTAGCCTTCTCAAAACCATGGATCTCGTCCGTCGCACGACGCCGGGAGTGACCGATGCCGACGTGGACGCCTTCATGGAGGAGCTTTCCCTCGTTCGCCGCGAGGGCGTCGCCTTCGACTGGGAGGAGATCTTCCAGGGCGTGCGCTGCGTTGCCGCGCCGATCTTCGACTGCACGGGACGCATCGCGGCCACGGTCGGCATCTCCGTGCCCGTTGTCCGCATCGACGGCGAAAAGTCCAGCGACTGCATCCGGGGCGTCCTGAACTGCGCGGCCCAGATATCCAAAAACCTGGGCGCTCCCGACCACCTCTACTCCAAATGCTCGCGCACCATGCTTGATCCGGCCCCTGTCAGGCACGGCGTAGAAAGCGCCAGGGCTTCATCATGATCAAACGAATAGTCTTCGGGGTCAGCGGCGCCAGCGGCATGCCCCTGGCCGTTGCCGCGCTCAAGGCCTTCCGCAAAGTCAAGGGGCTGGAAACGCACCTTGTCGTCTCCCAGAAATCCTCCATTGTCCTTGACAAAGAGTCGGGGATGAAGCCTGCCGACCTGGCAGGACTTGCCGACGCCGTCTACGATGCCGCCGACATGGGCGCCGGCCCCGCCAGCGGCTCCTGGAAGTGCAGCGGCATGGTCGTCTGCCCCTGCTCCATGAGCACCCTCGCCTCCATTGCGACCGGCGCTGGGCAGAACCTCCTCCACCGGGCCTGCGACGTCTGCCTCAAGGAGCGCAGGCCGCTGGTGCTCGTGGCCAGAGAGACGCCCCTGAGCCTGATACATCTCAAAAACATGCAGGCCGTCACGGAAGCAGGCGCCACGGTCATGCCCTTTATGCCGAGCTTCTATGCCGGGACGCTCGACCTCGAGCGGCTCATGGCGAACTTTGCCGGGCGCATCCTTGACCAGTTCGGCATTGAAAGCGATCTCTGCCTGCGCTGGAAGGGCGACGAAGACAGCAGCGATGTCAGCGTGCGCTAGCGCCACCAGGCCAGCCAGCAGCTTCTCCCACGGCAGGCTTCCCTCTGCGACCCGCCAGAAAGGCCGAACCGCTCCGTCCAGTGCCCGGAGCGGTTCGGCCTTTCCCTGTCCTCTCCACGGGCTCTGCCGCTCCGGCCTCGGAGGCGACGCCCTGGCGCCACCCCGCAACGTTTCTGTTGACTTTCGTGATAAACCGGAATACAAAATGACATTTCACAATACGAAATTCATGCCGGATGGTATCTTTCCACTCCGGCAGTCGGCACCGGAGGTTGTCATGCCGGAGGACAAAAGCTACTTCACCATCAGCGTGCTGGTGAAGGCTTTCCAAGTCATAGACATTATGGCCAGAGAGGCCAAGTGGGAACTCGGAACGCTGACCAAGGAATCCGGACTCCCAAAGGGCACGCTCCAGCGCATCCTGCTGACGCTTGCAGAACTCGGCTACGTTGTCAGAGAAAAGGGCGGACAGTACGCGCTCACGCTCAAGTACTACAAGCTTGGCCAGCGCATCGCCGCCAATAACCCCATGCTTGAGCACGCCAGACCCTCCTGTCGCCAGCTTATGCAGACGGTCAACGAAACCTCCAACTTGTGCGTGCCGCTCAACACGGACATGGTCGTCATCGACCAGCAGGTCTCCTGGCAGATGCTCAGGCTCGACTCCGTCATCGGATCCTCCTTCCCCATTTTCCAGTCGGCCTCTGGCAAAGCCTTCTGCGCCTTCCTCGACGAACTCAGCCTAATGAAGGTGCTGGAGGCCCTGCGACGCGCCTCTACCGGCATCACCGACGCCCAGATGGACGCCTTCAAGGAGGAGCTCGCCACGGTCCGCAGGGAAGGCATAGCCTTCGACTGGGAGGAGATTTTCCAGGGCGTGCGTTGCGTCTCAGCCCCCATCTTCGATTGCACGGGCCAAGTCGTGGCCACGGTAGGTCTCTCCGTGCCCACGGTGCGCATCGACCCTCAGAAGAACGAAGACTGCATCTGCGGCGTTCTGAACTGCGCGGCGCAGATTTCTCGCAATCTCGGCGCGCCGGCCAGAAGCTTTTCTCCCTGCACAAGAACCATGTGCGAGAGGGCGTCCTGCCTGCGCTGACACCATCCTTCCTGCCCCCACTTGTGCCGGCGGGCATCGACGAGGTTTCCGCCGGGGTGCCCTCATCCCCATGGCGCAAACCTCGTCGAGACCCGCGACCGTCATATGAAAAAAGCGTCGCTTCCTCTTTCGTCTTCCTTCCGGCTTCGTTCCTTCCATCCAGACGCAGCGCTCTTCCCGCTGTCTTGCCCCGCGTCTTTCTCCAGCTCCATGCATGGGAAAGGCGGGCCAAGCCTGCCGGGGGAGGCTGCATGCGGAAGTACATGGATGCGGAGGCGGCGCTCATCGCCGTCTGGGCGGACGGCATGGCCCTGCGGGATGTGTCCGATGCGTTGAAGACCGAGGCGGTCTGCCTGGCCGCCGTCCGGCAGTGGGGCCCAGCGCTGGCGTTCGTGCCGAAGGCGATGAAGACTCCGAATGTCTGCCTTGAGACCGTCAGGCAGGACGGCAGGCGCTGCGATGGGTGCCGGCAGCACGGAAGACGGAGGCAGTCTGCATCGAGGCCGTCCGGCAGACCGGCCGGGCGCTGAAGTTCGTGCCGGAGCGCCTGAAGACGCCGGCCGTCTGCATCGAAGCCGTCAGCCGGCGCGGGCTGTCCCTGGAGGATGTGCCGGTCGGCCTGCGGACGGCGGAAATCTGCACGATGGCCGTCCTGCAGCATCCGAGCGCCATGCAGTTCGTGCCGGCCAGGCACCGAGACGCCGTCCGGGATGCCGTCCGGGATGCCCTGGTACAGGATGCGGAAGTCATCACGGAGCCGGAGACCGATGGCCCAAGGCCGTAACGGCAGAACGGCCCCGCGATGGCAGGGCCGTTCTGTTGTTCTATCTATATATATGTAGTGGCACAGGACGTTGGTCTGGCCCGTACCACTGTTTGTTGCGCCTACGCAGCCTGCCCGCTGGAAGGTTGCCGGCCTGCCGTCGTGGACTGCAGCCGGTCAAGCTCATCAGCCCACCACTGCATCATCTCGCGTCGGCGGTCCAGATAGTCGCTGTGGTTGTAGGCTGCCCTGACGGCGTTGTCCGGCTCGTGGGAAAGTTGTGCCTCGACGAGATCGCCGGACCAGAGGCCGCTGGCGTTGGCCGCCGTCGAGAACATGCCCCTGAAGCCATGCAGGGTCATTGCGCTCTTGTCCCAGTCCATGCGCCGGAGGGCAAAGAGTAGGGCGTTGCTGGAGACGTGCCTGGTCGCTGAGGTCAGCGAGGGGAAGAGAAACGGGCTGTCTCCCGCCCTCGCCTTCAGTTCAGGGAGCATAGCGAGGCACTGGCGGGGCAGGGGGACACGGTGCGTCCGGCGCTTCTTCATGCGCTCGGCCGGCACGGTCCACACGGCGCGGGCCATGTCGATCTCGTCCCAGCGGGCGCCGACGATTTCCTGGGCGCGTCCGGCCGTCCATGCCGTGAAGCGCAGGGCATCGCGGACGACAAGGCTGCCGCCGTAGGCATCAATGTCCAGCATCAGACGGCCGATTTCCTCAGGCTCCTGCAAGGCGGCGTGGTGCTTCTGTAAACGCAACACCGGCAGGGCTCCGCGGAGATCCCGGCAGGGATCGGTCTGGACGACACCGATGACAACGCCGTAGCGCATGATCCTGGAAACAATGCCGAGGACCTTGTGACCTGTGGCGCCTCGGTCTCGGCAGACTGGCTCGATGGCGCGGAGAACGTCCTGGACGCCGATTTTCGCCGGATCGGCCTTGCCGAGGCTAGGAAGCAGGTAGAGCTCAAGCTGCCGGCGGTTCTGGTCCGCGTAGTCCGGTGTCCAGCCCGGCGTCCGAAGCGCCAACCACTTGTCGGCCAGTTCTTTGAACGTCATGATGGTGGGCATGCGGGGATCCCGGCCTGCGCGAGCATTGGCCCGGTTTTCAAAATGCCGTTTCCGGGCTTCGGCGATGGAGACCTCGGGCCAAAGGCCGAGGCCGATGTCAAGATCTCGCCCCTGGAAACGGACTCTGGAAACCCATCGCTTTGTGCATTCCGTCTGGGCGCCAGTCAGGGGCATGACCATGATGAATAGACGCTCGCCGTCGGCGACCATGTACTTTCTGTCCCTCGGCTTGAGCATCTTAATAGCTGAATTTGTGAGATTTTTCGTCGACATAGTGGTTTAGACCTCCCTGAAATGCGTGTACCACCCCTGATGCCACTGTCGTGGCGCGGGGCCGAATGTATTGGGGCTCTCCACGATGGACGTCTGTTAACCTCCTGGGAAATAAAAAAAAAGAAAATCAACGACTTGCTTGAGAACAAGAGGGCAAGAGCGCTGATTTCCTAAGTAATTTGAGGCAAAATAGAGGATGTGGCGGAAAGGGAGGGATTTGAACCCTCGATACAGGTTTAAGCCCGTATACTCGCTTAGCAGGCGAGCTCCTTCGGCCGACTCGGACACCTTTCCGCTTGACCTGTGACTTGTAGGCGAAAGCTTTAGAAATGTCAAGAGCGTTTCACATTTGTTGACCGTAGCTTGCCTCGCGCGTAGAATATCCGCTTCAGATTTCACTCTCTCTGCGAGGAA
>JAEEGF011414711.1_pt1 | contig 14987 bp, 9 predicted proteins | sample 9134171 | NCBI WGS metagenome assembly JAEEGF01 (sample SAMN16246542, study PRJNA631951) | gut metagenome | biome: gut microbiome; feature: rumen; material: AP-attached | host: Bos | place: Iran: Karaj | collected 2018-10 | reverse complement strand
TAACGGAAAAACCCCGCATATTAATTCCCGATACTTTTGTCCTGAGACGCCTACTTTGACAATTATGTAAAAATCCTACTACACAACTGCCATCATCTTGTCGGTCTATATCTGCCGAACACAATACTAATTATAGTAACGCTGATAATCGCATATTCAAATCAGATACGCCGTCTTCTATCAAAACCTTAATTTGAAAGGATTTGCCTTCGCTGTATTTATGGGGGCTGATTGTCTGTATTTATCAATCTTTATCTATAGATCAAAGCATATAAAATGCAATTTTTTCTCAAAATAATAGTTGACATTTATTAAAATAAGCATATCATAACATTATTATAGCTGATGTTGGAGACGCTTATGAAAGGACAATCTGAAGAAGAGAAGCGGAGGGTACTGTCGATTGCCGGCAATCCCAAGAATGGGCTGGTGGAACGGCTTAACTCAATTCCGAATGGATATAGAATCCTTCAGCGTACTTATCATTACGATCCTTCGCAAAAACGGACGTATGGCAATAAAAGGGCCATCGGCGTAGTAATTGACGACAAATATCTGACCATTGAAGAATACCACGCCCGGTACACTCGTCACGGCAAATCCCGGGTGGTTATTCCAGCCATACCTGAAGAAACCGCGCCAGAACCTGAGCCAAATGACACTGGCTATGATTTCGGTTCAATTGAAACCAGACTTGTCGGAGCAATTCCGCTGCTGTATCAAATGGCCTTAAATTGCCATATTGCCGAGGATTTGTCCCGGGCATACGGCGAGGAATTTTCCCCGGAAATTCTTTCGCTGGCTCTTCACTGGATACAAGACCGGGATAATGTGGCCAGACGCTTTTACAGGTTTTCCGAAAGTTTTGCTCTGCCCTTCGCCGGGACAATGAACGAGGAACAGATTTCAAAAATATATTCGTATCTCGGAAAGGACAAAAAGGCGCTTTCTGCCCTGTTTTCACTGAGATGCGGCAGACTTAAGTCAAAAACTTGCGTCAGCTATGATTCAACAAGCATTCCAACCAAGGCCAGCGACGTTTACATCCAGCAAACATCCAGGACCAAGGAGAATGAGACAGCTCCGATGATGCACCTGTCATTGCTGGTAGAACAAAGCACCGGAATGCCTGTCATGTACAACCTGTTTGAAGGAAAGACACCGGATTGCAATACGGTTGAAGATATAATTGCAAGAATCGAAGAACTGGCCGGCGACAAGGATCTGGTATTTGTTATGGATCGCGGTTACGAGGCGGTTCGCAATTTATGCGCCTGCGCTGACAGTGAAAAGAAATGCCTTATGGCAGCCAGAACGCTGGAATCAGCATTTATTACTGAAGTGCGCGAGCATTTTTCAGACTTTTGGGATGCTTCTTCTTACGTCCGCAATACAAAAGCCATCCATGGTCATACCATGAAGAAAACACTGAAGTACAGAGGGAAGGAATTCAGTATCTGGGTTCACATTTTCAGGGATGATGAGAAGAGCAAAATCGAGAATGCGGCATTCTGCAAACAGCTGGATGACTTCGAGCGTTTGTGGACAAACAAGTCTGTAAATGAACGCAAGGGCCTGTTGAACAATCCGTTAATGGATTTCTATAAGTGGTCAGGTCTTGAAGGGGATTTAGTCAGAGATCCAAACGCAATGAACAGCTATACCGAAAATTTCGGATTCTTTGCAAACATATCCACTTATGAGATGACAACTGAGGAAGCCTACAGAACCTACCACGAAAGAGACAGCATTGAGAAATGCTTTGAATCCGGAAAAATGAGCATTAAACTTGATACGGCCAGGGCTCATTACCAGGATACGATGGAAGGCAGATTTGTGGTGGCTTTTGTCGCTCTCAGCATTCTTGCGGAACTGAAATCACAGCTGGCAAAGGAACGGGTATTCACGGATAAGCGCAAGAAAACGCTTAAGCCGCATACCTTCAGCGTTCCTGATGTGATAGATATAACAAGGGCTATTGCGATACACTATGCCGTAAAGAGCAGACACTTCTGGGCGTCAGGACTCACGAAGGAAGTATCAAAACTGTGTATTGCATGCGGGGTAGATAAAAACTTCTACACCAAGCAACCGGCATACATCAAGTCCCTGACAGCAATCTGCAGAAATTTCCATGTCAACGGATAGTGCCACACCTTTTTGATCGGGATGTTGATCTTGTATTGATGGAGATGTCTGTTTAGGCGTCTCAGGAAAAAAGAATTAGGACATAAGCGCCGTTTACAATGACTATGCGGACGTGATCATTGTTCAAGTATTCTCTTGACGCTTCTGTCTTTTCTTTGCTTCCTTTTCCATTTGTTTTCTTTTTCGTGACGGTATTGATATGAAATGCGCTTTCTCCAAAATGTCCCTGGCGATTCTGCTTTCCATGGGACTTACAGCCTGCGGCGGCGGTGGCAGCAGCGGAAATAACAGCAGCAATGCTGATGATACGGCGGCTTCTCTTCAACTGGGACTTCAGGTTATTGACGGCTATGTTGAAGGAGCAATCTGCTTCGGAGATGTAAACCGGAACGGCTCCCGGGATGCCGCTGAGGCCTGGAAAACCACAGATGCTTCAGGCAAGGCCGTTTTAGAAATTCCGGAAAGCGATCTTAAGGATTCCTCCGGGAATCTCGCTGACCATGTCCGGGTTATCTGCGAGGCTGCCAGTTCTCAGGCCACGGATCATATCTACGGCGCCAGCACCAGTCTGACTCAGAATACGGTGTTTTCCCGGGAGGTGTTTTTTGACCGGAACAATCCTGATGCCATTTATACCATTACTCCATTCAGCACTCTGGCAGATCTGACCATTGCGGCCGGAGAGCATGGATCTCTGACATCTGATGTGTACACGGCATCCCTGGAAAGCGTGACTGCCGCCGCCGGGGTTTCCAGAGCCGTTACCGATATTGATTACAACAGCGACATCACCAATGCTGACGGACTCCGGGCTTTGGTGGCCGGGGAGCTTCTGGCGCGGAATAACGTTCTTCCGGAAAGCGCGGCAGCTCTTGAGACCAGACTGGAAAGCGCCAGTACGGGCACTGACAGCGTAACTGCCGAGATTGCCAAATACAAATCCCTGATTGATTCCGTATATGACGGTCTGGCAAGTCAGGAAAGCATTACCGGAAATGATGTGATTACTGCTTTGAACAATGCATCATCCGATAATCCTGCCAACCCCGGAGAAAATACTGATGACCCTGACAATCCGGGGGGCAGCACTGACAATCCTGATAACCCCGGCGGCAGCACCGATGACCCGGATAACCCGGGGGGCAATACCGATGACCCTGACAATCCCGGCGGAAATACCGATGATCCGGTTGTTCCGCCCAGCCCCGGCGGCAACGATAATCCCTCCGGGCCGGACAATCCCCAGGGCGAGGATGAAACCGAAGAACCTTCCGATGGGACAGCTGTTACCAAACACGATCTTTTCAGCAGCTACACCGGAGAGTATGGTGAAAACCTGGCAGATCCGGAAGCTCCGCAGTTTAATGCCGTAATTTATGTAAACATTACGGAGGCTTCTGTTTCACTGGATGGCGTTAATTACCAGAGGCTTAATGACGGAGATTCCTTCTTCGGCGCCACCGTTAACGGCTCGCTGGATGACAATGGGCACAGCTATGTTACCGTGGATCTTTCCGGGCTGGAGGTTCCCGGTCTTGATGAGGTGATTCCCCAGATTGTCCTTTCCGGAACAGCGGAGAATGCCACCATCGAATTTGCCGGGAAGAAGAATGCCGTAATCGGCCTTACTCTTAACGGCGTCGATATTTCCAGCGGCGCCTATCCGGCCATTGTGGTGAGCCCCAAGACCGCCACTGCCTTTATTACGCTTAAAGGGGATAACTACCTTACCGACGGCCGGGTCTTCGGCACCGGGTACAGCTCCGCAAACGGCGTGGAATTCTATGATGACAAAGCCGCCTCCCCGGATACCAGCGACGAGGATCTGGTTAAAACCGCCAAATGGGCTCTGGGCTCCAGCGACAACGGCACCCTGAGCACCAAGGGCACCCTGCGCTTCAGCGGAGACGGCCGGCTCACCGTCAGCACTGCCTATAAGCACGGCATCTATGCCAAAAACCGCATTTACGTGTACGGCGGCGCCATTGGCGTTTACAACGAGGGTCGGAACGGTCTTCAGAGCAAGAACGGCTTTGACATGCACGGCGGCACGGTTTACGTGGAAGGCGTCGGAACGCATACCAACAAGCAGAGCCGCGGCATTATCGTGTCCGGCGATGAAAGCGAGGACGGCGCCGGACTGGGCGGCATGACCTTTACCGGCGGTCAGGTGACCATTAATACCGTGGGGAAGGCCATCAGCGCCAAGTGGGACATTGAGGAGGATGCGGAAACAACCGATACCGCAGATGACCCGCTGCCGCTGATTACCATTACCGGCGGCAATTTCGCCATCACCACCACCGGCCAGATAATCGATTCCGACACCAGCAATTACATCACCTACTATGACGAAGACGGCGTGGAGACTTATGAAAAGAAGTCCTGCTCCCCGGAGGGCATTGAAGGCAAGTACGGCGTTGATATTTCCGGCGGCAGCTTCGTCATCAATACCACCGATGACGCCCTTAATGCCAGCAGGGACGGAGACGGCTTTATCAGCATCTCCGGCGGCCAGGTCTTCCTTAACTCCTCCGGCGCTGATGCCATTGACTCCAACGGGGATATAAACATTTCCGGAGGCACGGTGCTTTCGGTTTCGACTCTGGGCAGCGAAGACGGCTTTGACTGCGACGGCAAGCTGACCATAACCGGCGGCATTCTTGCCGGCATCAGCGGATCCAGCCATGAGTATGCCAGCACCGGCTCAGCCACTACCACCCAGAACACCTTCGTTATCGGTTCCTCATATCTGGGCTCCCGGAACACCTCCATGGCCGTTACCAATTCCGCGGGAACGCCGGTATTCGCGCTGACTCTGCCGGATTCGTCTTTCAGTCTGGCCACCATTTCAGCTCCGGAACTGAATGACGCCGACACCTACAGCATTCATTCCGGCGTTACCCTGACCTCCGGCGAGAGCTTCCGCGGACTTTATACGGAGATGCCGGCCTTCAGCGGAGGCTCGGTAACCGGAACCATAACCACTGACAGCAGCACTCATGTTTATACCGCTCTTTCCGGCGGCGGCATGGGGCCCGGGGGCGAGACTCCGGGAAGCAATGGCGGCGGCACCGGCCCCGGGGGTGAGCCTCCGGGGGGCAATGGCGGCACCAGCCCCGGGGGCGAACCTCCGGGAGGGAACAGTGGCGGCACAGCTCCGGGAGGCGGCAGTTCAGCGGACATTACCTACGAAGCCGCGACCATGATTACCGCCGCAGAAACCCAGAGCGGACAGACATATGCCAGCACTTCCGCAGATGTCAGCGCTCTCATCATATCCGGCGCAGTGTCAGCTGACATCATTAATCCCACGGTTACCAAAACCGGTGACTCGAACGGCGGCGATGACTGCAACTTTTACGGTCTTAACGCTGCGGTACTGGTGAAGGACAGCGCTATTGCCACCATCACCGGCGGCACCATCAGCACTCAGGCCACCGGAGCCAATGCGGTATTCAGCTACGGCGGTAACGGCGGACAGAACGGCGCGGCCGGCGACGGCACCACGGTGATCATTTCCGATACGGTAATCACCACCACGGGCAGCGGTTCCGGCGGAATTATGACCACCGGCGGCGGCATTACCAAGGCCGAGAACCTCACGGTTACCACCAGCGGCAGCTCCTCAGCTCCCATCCGCACTGATCGCGGCGGCGGCGAGGTGTATGTCTCCGGCGGCACCTATACCTCCAACGGTCTGGGATCTCCGGCCATTTACTCCACGGCCAAGGTGCATGTCGCAGAGGCGACTCTGGTATCCAACCTCTCCGAAGGCATTTGCATCGAAGGGGAAAACTCCGTGGAGCTGGTAAACACCTCGCTCACCGCCAGCAATACTAAGAGAAACGGGAATGCCCAGTTCCTGGACACCGTTATGATGTACCAGTCCATGTCCGGCGATGCCAATAGCGGCCAGTCCTCATTCACCATGACCGGCGGCATCATTGAGAGCAAGAGCGGTCATGTGTTTCATGTGACCAACACCAATGCCAAAATCACGCTGAACGGCGTGGAGATCACCAATTCCGATCCGGAAAACATTCTCCTCTCCGTTTCCGATGACGGCTGGAGCGGCGGTAGCAATTCCGCGGCCCTGTATGCTTCCGATCAGTATCTCAGCGGCAATATCAAAGTTGGCAGCAATTCCTCCCTGACGCTGCAGCTGGAGAGCTCCACCTTTGCGGGCGCCATTGACTGCAGCATCGTAAATGCGGCGGGAACCACGGTGTCCACCTCCGTCGGAACGGTGGCCGTTACCCTGGCGGATTCCTCCAGTGTCTGGGAACTTACCGGGGACAGTTACGTTACGTCCTTCACCGGCAATGCCTCTCAGGTCTACGGCAACGGCTACACCCTTTATGTGAACGGCGTGGCTCTAGAGGGTACAAACTAAGGGCTTAAGCATGAGCTCATGAATTCTTAAGCTTAAGATAAGAGAAAGGGCCGGACGTTCCGGCCTTTTTTGTTTTGCGGGGGCGGATCAGCCCCGCCGGAAAATATCCCCAAAAATACCGTCGTTAATATCGTTATCCGGACGGTATTTTTCAGAATTTTTGCGGTGAGTTTTTGGGAGTCAGAAATTCATGCGCTGAAGGAACCCGGCAAACACGCATATCACAAGGTTTTCTGATTGGCGGAGGAGCTTGTCAAAGAGATCGTCTTTTCCGGATGTAGATACAAATATCCCCGGGAAGAAATGATAACTTACAGGAAGTGGTCTGAGAATGAGGTGGATCTGAGCATAAGGCGGATCTGAGAATAAGGAATAGGCAAAGAGGTGAGAAATGAAGAAGAATGGGAAAGCAAAGAAGGAGAAAACTGGCTGGTTCAATAATGACCGATCCGAAAAAAGGAAGGGGGCTCATCATGAACCCCCACAGCTCTCCGGAACGTCCCTGTTCCGATATCTTTATCGGCGGCGCTTATTTCATCCATGAAAACCGCTTCGGAACGTCCCTGTTCCATCCGCCGATATTTTCATTTTAGACGATTCCATTTTATAAACAACCGGGAAAAAGAAGCTTCCGGATTCCGGCTTACATGAGAAAACTGAAAATTCCGGAGTAAATCCCTGTTTTAAAGGCTTCCCGGGATTTTTGGCTTACCCGGCGATGGGATATTTTCCGAAAAAGCCCCATTGAGATATGGCAAATGTCTCACAAGAATCGGGGCAATCTGTGAGAGTTTTTGGTTATGCTTCAGCCCTGCCGGAAAATATCCCGGAAAATGCCATCGTTAATATCGTTACGCGGCTGGTATTTTTCGAGCTTTATTTTTCAGAATTTCTGCTTTCAGTTTTTGGGAATCAGAAAATCATGTGAAGAAGGAACCCCGGCAAACACGCATGTCACAAGGTTTTTAGCTTAGCAGAGGAGCTTGTCAAAGAGATCGTCTATGCCGGATGCAGATACAAACATCCCCGGGAAGAAATGATAACTTACATGAGGTGGATCTGAGTATGAGGCGGATCTGAGAATAGGGAAGAGGCAAAGAGGTGAAGTAAGAAAGGAGAGAAAGGGTAAGCAAAGAAGGAGAAAACAGGCTGGTTCAATAATGCCGGTTCGAAAAAAGGAAGGGGGCTCATCATGAACCCCCACAGCTCTCCGGAACGTCCCTGTTCCGGTTCTTTATCGGCGGCGCTTATTTCATCCATGAAAACCGCTTCGGAACGTCCCTGTTCCATCCGCCGATATTTTCATTTTAGACGATTCCGTTTTATAAACAATCGGGGGAAACGCGCTTCCGGATTCCGGCTTACATGAGAAAACAGTGAATCCCGGCGGAAACGCCTGTTTTAAAGGCTTTCCGGGATTTCCGGCTTACCCTGAGATGGGATATTTTCCGAAAAAGTCCCCTGAAGATATGGCAAATGTCTCACAAAGATATGGGCAATCTGTAAGACTTTTTGGTCAGGGAATCAGCTGCAATGCACATGAATAGCTGAGGGAATCCTGGAATGAGGTGAAGCGATGGGAATTGGAGATAAAAAAACCGGACAAATACGTTTTTGTATCAGATTTAAAGTGCTGAACTCATTATTGATCGACCTCAGATCTGATATTATGCTTTTCTTGAAGGATGCTATCACATCAGGGCCTCGATCTCCGGAAGCGGATAAGTTTCGTGGCCCGCTTCGTGGAATACCGGAGATGCTTTATTCCGGGAAAACAGCATTATTGTGAATTTCATCATAAACCTGTTTTCAATGCTGAATTCCAATAATCACATGAATAAGGACAAACATTATGGTTAAGCCTGTTAACATCGGTGTCGAGACGTTTCATGAGCTTATTGAGAGCAACAGTTACTATGCGGATAAAACTTCGTTTATCAGAACTGTCTTTAAAGACATCACCTCAAAGGTGCTGCTTATAACCAGACCGAGAAGATTCGGCAAAACCATCACCATGTCCACCTTCTATGACTTTCTGGCTCTCAACCCCGATAATCCGGAGGATGTATCGCGTCAGGAGAATTGGTTCCGGGAAACAGAGATATTTTCAGACAGGGAGTTCTGCCGTGACTTTATGGGCAAATTCCCGGTGATATTTCTGACGCTTAAATCCGTTGCCTCCAGCAACTTTAATGATTCCTATAATCAGCTGGCGCATGTTGTCTGGTTGCTGGCGCGGAATTTTTCTTATCTGAAATCAAGCTCTGCGCTTGACGATGAAGACAGGGAGTCTTTCAATAATTTACTGAGCATCGGTCATTTGAAGGAAAGATCTGACAAAACAGATCTTACCAATGCCCTGCTTACCCTCACAAACCTGCTATACAAGCATCATAAAATCGAACCGGTGCTGCTCATAGACGAATATGATGTTCCGATAGCCAAGGCCGCCCGTTATGGTTATTACCGTGATATGGTTGATGTGATCGCCCCTTTTCTGTCCGCCGGATTAAAGGGTAACACCAATATGAAGAGAGCAGTGGTTACCGGATGCCTGAGAGCGGCCAAGGAAAGCATCTTTACAGGTTTGAATAATTTCAAAAACTGCAGCGTTCTGGATACCGGCAAAAGGGCTATTTCACGGGGAATTGGCTTTACGGAAGAAGAAACCAATGCCGCGCTGTCCTATTACGGCCTTGATAAATATCGGGATGAAGTTAAAAAGAACTATGACGGATACAACTTCGGAACACAGCATATGTACTGTCCGTGGGATGTGATGTCCTTCTGCGACGACGGTTACGAACCGGCCGGGGAGCATGATGAAGCAATTACCCCGGACAATTACTGGCTCAACACCAGCGGCAATGACGTCATTGAAGAGTTTATGGGGTACATTCAGCCTGAGGACGTTGATAAGATGCAGGATCTTCTGGACGGAAAAAGAGTTACCGCCGAAGTTCGCAAAGCTCTGTGCTACGGAGATCTCAGCGCGCATGATATCAATGATTTCTGGACGCTCCTCCTTTACACCGGCTATCTGACATTCGATCCGTCTGTCATCGAGCGGAAAGACGATGCCTTTCTGTACCAGCTTTTTATCCCGAATCAGGAAATCAGGTCATGCTTCAAATCTCGCATTCACGGATTTTTCAGCAGGAATCCGGTTATGAAAAATCACGCCGCGGATTTTATCAAGAGTCTGTTTTCCGGCAATGCCGCGGAAACGCAGGAGCATCTCAGCAGTCTTTTGGCCAAATATGTTTCCATCAGAGACTTTGCCACTAACGCTCCGAAGGAAAACTACTACCACGGTTTTATAAACGGTCTTCTGATTAACGGAGTTTCCCTGATTCAAGAACAGAAATCTAACTTTGAATCCGGGGAGGGATATATAGATCTGATCATAAAATCAGCCGGCAATAAACGGATTATTGTCATCTTAGAACTGAAGCAGACTGAGGATGAAAACCGCGATACGGTGCTTATAGCCAGATCGGCCATAGATCAGATTCTCGACAAAAAATATGCCGATCCTTATCTGGAGAGAAATGATATCGACGGGATTTACGCTTACGGCATCTCCTTCTGCAAAAAAAGCTGCTCGGTGGCGGCGCGGACTTTGAAGTAACCGTATCAGGTTTAAAGCGTTTACTTCCGGTAGCGGACGGGTTTCCGGGGATCGGAAGATGAATTTTTGCAGACACCGGGCAAAAACTGAGTTTTTGAGAAGCCACAATTTGTAACAATTTAGTTTGATTTTTCCGGAACATGTTCCCCGGGCTTTCTGTCATAATGAATATACAGCAGAGCTCGTTTTCGCTCCGCCTGAATTTTTCTGTCCGCTGGCTTTGTAACCAAAAGGAACTTTTTATGAATTTTAAAAACTGCAAGCCTCTGATCCTCGCCGCATGTCTTGCCGTAACTCCGGTTGCCATGACAGGATGCACCGCTTCGGGCGAGCATATCAGCGCCTACAAGCATCTCAGAACCCAGCTCAGCTATTCCCAGACCTTCAGAATTCCCTCCGACGGGCATGAGGTGGTCTATCTGGGCATACGGGATCTCTCCGGCGTGAATATGGAGAACGATGTTAACCACTATCTCCGGGAAGCTTTTCTGAGCCGTCCCGGCTTTACCATGACCACGGATCCCAAGCAGGCCACCCTCAGGGTATATGTTTCCTTCCTGCCGGTTCAGGCCGCGAGTCATAACGCTCAGGGCGGTGTGGCCACTGGCGCCCTTGCCGGCGCTGCCGTGGGCACCACCATTGCCGCCACCACCCGGCATCTCTACTGGCGTCCTGAGGGCAGCCTGCTGGTGCTGGGCCTGGGACTTCTGGGAGCCGGCATCGGCTATGCGGCGGAGAGCGAAATCAGAATTGACCGGATAATCATGTCCATGGATCTGGAGGTAGAGCATTCCGACGGCCCGTACTCCGCTAAGTCCGGAAATTATGACACCTACCGCACCACCGTTACCTGCTCCGGCAGTCAGATGAACATGGATTACCGTTCGGCGAAGCCGGAAATGCTGAGATCCATGGCTGACGGCACGGTTAACATGATTTTCTTCAGATAGTCCGAAGGACTGTACCTGTCTTTCCCCGAAGCCCGGCTCTGCCGGGCTTTTTACCTGGGAATATTTTCCGGAACAGGTCACAAAAATGCCGGAATGCCTGCCGGAGTCTCAGATCCGCAAACACAGATGTGATGCCTTGTGCTATCATTACGCTGTTTTTTAGCGAGGTGAAAATACATACGATGAAATTACGCTCACTTGTTCTGACATTAACCGCCGCCATGACCATGGCCGGCTTCGGCGCTGCCGCTGCCGCCGAGTTCAGCGCTGCCCAGAAGGCCGAAATTGAAAGCATTGTGCATGACTATCTTCTTAATAATCCGGACATCATGCTGGAGGTTGGGGATAAGCTCAAGGCCAGACAGGAAAAGCTCCAGGAAGCCCAGAGAGAAAAGGCGGTCAAGGAAATTCTGGCCAATCCGAACATCCCCCAGTCCGGAGCCGAAAAGCCCAAGCATACCATCATTGAATTCTTTGACTATAACTGCGGCTATTGCAAGCAGGCCAAGCCTCATACCATGAAGGTGCTGGAGAAGCATAAGGACGTTCGCTACTACTATTTGGAATTCCCCATTCTCACCGAGGTTTCGTATCACGCAGCCCGGGTAGGCGTGGCCATTTACGCCATGAATCCGGATCTCTATGTGAAGTACAACAACGATCTCATGACCAGAAAGGCCCGGCTGCAGAACGAGGCGGAGATTCAGGCCGAGGTAGAGGCGCTGGGACTTAAATGGGCCGAGGTAGCGGCTCTTTCCAAGTCCGCTGCGGTAAGCGATGTGCTGAGCCAGATCAGAACTCTGGCGGATCAGATGCAGGTAACCGGCACCCCGTCCTTCATTATCGACGGTGTTCCCATGCACGGAGCTCCCCGTTCTGTTGAGACCGTGGAGTCTTACTTTAAGTAAAGGAAAGACCTATCCCTGCGGGAGCAGGGATCCCAGGAGCCCGCCCGCCGCGGGCTTTTTTGATCCGGGGAAAGCAGTCCGGAACCTGCCCGATGCTTCGGATCTGCCCCCTGAGCTACTTACATGTTAAAATTGAGCCGCGGCGGCGCTACGACGTTCCCGCTTTAACTCATACGATACGAGACAACGATTATGATTTCCAATGCAGATCCGGATTTTACCGCTCTGGTAAAGAAAACCGCCGGCATATTCTGGCCCTGGGATGATACTGACAGTGCCGATGGCATCTCCGGCGCCATTCTTTCCCTGATGGACGTTATCGCCGACCGAAACGGCCGCCTGGAATCCGCCGAGGATCCCCTGTATCAGGATGGCCTCAGACTTCTGGCCTCCAGGCTGGAGGATTACCGGCGGGAAAACGGCGGCCTCTCCAATGCCGAGGCCTGGCTCCTTGTTTACGGCATCGCCGGAGCCATGTCTTCCGAAAACCGGAAGGACAAAACCCCGCCGGAGGCGCTGGCTTTGGCTCTGAACGATCTTTATCCTGAAAACAGCTACGATGATACCGGCCGGCTGGTGCGGGACTCCGCTCCGGCGATATTCGGACTTCTGAGTCAGGGTTTTCAGCCGTCGCCCCTGTCCGGCACCGGGGATAATCCCCATGCGGAGTCCTTCAGGCTCCTGGTGCGGGAATACCGGAATGTTTCCCCGGGGGAGGCGGAGATGATTTTCGGGGCGGTGAATCTCCTCCTGGTGCATCTCCGGGCCGTGCCCGGAGCTTAAGACGGCAACCGGACGGGCGGCTCCTGCCATGCGCAGGGCTGCCGCTTTTAAGTCCGGATTAATCAGAACAGTAAATCAGAACGGGAGGCGCAGTGTTTCAGTGCCGGTCATACAACAGACGCATGAATGTCTGGTATGTTTATGAGGTTGATTACGTTTGGGATGAGGCCAAACAGAAGAAGGTGCAGAGACGGAAATGCGTCGGCAAAATTGACCCGGAAACGGATCAGGTGATTCCCAATGGCAAACGGGGCCCGGCCCGCGTTACCCCGGGGGACATCAGTCAGTCTGCCGCCGGCTCCGGCAAGGAGCCGGAATCACGGGCGAAGAGGGCGGCTTCTTCTTCATTGTTAACCGGAAGAAAATTCAAAGCGAAAGCGCAGAAGCTCTCCCGGACGCTGAAGGATTTGTCGGAACAGCTGGCCGTCATCGCTCAGGATTTGGATGAACTCCTTGAATGCGATGACGAAGATGAAGACGCATCACCCGAAGAAATGCCGTTATCAGAAGAAGAACAGTCGTAGCGGGAGCTTTTTGGGAACGGCTTATGTTTTCCGCGGGGCGGCACGCCTGACTTTGCATTCTGGAAAAGCCCCGGTTTGTCGCTTTCTGTTAATTCCGGGGGCGTCCGGATTTTTCAGCAGCGACGCCAGGAAGCCACCTCTTTAATGATTCTGTCGCAGTTTGCCTGGGATAAATCTCAGACAAAAGCGCCTTCTCCTATTTTGCTGATTTTCCTGATTGCGGCTTTAAATTTATTTCTGCTAAGGCTGTAATACGGGATAACAGCATGGAAACATTTTATAAAAATCAAAAATAAACACATCCCGGCACATGGCATGATCAAATATCATGTGCGATTTAACTATTCGGATCCAACCTTTGTCCTTCTTAATGATGACTGGCGCTCCCTGCGCTATATCCATGATTATAGCCGGTATCATACCCGGTATCATACCCCAGATTATAAGCGTAATTCATGGCTAAATACATTTCCTGAGAAGAACAGTCCCAGTTGCCAAACTTTTCTTTTAAACGATCAGAGTGCGGGAGATTGCCGTTTAATTCCTCCGGAAGATCCATTTGTTTGATATTGCTGTTTTTTTCAAAAGAATTAATGTTTCTGTTCGTTGTACGTTTTTTATAATTTTTAGATGTGCGGCGATGCCTGTTGTTTAATCGATGCTGTTTATTTTTGTAACTGTCAATAAAACTGATAATTTTTTCATGATCTTGATTATTTTTACCTGGGGATAATATAAATCCAATTATAAAACACACTATAGCTAAAATAAAAAGAGTAAAGAAAACAACAGAACGAGTTGTGCTAAACTGAAACTCCCACGAGCCAAAAAACGCAGTAAAAAAACCAAAAACTATATTTGCTATGATACAGCCAACAAAACCAAACAAAAATATTTTCCCAACAGTCTCCCTTTTAATACTCATAACAAGCCTCATCTAACACTTCAGAACTAAAATAATTCTTCTTGTTTATAATTATAACAATTTAATCTGCAATCCGAAATTCACATTTTTGAAAGAAAAACGAATATGAAAACAATAAATACTATTGCTATAATTACCCCATTGATGATGCTTAATATTCTTTGACCTTCTGTTAAACCTCCGGGAGGAGAGTACCGGTGATGGCAGGCATCAGAATGACCGGCATCATACGCCCTGCGCATCATTCTCATCTGTTCCCCGGCGGACATTCCGCAGTAGGTATTTCCGTAAAAACTTTCGGCAGAGCCTTCATTTATGTAACGGTTTGTTTTTTTAACAGAAGAACCCCACTGATTACCATTGCCATTTTTATGATTTTTCTTATTGTGTTTTCTGTTAGAAGAGCCAGAGTTTGAATATTCCTCAAAGCCGGTAGTTTTCCATACCTGATTTTGGGTTCTTCTTCGGTGTTTCTTCTGAGGAACGACCTTTAACCCGCCCAGCTTCCAGTTTTCATCAGAAGGCGCTTTGATAATGCTTTCCTCTTCTTCTCTCTGGTAATACTGACGTACCGTTCCGTTTGGATCAAGTGAATATTTTACTGCCATATCTAACCTCGTTTTATGCTTGCATTATAATCCGGCTTCCGTAACCAAAATTTGGCTGCAATTATAGCACAAATGCACTGGTCAAAAAATATACAGGCCCCGGTGACGGATATA
>JAEEGF010268020.1_pt1 | contig 14987 bp, 11 predicted proteins | sample 9134171 | NCBI WGS metagenome assembly JAEEGF01 (sample SAMN16246542, study PRJNA631951) | gut metagenome | biome: gut microbiome; feature: rumen; material: AP-attached | host: Bos | place: Iran: Karaj | collected 2018-10 | reverse complement strand
ATTTCTAAGCTGTTATCCAACTTAAATGGTGTCTGGGGCATCATCAAATGGCCGATGGTCAACCCGAAAAACATCCGTGACAAGATTTTTGTGATTCTCGAAGCTAAGAAAGAGCCGATGCACTTCTCGGATATCGCTAAAGAGATTAAAGACTCGAATTTCAAGCGCAAAAACGTGACTGTACAAGCTATCCACAATGAATTAATCAAAGATTCACGCTTCGTTTTGATTGGCCGTGGTATTTACGCGCTTTCGTCATGGGGCTACAAGAAGGGAACTATTTCTGAGATCATTACCTCTATTCTCGAAAAGGCCGAAAAGCCAATGACTCGCGAAGAAATTGTCAAACAAGTCTTAAAAACTCGCAAAGTTAAAGAGACAACTATTCTTTTGAATTTACAAAATAAGAAATTATTCAAAAAAGTCGACAAGAACTCTTATACACTAGCGTAATTTGTGATATAATTACTTCATGGACGCAGTCATACATTTTATTCTAATGCCGATTTTCTGGATACCAGTGGTGGGTGTACTAGCCTATTTTACTTATCGTAATTATAAAAAAATCAACAAACTGAAAATATTAAATGTTGACTCCGTACTTTTGATGCTAGAAATTCCTCGCACCAACGACAAAAAGGAACTAGCCGCTGAACAACTATTTGCCTCCCTTCATGGTATTTTACGCGATAAAAATGAGCTTCGAAATTCCGGTGGCGTGCAAGAGCATTTATCCTTCGAAATTGTTTCTACTTCAGGACAAATCAGATTTTATGTCTGGGTACCAAAAGTCTTGCAAAGTTTTGTAGAAGGGCAGATTTATTCACAATATCCGACTGTGCAAATCTACAAAATGAACGAAGACTACGTGGATGACCGCGCAAAATATACCGTCAGCTACACAGCAGAGCTTGGTTTAATCGATAATGAAGCTTTACCAATTAAAACCTTTGATACTTTTGAAGTAGATCCTCTCGCTGGTATCACCGGGACTTTGGCCAAACTCAGTCCTGAACAAACCGAAGAAATGTGGATTCAAATTCTCACACGACCAATTCCAGATGATTGGCATAAAAACACCACTGACCGCTGGATTCGTCGCATCAAATCGGGTGGCAAATTCTGGTTTGGCACCAATTTTGATTGGACTTATGTCGCAGAAATCTTTCTAGCCTTATTTAGACCACCAGCAGGAGGAACTACATCGGAAACCAAAGTAGAATTATCCGAGCGCGCCAAAACGCAAATTAGTAAAGCCGAAGAAAAAGCTACCAAACTTGGCTATGAAGTTAAGATTCGCTTGGCTTATCTCGGCCATAGCGATGTGGATGCCAAACTAAATATGCAAGCCTTGGTCGGTTCATTCAAACAATTCAACTCAACCAACCTAAATGGCTTTAAGCAAATCGGCGGCACTTTCAACCGCGACTCACTTTCCGCCTACAAAATGCGTGAATTTGCTGACCGTGGTTTTATTCTTAACATTTCTGAATTAGCTTCAGTCTATCACTTACCACACACGTCAGTCGAAACACCAAATATCGTGTGGGCATCGTCGAAGACTGCCGAACCACCAGCCAAACTTCCAGTCCTAACCGGTGAAATCGCAAACGACGAAAATATCTCGGCCTTTGGTTTAACGAATTTCCGTGGCATCAATCATCAATTTGGGTTGCTCCGCCGCGATCGTTCACGCCATATTTATATAATTGGCCAAACCGGCGCAGGGAAGAGTGGCATGCTCGAACTTCTGGCGCTTTCAGATATTTTCTATAATCAAGGTTATTGTATTATTGATCCACACGGAGATTTTGCCATTGACAACCTCAAATTTATTCCAGAATCCCGTATTAAAGACGTCGTCTACTTCAATCCAGCGGATACGGCCTATCCAATTGCCTTTAACCCACTCGAAGTTTCCGACCCAGCCAAAAAACCTAATGTCTGTTCAGAAGTAATCGGCGTACTTAAAAGAATGTTCGGCGATTCGTGGGGTCCACGACTTGAGCATATCTTGCGTTATACCCTTCTAGCATTACTTGATCGTCCAGAAACCACACTTCTTGATATTTCACGCATGCTCACTGATAAAGAGTTTAGAAAAGAGACTTTGGAATACTGTCACGATGTAACCGTGCTTCAATTCTGGAAACATGAATTTGGTCAATGGAACGATAAACAAGTCAATGAATCCATCGCTCCAGTTTTGAACAAGGTTGGTGCCTTCACAGCCAACCCGATTATTCGCAATATCATCGGCCAAGCCAAGTCTTCCTTTGATATTCGCAAAATTATGGATGAAGGTAAAATCCTAGTTGTGAACCTCTCGAAAGGCCTTATCGGCGAAGATAACGCCGGAATTCTTGGTGCCTTCTTAGTTACTAAAGTCCAGCTCGCCGCCATGTCGCGTTCAGACATTCCAGATGTCAAAGATCGTCGTCCGTTCTATTTGTACGTTGATGAGTTCCAAAACTTCGCTACAGATTCGTTTGCCGTGATTCTATCAGAAGCTCGTAAATATGGCCTGAATTTGACCGTAGCTAACCAATACGTCGCCCAAATGACTGAATCAGTACGTGATGCCGTGTTTGGCAACGTCGGCACGACTATTTCATTCCGTGTTTCCGCTGATGATGCGCCTGTTCTAGTCAAACAATTCGAACCAACCTTTGAAGAATCCGACTTACTACAGCTCAACAACCGCCACTTTGTCATTTCAATGATTATCGGCGGCGAAAAAGTGCCAGCCTTCTCAGCCACCACTTTGTCAATTCCAGACTCACCAGCTGACAATTTCGAAGCTATTATTGAAAACTCTAGAAACAACTACGCTCGCCCAAGAAGCGAAGTGGAAAATGAGATTCGTGAAACCATCGAACAGTCAGAACGCTACAAAAAGGAATTATCAGATTCTGGCCGCCAAGAAGAGGTGGTCTTTGCACCAATCGCTCGTACTACCGTTAAAGAATCCCCTACCATGCCAACTAATACCACTATGTTTAAGACCGAACAAAAACCGAACTTAAAACGTCCAAGCACGCCACAAGCCGAATTTCGCAAACAAAACTTAAGCCCAAATGCCGCTGAAGGCAAAGAAAAACCTGGGCTCAAAGATTTAGCTAAACTCGCAGCAGAGAAGAAAAACCAGCCGCGTTTCGAGAAAAAAGGGAAAAAGAAAGCAGGGAAAAACACGGTTCCCGCTCCAGCTCCCGCCCCTGTTTCCTCCCCTGTTAAACCAGAGGTAGAATACCAAGAGAAATCAGCGGTCGAAATCACCCCGTCACACGTGTCAGTTTCCCTGTCCACCCCTGTTAATCGCCCAGATCACTATGCAGAAAAAGATAACTCGGTTGACGGATTCTTAGCCATCCGACACGAAAAGAAATAGAAGAGAATTAAACAAAATTTAACAAGCCTGAGGACCTAAAGGATTTTGATGGAAAACTAGACGTAAAGTCAATCGGCTTTTCGACATAGGTCTAATGTCGCACAATGCATATTTTAAGACATTAAGGATAGATCGAAAAGCCGATTCAATATACGTCTAACCATAAGCCCTTATTCCCATGGTCCCTACAATTCTGTCTAAAAGTAGGGGAATCGTGGGCCATGAAATACTATTTTATGAATCTTGAAAAAGCCCAAGAGTTTAAAAAATATTTCACAGATTTGAATCCTATACTGGTAATATAGGTGAAAATCTGCCTGAAATATTTTTTAAAATCCTGGCGCGCCGTGAAACAATTCATAAAATAGTATTTACGGCCCACCTTCGCCCACTTTTACTTAATTTGCCCGGATTTTTGTGGATTTGACATTTCCCCATTTTATTTCCCTATTTTACTTTTTTCCCTGTTTTGACCAAAATTTCCTGTTTATTTTTGATCAAAAAGTTTTCAAAATCCGAACAAAAACCGAACGGAAGAGAAGAGAATAACAATCAGAACAAAAACCGAACAATTCCCTGTTCTACCGCCAATAAGCCCGTCTTTCGATACGTACATCTATATATTGAAAATCAGATACACCAATACTTGTAAGATATCGAATCATCCGGTCAGTATCCTCAGCTGACACTCCAGCTCCCCGATCTGTTATCATCTTAATGTAGCCAGTATAACCGTCTAGATAAAAATCCACTTCCCGAATACCACTACTCGGAATTACCGCTTTAACCGGCGCATAACCAAGCTCACGAAGATCTACTTCCACTTGCCCGATATATTCCTTCATCCGGCTAGTTAGGCGACCTCCCGTAGCAGAAGCCGCTTCGTCAATTATTTCAATCGTTGGCGTATATGGAACCACAATCGTGTCCGAATCACCACCGCCCTGTTCATTATTAAGAAGCGACAAAACCACCATTACGATAATTACTATCATTACTACAAAACCAACTGTAGTTAGCACGATTCGCGTGATTTTCTGACGTTTATTTTTTTTGTGCGTAGCCGCTCGCTCTGAAGCAGTTTCGAGCTTTTCCCTCTTCTCGCCAATTGTCCGACCAGACTTTAAGCCCACCATAATGGATTAGCTAACCTCTCCAATAATAATCTCGGCTAGGCGACGCGCCGCATCAGCCCGAGCTTCTTTATGTAAAGCATCAGCCATATCAGCTCTAAGGCGCGGAGATCTAAGTAGATGTTGAATTAGCTCCAACAAATCTGCCGGATTCTGCATCATTTTAGAATCATAAATCACTTCTACGGCGTTAGCAGCCTTCAACCGTTCGGCATTACGCACTTGATGACTGCCCGGCAAACGCTCAAATGGCACCAGAATTACGGCTTTTTTAAGCGCGGCTAGCTCTGCAATAGTCGTCGCTCCCGCTCGCGAAATCACCACGTCAGCAGCCCCCATTAGCTCATGCATCGCAGTATTAAATTCCCACATTCTAAAGTTGGATTCTAGGCTTGCATGGTCCCAATTTTCGTATTGTTTTAAATCCACCATATCTTCATAGTGTTTACGTCCAGCCACCAAACCAACTGAAGCGACTTTTAAAAGTTCCGGCAAAATTACCCGAGTAGCTTCGTTAAGGTTTTCAGACCCCTGCGAACCGCCCGTAATCACTACCAGTGGCTTCTCGGTATTAAAAGAAAAGGCTTTTTTCAGAGACTCTTCCCTTGTTAAAGACACCGCCTTATATTCCGGACCAACCGGAATACCAGTCCAGACATAATTCGGATGCTTTTCCAAAACTTCGTCCGATGGCGGAATTCCAAAGGCCACCTTTCTTGCCTTTTTCATTAAGATGCGGTTAGCTAAACCAGCCACCGCATCCGACTCGTGGATAATATATGGTATTCTAAATAGCTTTGCAATTGTCCCAACCGGCAGACCAACAAAACCACCCTTCAAAAAAATTACATCTGGACGAGTTTTACGCGGCAATAGCCTAAAAAAGCTGACAAAAATGCCAGCCACAAAACCTAAGAAACCAAGTATGTTACCAAGAATAATATCCCTTAAAGTAACATCAAAATGCCTAAAATAATCACTTAATTTCCAACCGGAATAACGATGGAACTTCCCTGCCGGAATCCGATGTACATGAATGTGCGTCGACACTCCGAGTTCAGTAGTAAGCTTAGTCACATTTTTGTAATACTTAAAATCCGTCCAAAATTCAACCGTGGTACGCGGTCTTAAATCCAAAATCTCACGAATTACGGCGACGGCTGGTGTGATGTGGCCCCCGGATCCCCCGCCGACTACTAGCACTTTCATTTTTGATTACCTCTCTACTAGTATAGCATGAAAGTTGTAAAACGAGCCCAATTGCAAACGAGATAAAGATCATGCTTGTCCCGCCATAAGAGAGTAACGGCAACGTAATCCCAGTCACCGGCACCAGTCCAGTCATCGCCATAATATTCACCGCCACTTGTGCAAGAGTCCAAGAAAACACGCCGATAATCAATAGTCTCTCATCGCTAGCTTCAGTATGCTCACAGACTTTGAGCATCCGAAATAGCATGGCCCCAAACACTGCCACAATCAAGAATAGTCCCACGAAGCCGAATGTTTCACCCATAATCGCAAAAACTGAGTCGTTAATCGATTCTGGAAGATAACCTGTCGCCTGTACAGAATTGCCAATTCCCACGCCAAAGAAGCCACCCGTACCAATGGCCAGCATCGCATTTTCAATATGGTAAGTCGAATCCGTCACCTCAGCCCCAGAAATAGTATCAAGCCACGCATTAATCCGCTGCATCCGGTGGCTAGATGTCGCAATGGCTCCTACGGCCACCACTATAACCGCCAAAAGAAGAACTATATATTGTTTTAATGAAAGCCCCGACACTAAAAGCGTACCAAAAATAATCGCCACCAGCGCTACGCCCGTGCCAAGGTCACCCTGCGCCACCACTACTAAACCTAACGACAGCCCACAGACAATTAGAAGTGGCAACCAAAACTCTTTCCATTTACCGACTTCCTTGGCTTCCCTTTTGCGAGCCAAAAAATCAGCTAAATAAATCACTAACGCCAGTTTTAAAAACTCTGCCGGCTGAAAACTCACTGGTCCAAAATTATACCACCGACATTCACCAAGCTCACATCTAGCTAGCGAAGAACCCGACATCGCCAGAATCCACAGTAACCCAGACAACAAAAGCGCCACAATCATAATCGGCTTAGCAAATTTTCGAATATATTTATATGGAATAACTTTAAATGCTAGAAAAAAAGCCACCAAAGATAGAATCACTGAACGTAATTGCCCTAAGAAAAAATCATTCGCTCCATAATTTGTGCCATAGGCAGAATTAAGCACATTAGCACGCATCGGACCGATAGCATAAATTACAATCAAGCCTAGTGACATCAAACCAAGCGTAGTAAATAGAATTACTAGATCGGCTTTATGTTTTCTCAAATGGCACCCCCAACGGCAGCAATAAAGATTCCTACAATCGCAAACACGCCAGCAATAATCCAAAAGCGCATCACAATTTTAGCTTCACCCCACCCTAATGCTTCTAGATGATGATGCAGCGGCGCGGAAATAAAAATTTTACGGTGGAAGAACTTCTTACTCATTAACTGAATCAGACTGGAGCCAGTTTCAATTACAAACATCAAACCAATAATCGGTAGCAGCAAGAAAGAATTGGTCATCATCGCCACCACGCCAAGACCAGCACCTAACGCAAATGAACCAGTATCACCCATCATAAAACGAGCCGGTGGCACGTTAAACCAAATATACGAAAGTAACCAACCTACCACCGTCATACAAAAACCAAATAACAACATGTTGCCCTGAAATAGAGCGATAATACCAAAGGCACCATAAGCCAGCATCGCAAGACCACCAGAAAGTCCATCAAGACCGTCGGTAATATTCACCGCATTTGACGTAGCCACCACGGCAAAAGCAAACACTAAAATCATGCCCACTATACCGATTTCAATATTCCCGACAAATGGTACTAAGATGCTTGTCCAACCAAGTTTAACCGCAAAGAACCAACCAAGCACCAACCCAACCACAGAAATTAGGAAAAACTTAACTGGTCCTCGCAAACCTGCCGCGCCACGCCCACTACCGAATATATTGATTACATCATCCACTACGCCCACAAACGAACCGCCTAGGAATCCAACTAGAGGCAACCATGTTTGCCCACGATCGAGATTAAAAATCCATGTTACAAGTGTCACCGCTATTACCCCAATTAACCCAGCCATCGTCGGGAAAACGCGTTTGAATTTATGCGCGTGCAACTTCGTCATAATCGGTAATGCTTGCCCATCTACAGTCGTCTTTTTTTGCTTTTTCCAGAACTTATATTTATATGCAAAATGCGTATAAATTGGCGTCAGCATCATAGACAAAAGAAAGCCAGCCAGAGCTAGAAGTAGGCCATAAAACATTTCGTCATTGATATTCGTATTCATATACATATTATACTACGCTTTTGGTTTAATTTTATAGTAATCAATTACGAAAGAGGCCAGAGACTCAAAGAGTTCCATTGCATCACCACTACTTACTGCTTGACCTTCCCCCCACATTTTGACCATAATCACATATTCCGGAAGTTCACCCTGTTGACTGACAAAACCAGCGTACGAACCAACCAAATTTTCCATTTCATTATCGTACGCACCATTAATCACTACCTGTGCAGTACCAGACTTACCACCTATATCATAACCAGCCGGATCATAGCGCCAACTCCGGTTATTAATCAACATCTCACGCATCATTGCACTCGTCTCAGCCGATAAAATTTGGTCTTTTACTATTTCCCGGTTTTCTAGTGGGATAATAGTGTTATTCTCAAGAGTCCCCTTCACGATAGAAGGCGTTCGCCAGTACCCACCATTAACCACTGCCGAAAACGCAGTAGCAGTCTGGATCATTGTAATTCCTAAGTTCTGCCCGAACGTCATATTTGCGTAAGCTGCATCAAGACCATAGATTTCAGCATGCGGATCCCAAATATTACCTTCCGCCTCAATTAATTCAATACCCGTCACTCGCCCTAAACGAAACTTATTATAATAATAGTTGTACATTCTTTCCCTGCCAGTTGCATTAATTGAATCCGGGTCGTCACCAAGTAACTTTAATGCTTGAATAGAAGCCGCATTAAGCGACCAATAAAGACCATCCCTCATTGTCAACGTGTGGTTATTCAATCTGGCACGTTGCTCAGCATTCCATATTTTAATCCCATCAACCACGACGTATGGTTCATTAAAATAAGTCGTGTCAGCCGTCATTTTGCCTTCATTAATCGCCGCCGAAAAAACAAAATTCTTACAGATAGAGGCCGGCTCGTATGGCACTTCCGTAACTTGGTTAATGTAAATCGAAGCATCCTTCACGTGCCCGTAGTTTCCTGGGTCATAACCTGGCAGGCTAGTCATCGCCACAACCTCACCACTATTTGGATTCATTATCAAAATTGCCGCGTTAGCCGCCACCGAGTCTCCAAGATGTCGCCTAGCAATTTCCTCCGCTCCTTTTTCAAGATTACGGTCAACGCTCAAAACTACATCCTTGCCATCCTCAGCCGGAATTTTAACGTTGTCTTTACCGATTGAAAGCGCCACTTTATTTACATCGGCCGTAGTTTTAAGAAGCCCTTCTTTGCCTGCTAAAATCTTATTCAGTGAACCCTCGACGCCATATTGGCCAAGCCCATCTGCATTCACAAAACCAAGTAACGTCGAACCCATCTCACCCTCTGGATAAACCCGACGATTCCCTTCCTTTAACCAAACACTACCCACGCCTTCTTCGGCAATTTTCACCGCAATAGAATATGGTACATTTTTGGCCACAATATAATATCTTAAACCTTCAATATTATATACTTCGTCTAAATCTGCGGTAATGTATTCCTTCGCATATTTTTCTAGAGCGGCCTTGATTTTTTCTTTATCAGTCACCGCTGGATCAATAATCACCTGATAAACCGTCTGATTTAAAACCACCGGAACCGGCTGATCGCTGTCCATCATGTAAATCTCGCCCCGTTTGGCCGTAATGGTCTCAAGCAAAGTATGCTGGTTAACCGCCTTAGCCACCCAAACATCATGTTCTACAATTTGGATGAAAAAAAGTCGCACCGTAATAATCGCCAAAGTGGCAAAAGTCAGATACTTCAAAATTTTGATGCGCGACTGATTTGGCATAAGTATATTATATCATTATTTGGCTATTCAGTGGCATAGCCAGTCACCGTGGCATCTTGCATGTTAGCAGCCACAGTGCTGTTCTTGGCAGCAGCAATCGAAGTCAGACGGGCTTTTTCTACAGCTAAATCATCTCTTCTCACAGTCATTTCAGTAATCTCAGACTCTACGGCCGAAATCGTGTAATCAAAACTGGTGGCCTTTGTCCCCTCTACTACATAAATTAATCCAAAAACCAAAGTCAACATACCTACAATCACGATTTGCGAAATGGAACCTAAGCTTCTTTTGGAGTGACGGACGATATTACGATTACGGACAAAACCAAGACTCGCTTCCCTTCTACTCACGTATGTTTGACTGATCATGTTTAAAATTTTCCTCGCTATGTTTATATTTGTTTTTCATCCTTAGTCCGGGGGTTTCTGTAAGCAGAGCTATAAGTAACTTACAGAAACTGAGCCCGGGAAGGTCATACACTTCACACTCTACACAATGTGAAACTCTATTTTTTGGCGGACCATAAAGGTCCATGTCTTGGCGTCACAAAGGCGCCAAGTCAGTTAACGAAAGTTAACCTTGATGGTTTGCTTGCGAGATTTGTTCGCAACTACGATTTGTTTAGGCATTTTGCCTCCTTTTTTATGTTTATTTGTTTGTTTTTATCAATTCCGCGTTGCCACTCGCAGTTTTGCACTCCGGGCACGCGGGTTGATAACTAATTCATCAGGTCCTGCAACGATCGGTTTCTTGGTATCTAGGGTAAATTCTGATTCTTCGCCATGAGACGTGGCCTCTTTGAAATAATCTTTGACTAGTCTGTCTTCGAGACTATGGAAGGTGATGATACCGACTCGACCATTTTTGTTTAATAGTTTCGGAAGCAGCGGGAGAGTCTTTGCAATTTCTCCGAGTTCGTCATTCACTACTATTCTAATGGCCTGGAAAACTGGTGCAGCGGGGTGCGTACGGCTATATCTAGATTTCGATAAGATGAGATCGGCGAGTTGTTTAGTAGTCTTAATCGGACGATGCGTCACGATTTCTCTGGCTAACATTTTCGCTCGACCGGGTTTTTCTTCCCCGTATTTCACGAAAATCTCCGCCAAATCTCGCTCGCTAAAGCGATTTACTATCGTTTCCGCAGTCAAAGACTGCCGTCGATCCATCCGCATATCTAAAGGTCCGTCGTGATGATAGGAAAAACCACGCTCGTCATTATCCAGTTGCGGCGAAGAAACTCCAAAATCCGCCAGAATTATATCGAAAGTCTTTCCACACTCAATTAACTGTAGCACTGCGTCGTAAAAATTGGTATTTAGGGTGGTGATTTCTTTGAATTTGTTTTTTAAGTTCTCCACGGCAAATTCATCGCGATCAACCAAAACCGAATCCTTATAATTCAGTGTTACATCCAAAATTGAACTAGCGTGACCTCCGTAACCCGCCGTCAAATCTAAATATGATTCGTTTGGCTGTGGTCGAAGTGACGCTAAAACTTCTGATAGTAAAACTGGGACATGTTGATTCTTCATGACCTAATTATACAATGTTTAAGACCGATCAACTAGAAACTTCAGCGTTTTTGTTTCTGCTTTGATTTTTGTTTGATGAACACAATTAATCTACCACGATTGTACCAGCGCGAAGCTAATCATATAATCGCAGCCGTTGAGAGACTTATTGTGTTTAAAGACCTATTGGTCATATAGAGTTTTATTGGGAGGTGTGTTTAAAGAAGGTTCGCACGATTGTTTTGACGCATCTCGCTTAAGATTTAATGCGCGCCGAAACTCCTAGTTGGCCGGTCTTAAACGGTGTTAAGGTGCATTTTTATCTGTGGTGTTTGTGTATTGTTTCCACTAATCTCAGTTTAGTATATTTTTTGAAAAAAAGCAAGAGCTTTTTTAGACAATTTTTCAGGTGGGTTTTTAGCATATGTGGAAAACTTATCTGTTATTTTACCGAACATTTACTGTTGATTTTAATTTTATTTAGTGTTTTAATAACCGAACACATCACTTGTCTAGCTGGCATTGACTTTTTATTAAAGTTATGGTATAATCAAAAAATATCCTGTTTTCTTGTGATTTTGTTCCCTATCCATGGTATAATAAAGAAAATAAGTGAGGTAAATATGGAAAATACAGAATTCGATGTGTTCCTGTGGGCAAACGAAATCGACGAAATCAAAAACAACGTCTCGGCGGAGCTGTTTTTGTTCAATAAAAACTACACCCCATATAAGATTAAATATTCCGACAAGCTAACTGGTGCAGTAAAATCGATGTTTATGCAAGAAGCAGTGCATTTTATTATTGAGGAGGCCGACAAGGGGCTAGAATGCCGTGAATACGAAAAGGCCGACGGCGAGGAAAACGTGATCTATCGTACTTCCCTATCTAAAGTTGGTCGCGCTGAAACCTTAATCCACCTGATTGAAAATGAGTATAAAGACATCGATTATTTCTCAGAAAACGAATACGATTTCAAAAAAGTCAAAGGTATTATCGCCAAATTTACCTATCCTGGCGAAGAAGGCATGAAAACCTTCTACATCGCAAAATTGCTCCCAGCCTCCTCGGCGCTCAAAGGCGCTACCTCATGGGAGATTAACGGTGAATCGTTTGAGCCATTTTCCGCAGAAATTGCTTTAAAGATGCCAGATGACAACCAAGTTGCCATCGTAGACAGCACAATTATTGTGTTTAACCAAGCTAAATTTGAAAATCTCTTCCAATATGACTTCAAATCCCAAGTCATCGCCGAAGCCAAAGCCAAAGAATTAACCGAAAAATACAAACTATCGTTCGCAGAGGGCCTCACTCTCGATGCTTTATTGGCAGACAAAAAGCCAATCCTCAAAAAAGTCCAAGCGATGGATATCGCCGAAGAAATGCCACAAGACAAGCTGCTAGATTACGCTGACGAAATGCAGCTAGAACTGATGACCGACGACGATGGTTCAATCATCATCATGGACGACAAAGACCTCACTATGTTCGTTAATTTACTCAACGAAGACTACTATATTTCCCCAGTTAATGGTCGCAGATACGAGATCAAATCCAAAAAACTCCTTGGCGAACCAGATGGCGAACCACCGCGTGGCTAACGTTTAGATTTTTTCTTATTAAGTAGTATATTCCACTTAATGGCGCCGTAAAGGTTAATAACTAGGTACCCAGTAGCACTCAGCAAGCGGATAGTTGCGCCTGCTCCACCTTCGAATTGGATAATTCCCCAGAGAATCACTGATAAAACACCGGAAATCACCCCTAACCACCAAGTCTCTCTAAACCTTAGCATCATCAAAATTGCAACACAAATATCAATACAGCAAATCGTTGAATCTAAGAAAGCAAATTGTTGTGTCGGTATTTTTGTTAGAAGATAACCCATAACGATACTACTAAGAGTACAGGCACTAGTTACCATAATCGAAAGTGAAGTGTTAAATTTTCTAATCTTAACGTTTTTATCCGAATCCAGATTACGCCCCCATAGGAAAAATCCTACTATTTCCAGTGGCGCAAAAATAAAAATATCCACGAAAAACGAACCAAATAGATTATTTTTAAGAGCGGCATAAGCTAGAAGCAACGCATTAATTGCTCCCAGAATATAATTTGATCTTCGTCTCAAACTCGCAATATAACTAGCCAGAAGACCAGTCGAAAGAAGTGGCCAGCCAATCAACAAATCATTACTTAAAATTCCCAAAATCATTGGCACAAAAATACAGAGAAGAATGATTGTTATTTCTCTGGTTTTAAGTTTTGGTGTTGGTTTTGATTTTTGTTTTTTCATACTTGTTTTAATTATAATTCAAAATATGCACTTTCTATGATATTATACTCGCCAAGAGTAGCGAAAGTTTTACGTAAGTCTTCCCTGGCCCCGATAATCGAGTCAGAAGCGGTAATCTCAGATTCAATTTTGGCATAGGTTTCACCATCGCGACCATCAATTTCATCAAGATAAATCTTCGTACCAGGACCCATCATCAACTCTTGACGACGACGGGATACTTCCGCCGCCGGTTTAAAGCCAAGTTGCAAAATAATATTTACGGTATTAGTATAGTCTTCAACAGGGGTAGTTTCAACAATATCCACGGTAGAATCTTCAATATGACGCTTCAAAATCAAAGTATATTCTGGTGGCTCATCCACCGCCTTCATCTCGGTACGCATCACCAAGCGCGGAAGATTTAGCCCCCTTTTATAACCTCGCGGTACGTAAACCCGATCATGTTGCCAGTAAATTGCACCAAAATCCAAGTCAATTTCGCTCAGTTTATTCTCAAAACCGTCGCGGTCATCTAATTTGCACTTTAAAATGACTTTCTTCATACCCTAATTATACCATAACTATATCAATTAAGCGAGCCTCAACAGAGCGAGTACCGTTCCATTCGTTCTCGACAGGTTTAATCAGAAAATTGTAAGTCTCATTATTGTCAAGATTAAACCACGCTTCAGAAGCAGAAAAAGCCACGCATTTTAAGATTTTGCCATCTTTTCCTCTTAAATCAATCCTTAAATGCTGGCCCTGGTCACCCATTCGCCGGATCTCAACAATCTCCGGGTTTTTAATACAAATTACCGGTTCCTCGTTCCCTGCCCCAAAAGGTTCAAGTAGTTTTAAATCCTCAACTAGTTCGAGCGAAATATCACCTAAATCAGCCGTTTCTAGCTCGGCATGACTTTTAAAATAATTTTCTTGTTCAACGAGGTGAAGACTTTTGTAATATTCATTGATTCTTTCGCGAAATTCAAAGAGATTTTTTTGTTCAAATTTGACGCCCGCCGCACCCGCGTGGCCGCCGCCACTAATAATCAAATCCTTAACGGAATTTAGTGCTTCTGCAAGGTTAAAATCACCAAAACTACGCCCGGAGCCCTTCAAAATACCCCCGTCAATCTCCGTCAACACGAAAGCCGGTTTGTGATACTCTTCAACCAGCCGACCGGCCACAATACCAAGAATTCCCTCATGAAAATTGCCAGCCTCGATAATCACTGGTTCATTTTTTTGTTCGCGATGAGCAATTTCTTCAGTAGCGGTGCGTTGTTCAAATCGACGTTTTTTATTCAATTCCTCCAGCCTAGCCGCAATAGTAGTAGCCTCCGTATTGGCATCTGTTCGCAAGAGTTTTAACGATAATTCAGCAGTTTCAAGACGTCCCGCCGCATTCAGGCGTGGCCCAAGTTGGAAACCAACCGATTCAGAGGTAATTCTCTTCACATTTGCTGTGCGCATGAGCTCTTTTAGCCCCGGACGACGAGTTTTGGCTAGAACTTTCACGCCAAAATACCCTATTA
>JAEEGF012134370.1_pt1 | contig 14991 bp, 9 predicted proteins | sample 9134171 | NCBI WGS metagenome assembly JAEEGF01 (sample SAMN16246542, study PRJNA631951) | gut metagenome | biome: gut microbiome; feature: rumen; material: AP-attached | host: Bos | place: Iran: Karaj | collected 2018-10 | reverse complement strand
ATTCTTGTATCTAAGTCAGGTACAACACTTGAGACACTTACAAACGAGTCATTCGTTACAGATGCTCTCAAGAAGGCAGGTCTTGATGCCAGCAAGCACATGATCGCTGTTACATCTGAGACATCTCCTCTTGCTAAGAGTGATAACTACCTTGAAGCTTTCTTCATGGATGATTATATCGGCGGACGTTATTCTTCAACATCAGGTGTTGGTGGAGCAGTTCTTTCACTTGCATTTGGTCCTGACGTATTCGCTCAGTTCCTTGATGGCGCTGCAGAAGAAGACAAGCTTGCAACTAACAAGGATCTCCTTAAGAACCCAGCTATGCTTGATGCTATGATCGGTGTTTATGAGAGAAACGTACTTGGCTATGACAGCACAGCAGTACTTCCTTACTCACAGGGACTTAGCCGTTTCCCAGCACACCTTCAGCAGCTTGATATGGAGTCAAATGGTAAGAGCGTTAACCGCTTCGGTGATCCTATCAACTATGTAACAGGACCTGTTATCTTTGGTGAGCCAGGAACAAACGGACAGCATTCCTTCTATCAGCTCCTTCACCAGGGAACAGATATTATTCCTCTTCAGTTCATCGGCTTCAAGAACAGCCAGCTTCAGAACGATGTTAACATTCAGGACAGCACAAGCCAGCAGAAGCTCTGCGCTAACGTAGCTGCTCAGATCGTTGCATTCGCTTGTGGTAAGAAGGATGAGAACGCTAACAAGAACTTCAAGGGCGGACGTCCATCAAGCATCATCATTGGCGATGAGCTTAATCCTAAGTCACTTGGTGCTCTCCTTGCTCACTTCGAGAACAAGGTAATGTTCCAGGGCTTCGTATGGAACATCAACTCCTTCGACCAGGAAGGTGTTCAGCTTGGTAAGGTTCTTGCCAAGAAGGTTCTCGCTCACGAGACAGATGGTGCACTTGCAGAGTACAGCGCACTCCTTGGAATTTGATAATAAGATAGATAGACATAATAAGAGCCCCGTTCCATATGGAATGGGGCTCATTTTATGTTCATTAGTTGAATTAAAGAGTTTTGAGAAGTTCAAGAGTTGCTGCTGCGCAGTCCTTAGCAGCCTTGGCCTCGAACTCAGGATAATCCATGATCTCACTTCCGTCAGCTTTATCAGAGATGGCACGGATGATGAGGAATGGAACATTGTTAAGATAACATGCCTGAGCAATACCTGTTCCTTCCATTTCACAGCACATTCCGCCAAAGTCCTTGATGATAGCATCCTTAACTGCTTTATCACAGATGAACTGATCTCCGCTACAAACTCTTCCCTCGAAGATTCCAAGATCAGGAGCTGCAACCTTGATAGCTGCTTTAGCTTTTTCTCTAAGAGTAGCATCAGCTGTAAATGTAGCTGTGCCAAGCTGAGGGATTTCTCCCTTCTTATATCCGAATACAGTAGCATCTACATCGTGGTAGCAGGCATCTGTTGAAAGAACTATATCACCAATATTGATACGTGCATCGAGTGAACCTGCTGCTCCAGTGTTGATCACATGGGTAACACCGAAGGTATCAACAAGAATCTGAACACAGATACCAGCGTTAACCTTGCAGATACCACTTCTTACTACAACAACTTCTGTACTACCAATAGTACCTTCAAAAAACTCCATGGAAGCCTTTTTAACAGTATTCTTAACAGTCATACTGCTCTTGAGGGTTTCTACCTCAACTTCCATAGCACCGATTATTCCAATTTTCATGCTGATTCTCTCTTTCGATTATTCTGGGTAAACAAGGTGTTTGTCATCAATGTTATAAAGAGTGTTATCAAGATATCTCTTGGCAAGGAATTTAGCCATTCCAAGATTCATATCAAGATAGTTTCCGCAATCTCTTGCGCTTGCTCCAGGCACCTCACCCTCGAAATCTCTCATGAATTCATACATTCTTGTGATAAGTGGAACAATATCCTTTGAAGAAAGGTCTCCTGCGAGTACAACATAGAATCCTGTTCTGCATCCCATAGGTCCAAAATAGATTGTTCTATCCTTGTACTCTGGATCATTTCTAAGAAATGTAGCACCAAGATGCTCCATTGTGTGAACCTCTGCAGTGTTCATAACAGGTTCCTTGTTAGGAGCTGTCATTCTGAGGTCAAATGTAGTGATTGTTTCCTGTCCAACCTTATCTTTTCTGGATACATAGATTCCAGGCTCAAGGTCAAGATGATTGACTGTAAAGCTTGCAATTTTTTCCATAGTAATTATTTACTCCTTAGGCGGTTCGTTGAATACCTCGTAAGAATCAATCAGGTACTCACGAATATTATTATAGTCGCGATTACATATTGCTGTATACAGCGTATCAACCATAAAGAGCTGAGCAAATCTTGAACTTGTTATACCACTCTTTTTATCAATTTCAGGAGAAGTTGTAAAAAGAACATGGTTACAACCGGTTGTCAGAGTATTATTGCCAAGTTTTGTGATGGCTATTGTAATAGCACCTTTCTGAGTTGCTATATTATAGAGCTGCATAACCTCTTTATTCTTGGGGTTATCAACAAAGAAAATAGCAACATCCTCATGGTTTATCTGAGATACTGTCATCAGGTTCATATGATGATCCTGATTGAAAATTACGTTGTAGTGAATTCTAAGAAGCTTACAGTAAAGGTCATAAGCAGCGACACTAGCCGTACCTACACCAAAGACCTGTATCTGCTTGGCTGTAACTATCTTATTAACCACTTCACTAAAACAGCCAGTATCAAATAAACGATACGTTGTTTGAATTGCCTGAACGCTGGTTGCGCAAATATTATCAGCAATCGACTGTAATGAAGTATACTCGTTAACGTCCTTAAATGCAATCTTAGGTCCATTGTCTGCCTGTTTAAGAGATACATTTGCTTCTGAATAATATGCATTTTTCAGGTCTTTAAGACCTGTATAACCTATGGCCTGCGCAAATCTTGTCCACGCAGCCTGCGTTGTTCCTGATAATCTCGCCAGTTCTTTTATCGGATATTGAAAAAGATCATCCTTTCTTTCAAGGACAAAGTCTGCAACCATCTTCTCTGCTGCTGGTAAAGTGTCGTAGCAACTTTTGATTTTTTCGCTGACAATATTCATGAAGTTTCTCCTATTTATGTAAAGGAAAACAACGATATATAATTAATCATATATCGTTCAACAATGTTCATTTTCTCACATATTTAGTATAACTTAAAATCAATTTCAATAGAGAAATATATCTATTAAATCTTTATAAATAGTACGCAATTTAATGCGTATTTGTGCTATGCTTGATTATAGGAGATTTCTAGAAAAATAGTGCAGTCATGCACTTTTGCGGAGAGCGCAAGAAAGGAGACTAGAATATGAAATGGGTATGTCAGGTTTGCGGTTACGTTCATGAGGGAGATCAGCCACCAGAGGCTTGTCCTGTATGTAAGGCACCAGCTGAGAAGTTTACTAAGCAGGAAGGTGACAAAGTATGGGCTTGCGAGCATGTTGTTGGCGTAGCTTCAACAGCTCCTGATGAGATCAAAAACGGTTTACGTGAAATGTTTAATGGAGAGTGTACTGAGGTTGGTATGTACCTTGCAATGGGTAGAGTAGCTACTCGTGAGGGATATCCGGAAATCGGTGCTTTCTTTGAGAAGGCAGCCTGGGAAGAGGCAGAACACGCAGCTCATTTCGCAGAGCTCCTTGGAGAAGTTATTACTGATTCTACTAAGAAGAATCTCGAACTTCGTGCTGACGCTGAATACGGCGCAACTCAGGGACGTGCAGATCTTGCTAAGAAGGCTAAACAGCTCGACCTCGACGCTATTCATGACGCTGTGCATGAAATCGGACGCGATGAGGCAAGACATGGAAAGGCATTCGCAGGTCTCCTTAAGAGATACTTTGGATAATATTACTCATAAATCGAGCCCCATTCCTGTATGGAACGGGGCTCTTTTTATGTGTGTGTGTATGTAATCAATTGATTACTTTTTCTCTGTTGTCTCCTCTTCTTCTTTTCTTCTGCCAAGTATTCCGAATATAGCACCAAGTCCGATTGCTGTAAGGAAACCTACGAAGATGAGCCATAACCAGTTGCCTTCCTTAGCTGCTTCTTCTGGAGTTGCTGGGGCAGTTGGAATAGTAGGCATTGCAGCTTTTGCTGTGCCTTCGTCAACGATAGTTGCTGTTGACTTTGTTGTATCCTTAGCTGCTGTAGAATCCTTTACTTCTTCTTTCTTATCTGTGTCATCTGCTTTATTTTCTAAATCTCTGTTAGCTCCAAGTACATCGCCCTGTGCAGGAGGAGTAACTGCATTTGCTGCTGCGTTATCATCTACTGCTGCAGCTGCGTCAGCTTCTGCATTTGTAACAACTGCTGCAGGAGCATCTGCCTGTGCTGCCTGTGTATATACTGTTCCAACTACTGCGCTTTCTGTAGTAGCTGTACCGCCTGCTGTAGTAGCAGCTGGTGTAACTGGAGCAGCTGGAGTTACTGGAGTAACTGGTGTTACTGGAGTAACTGGAGTTACTGGTGTTACAGGATTAACTGGTGTTGTTGGTGTAACAGTTGTCTCTTCTTCAGGTGTGTAGTACTCGATGAGATCATCGATCTTTGCTGCCAATGCTGGCTCCTGATCCTTGAGACCCTGAAGCTTCTGCTCTGCGCTTGTAACATCAGCTTTTGCATCTGTCAACTTCTGACCTAATACTTCAATGAGTTCATCTATTGACATGTTATTGTATTTAGCAACATCTTCTGCAAGTGTAATCTTGATTCCAAGATACTTAGCAACATCGCTTGTTCCAAGTGCAACTGCTGCTGTAAGAGTCTTTTTAGCTGCCTGGTTGTTCTTAAGAGTTGTGATTGCCTTCTTAAGTTCAGTTACTTCTGTGTTTGCTTTTGTAACTGCCTGCTGTGCATCAGCAACCTTCTGAATATAACCTGAGTACTTGTTCTCAATAACTGTAACTGCTGCGATACGCTCATCTGATAAGAAGTCGTTTATAGCATTAGCCTGAGTTACTATGCTGTTGAACTTTTTCTGTGCATTTTCATCTGTTCCCTGACTGTACTTAAGCGCGTTTTTGATTGTTTTGCTCTTGCCCTTATCGTTATAATACTTATCTACATCAGATGGAATAGCAATCATGTATACATTGGCATCATGGTATAGATTATTCTTATTCTGTATAACCTTAGTGACCTCAACGTCGCCCATCATCAACTTGCCATTATCATTAACAACGTTATAGTCTGCAAATTCTTCTTCTACAAGGAACTTGATGCTTCCATCTGCCTGAGTAAATTTGTACACATCGAAGTATCCTTCATTAGCTCTCTGCTTAAGGGTCTTCTTGACCTTGTTTCCATTTTCATCTGTAACGATATTTCCGTCTTTATCTCTCAAGTAATCATTATAATTATTATTATCTCCAGGAATACCATACTTAAACCAGTTTTCATTTCCATGTACTGTGCCATAATACTCATACAGATAATTATTGGCCGCTATTTCTTCCTCAGTCTTCTCAAAAGCGAAAATGCCATTAGAGTTACCTACTTTGTATATGTCTCCAGTAGAATTAACATCAGGCTTATCAAGCAGATCGTAGTTATAATACTCAGTAATTACTTTACCTGCAGCATCAACATAGGTCAGCTTACAGTAATTGTAATCCTGATGATCAAAGCCTTTTACACGCTCCCATTTATATTCTCCAGGATTTGATACTTCCTGTTCTTTGACTGTTATTTCTGTTGTTAACTCTGTTTTCTTGATCTGAGGTACAATGTAGCTTACAACTACGTTCTTCATTGTATCTCTTCTCTCATCCCAATTAGGCTTTTTGCCTGCTCCGATAGGATCATAGGAGTCATTTGCTGCCTGAGCAGTGGCTGCTTCATTGTTGAGCTTCTCTTTTGCATTATCAAGAGCTGCTTTCAGGTTGTCTACGTTTGTCTGCGCTACCTTGAGCTCTGCAAGAGCATCTTCAACTTTGCTCTCTGCATTGCCAAGATCTGTCTGCTCTTCAGCACGAGCTGACTCGTAATTAGCCTTCGCTGTCTTTAAAAGTTCAACTGCTGCGTTATATTTTCCTTCATACGCTTCAACTTCAGCCTTCTTGGAAGCTAAGTCGCTCTCTGTATCTGCGATAAGATCATCAAGCTTCTTCTGAACAGCTTCTGCATCTTCTAAAGAATCTACATTGTCGATATCATCAACAACTTCTTGCATAGCGTTCTCTGCGTCAGCTGCAATCTTAAGAGCATCAGCTCCACTCTGCTGAGCATCGTCAGCAAAGTCAGCTGCTTCTTTTGCTTTTTCTTCTACATTTTCCTCAAATACTTCTGCTGCCTTATCCTGAGCATTTGCTTCGCCTACTTCAGCCATGGCTTCGTCTACTCTAGCCTGAGCGTCATCAAGGTTCTTTTCAGGATCAGTGTCAGGATCAACCTTCTGAGCTTCCTCTTTTACTTCCTCTAATGCAGCATCGGAAATTGTTCCTGTTACTTTCTCATCTGCAGCGATGTTTCCATCAATAATAGGCTGAGCAGCTTCATCTGTATCTGTTCTAGCTTCGCCGATTTTTTTAGTTGAATCTTCAATTTCTGCTTCTACTGTTTCATATACAACAGGAGCTTCATTTTCGCTGTTCTGGGAATTCTCAGTCTGCTGTTCATTATTCTGCTGCTCTCCAACCTGCTGCTCACCAGCCTGCTGTTCGCTTGCCTGCTGTTCACCTGCCTGTCCTTCCTCAGGATTTACATTTGATACTACTCCTTTAGATTCCTCAGCGTAAACTGTTAATGGTGTTGAAATGGCAAGTATTGCTGATATACCTACAAGAATAGCTGATATTGTTTTGTTCTTTGTATTCTTTCTCATTTCTTGACCCTCATAATCAATTGAAACACACACACCGTTTTCTTATCTTTATTGTATTTATTGGCAATCATATTTTGAATCATATAAAAAATATATTTTGTTCAAAAGATGTGATTTTATGATTATTTATAATCATTTAATAGTTTGTTTATATTTATGATCACCTTTATGTTTTGTTTCACTATTTATCGGCTAAAGAGCGCAAAAAAAGTAGAGACCTTTTATAAAAAATCTCTACTCTTCTAACTTTTCTATATTAAATATCTTATTTCTGAGATATTGCCTGAACTTCATCATTCAGAATCTTGACTATTACATTTGTTGCTGACTGAAGACTGCTCTTGTTCATGTTAGCGAGGTACTTATCTCTTTCCTCGTACAGATCTTCTATTGTCTCAACAAGAATATCCTCATCAAGATCATCATTATCTATAACAAGTGAAAATCCCTGCTGTTCAAAAGACTTGGCATTGAGCATCTGATCACCTCTGCTTGACTTGGTAGAAAGAGGAATCAGAATATTAGGCTTCTTGAGTGCCAGAAGCTCACAGATTGAATTAGCTCCAGCTCTTGAAACAACAATGTCTGCCATTGCAAACAGGTCTTTTAACTCATTCTTAACATACTCAAACTGCTTATAACCTGGAACAGAGAGCTTAAGATTATCCATCTTCTCTTTGCCACAAATATGAACCACGTTGAACTGTGGAAGTAGTCTTGGAAGTGCAAATCTTACAGTCTCGTTAACTGACTGTGCACCAAGGCTTCCTCCTATAACCATGAGAACTGGCTTATCATCTGTAAATCCACAGATTCTCTTGCCTTCCTCTCTGGAACCATTGCCAAGTTCTTCTCTGATAGGTGTTCCTGTCAGAATAGCCTTGTCAGCAGGGAGATGACTCATTGTCTCCGGGAAATTGCAGCAGATCTTGTTGGCTCCATTCATACTGAGCCTGTTAGCAAGACCGGGTGTAATATCGGATTCGTGTACAATATACGGAATGCCAAGGACTCTGGCTGCTCTTACAACTGGAACACTTACAAATCCGCCCTTTGAGAAAATGATATCTGGCTTGATCTTCTTAAGTAATGAGATTGACTCAGTAAATCCCTTCATAACTCTGAATGGATCTGAGAAGTTCTTGGGATCAAAGTATCTTCTAAGCTTTCCTGTAGCTATTCCGAAATATGGAATGTTATAATCCGCAATAAGCTTTTTCTCAATTCCTTCGTATGAACCAATGTAAAAAATCTCATAACCAGCCTTCTGAAGTGCTGGAATAAGTGCAATATTAGGTGTTACATGACCTGCACTTCCGCCACCGGTAAGGACGATTCTCTTATTAGCATTTTCGCTCAATTCTATAACCTTCTTTCAGATTGCTATTCTTTTAAGCCTGCATTGCCTGCTCAATAGCGTATGACAACTGATCGGGACATGATGTACTCTTGGAACCACACTTGATACCGCGAAGCTTTGCGATAGCATCTTCGCCTCTCATACCCTCAACAAGCCTTGCTACTCCCTGAAGATTACCATTGCATCCATTTGTAAACTGCACGTGTTTGATAACGCCTTCCTCAACCTCAATATCTATCTGTGTTGAGCAAGTTCCTTTTGTCTTATAAACCATAAAAAATACTATACTCCTGATTCATTTGTGTCTAATCCGGAGTATAGTATAACACATCTTATTGTTCTGCAACAGTTTGATAGTTCAGGAGCCCTTTTTCCTCATATTCAATAATATAATCATTAACAACTCTCTCAGAAAAGTCCTTAACTTCTAGAAGCTTCTCCTCGTAGTTATCAAGTGTCAGCTCATATTCCCCTGCCAGAACCTCATCCAGCATTAGCTTATTTATCTCAGGAGCAAAGTGGATGGAGTCCATGAAAAGCTCAAGGTTCGTAGCCACCTCTTCCTGTGCCTGGAAACAGAAGACTCTTACATTATCATATTGTAAAAGAGCTTTAGTCATCTGAATCTCATTGTAGATATAAGCATCTCTTTCTCCTGATCTGACTATTCCATCCCACCAGAGCATAGAATAAACAGGATAAAAGAAAATAAACTCTGTCTCAGGATGTGCCTCAACCTGACTTGTCAAAAGAGCTATGTTTCCCGCAAGCTCCTCTGCATACGCGGTCTCCTCCATCATAGGAACCACTTCATTTGATCTGTGATAGAGTCCAAGCGCCATGTCTGAATTAAAGTTCTTCCACTTAGCCCAGTTATATGACAACCCCTCGTTATAATCGCCAATAAAAGAATTCGCCAGCTGATATGGAATCTTTTCAAATAAAACATCCTTATTAAAAAGATAATTCACATCATTAAATGGGTTCTTATCATACAGATACATGGGGCACCCGGTAGCTTCATAAGTAGTCTCAGTTGAACCATTTAAAGCCGATGGATCAATATTGTAATAAACAAGCTTAATATCGTGCTCAGCATAAGCCTCATCCATAAGGTAGCACAGATCCGCTGTTGCTCCGTAGCTTCTGATCGCCTTAATGGACTTAACTCCAAAGGCACTGTCATACCAGGCATTGTCGTTATTCTCCATAACTGATGAACCAACTAAAAGAGCATCATAGTCAAAGTTCCTGAGAGTTCCAACACACTGATATTCCTTGTCATTGAGAACTGCCTTAAGGCCAAACCATGGCTTGTGATAGTGATAAAACGGATCAAACGCAAACACCACTGTTCCTATCAGAACTGCCACGATAAGTACTGTGATTAGCAGTCTTTTTATAAATTTTTGTGAATTGCTAACAGTATTCATATTTGTTTCTTTCTATAAAAAGATATTCCTCAGAACTGGAAGTAAATAAATGTACTAACATTTGAAAGCGAAATAAATGACCAGATAAACAGAACAGTAAGCCCTGCTACAGTCTTCTTATCAAACTTTGACTCTTTTACCATCTCAGCTGTATTCTTCCTGGTCATGACAATGGCGCTGATAACAAGAAGAATCACAAAAGTCACAAGATAGACGTAATTATTCATGTTGTTCATGCCAAGCTGTGTAAAGAGCTGCCTGAAAATGTAGTTCTCAGAAATCTTCAAATTCTCTGCTGTCTTATATAGAAATCCGGGATAAGTCCAGAATGCAAATCTTCTGAACATCTCAAATGCGTACTCAAGATTCTGTGAGCCAAAGAACACAAGAGAAATCACGAACATGATAAAGGTAATAGCGTTTCCGACCGGTCTTGGCAGAGTAATTAGAGGCTCTTCTCTTAAAAGATAACGATTCTTTTTGGAGCCCTCTAGCTCTTTTACCCCAGTTATTCCAAGGTTATCCCATACAACCAGAAGTCCCTGCATAAGTCCCCAGCAAACATAGGTCCAGCCTGCACCATGCCAAAGTCCGCTCAGTACAAATACTATCAGAACGTTTATCATAGTGCGAAGCTTACCTTTTCTGCTGCCTCCAAGAGGAATGTAAACGTACTTGATAAAAAACCTTGAAAGAGTCATGTGCCAGCGCTGCCACAATTCCTTGGATGTAGCTGCCTTGTATGGAGAATTGAAATTCATAGGAAGCTCATAGCCAAGCATCAGGCTGACTCCGTTTGCCATATCGCAATAGCCTGAGAAGTCAAGGTAAATCTCAAAGGCGTAAGCCAGCATCACGAAAATTACTGTAATGGTATCAAGGTAATAGGTGTAGTGGAATCCGTAGTTAACCGCCTTGGCCAGGTTATCTGCCAGCAGCACTTTCTTGGACAATCCGATGATAAAAGACATAAGACCTCTCGCCATTTTGTCGGCATCGTATCTGCGAAGCTTATTATCATCGAACTGATCTATCATTTCCTTATGAAAAGCTATCGGTCCCTGAATCAGCTTGGGGAAATAGAAGGAGTACATAAGATACCTTAAAAGGCTATAGTTCTCTGTCTTGCCGTTTGCTCTGTCCACGATAAAAGATATCTGACCAAAGGTAAAAAAGCTGATTCCTATGGGCATAAGTATCTCTTTTGTCGTAATGGTTGCCCCTGTAAGAGCACTGACATTGTCCAGGAAAAATCCAAGATATTTGAAATAGAATAAAAGACCAAGGTTAAATAATACACCGATAACCTTGATAACCCCTGCACTCTTTTTATTTACATCAATTATGGCACTGAGCAAATAGTTAAATAAGGCACTAAAGCCCAAAACCATCACAAATTCCATGCTAAAGGTTTGGTAAAAATACAGTGACATAAACAGTAAGAATAAATCTGCCCATCTGTATTTCTCGTATTTATTTAAAACGTTCCAGCCAAATAGAAGAATCGGCAGGAAGATCAGTATAAACGTAAACGAATTAAAACCCATAAATATCTCCATCAATTAAACATCATGATGAGTATACCAAATAAGGTGTTTAGTGTAAAACAAGAGGGAGGCAAATTCTGCCTCCCTCCTGATAAATCCGTAGTACTTATTGGCGATTAGAATTCGAAGAATAATCCCTTTTCAGTCTTAATTACATGACCAAACTCATCGAATGTGTATCTAAATACGCCATATCTTACGATTACTTCACTCTTAGCAAGTGTTCCGTCAGACTTTGCAAAGTACTTGAATTCGTCTACTGTGATGAACTCATCCTTAGCAAGTCTTCCGTTATCCTTACCATAGTATTCCTGACCTTCGTAAGTTACGAAACCTGTCTTAGCCATTCCGTTCTCATCGAAGATGTACTCGTTGTGGTACTTCTCTACCTTAACGTTTCTATAAAGAACGCCGTCACTTCCTGAGCAGAATACACCGCCCTCATCGAAAGTAAGAAGTCCGTTCTTAGATACCTTACCATCAGCTTTGCAGAAGTAAAGGTCGCCATCAAGCTCTGTGAAGCCTGTTACCATAGCTCCCTCTGCATCAACGATATAGTCTGCACCATATCTTGTAACCTTCTCGTTAACTGCGATTGAACCATCTTTCTTAGCAAAGTACTTCTTGCCTTCAAGTGTGAATGTAGTATCCTTCTTCATTGCACCTGAGTTAAGATCGAAGAAATACAGTGTTCCGTCAACAGTCTGGAAGCCAGTAAGCTTCTCACCATCAGCTGCAACATAATATGTCTTACCATACTTAGTTACAAGTGTTCCCTCTGGCTCTACAGGAGTCTCTGGATCTGGCTCACCTGGAGTAGGAACATTTGATCCATCTGTAAGGATGATTGTTCCAAATACCTCTGTTGATGACCAGCCATTACCTGTGTTGTCTGCCCAGCTAAGTGTTCCAGCTCTCTTACCTGACTCATCAGCGTCATTAACCTGAAGCTCAAGACCTACTAAAGCGCCTACTGCAGGAGTAATGTCTGTCCACTTAATAGCTGCTTCTACAACGTATCCTTCTTCTGTAACAGTTACTTCTGTATTGAAGTTTTCTTCAACGCACTTTGTTCCATTGAAGCTGTGCTCGTTTACATAGTTAACTCTGTACTGCTTATCGTCGTCCTGATATGCACCTGTCTTAGCATTGTTCTCATCTACGAAGATCTCTATTGAATCCTGCTGCCATGCGTCTCCAGAATCCTTATTAAGAACTGAATCCTTAACATCTGCAAGAATATAGAGATTCTCTTCATCCCAAAGAACCTTAGCTGTAGCTGATGCCTTAGCGCCGATGTTGATCAGAAGAGGCATCTCATTAGCTGTTGCCCATACAGCATCAGAAGCATCGCCATCAACTGCAGGTGTACCCTTCTTAACTGCAAGAAGTGGCTTAACTACTGTCTCAGCATAGTACTTGCTGCTCTCTGCCTGCTTGAAGGTTGTATCAGCAAATGCAAACTTGTCACCTGCTTCATCATTATTAACTACAATATCAAACTTAACCTTGTTAGCCTGAAGTACTTCGTTATCTATAGCTACACTAAGAATTACATCATAGCCTGACTCAGTCTGGATTACATCAACACCAGGTACATTGCTTGCCTGTGATCTGTTAACATTTACATGATTGATACCATTTCCAGCATCTAAGTAAATATCAACCTCATCCATCTTGTACCACTGAGTATCATTTACAGAAATCTTGAGATCAAAGAATCCTTCTCTCCACATAGGTACAACTGTAGCAGTTGTATTTGTTCCAAATGTATAAGCCTGTCCACCTGAGAAGTCACCAGTTGCATTCTGAACAAGTGTTACGCTCTTAAGTTCTGGCTCAAGCTCACCTGCATTTACAAGTGTCCAGAAGCAATCCTTAGCCTTGTAGTAATCATCAAAGAGAAGTGGATACTGTCTGGAGCTTCCGTTTGAACCGCCACCGTTGTTGTTTGCTGTCTGAAGCCATGAGTGCTTATCTGTTACTCCCCAGATTGTCATACCTGTGAAGTTTACGCCCTCATTTCTAAGTCTTCTGATTGTGTCATATACTGCCTTATATCTCTCTGAGAGTCTCTCATCCTTAGCACTTGTAGCGCCCTTGAAGTCAAGCTCTGTAACCTGAACCTGGTCAACGATCTCAGCATAAGCCTTAGCTGCAGTCTTGAACTGGTCCATTGTTGGTGAATTGTTAGCGATCTGGTAATGACCCTGCATTCCCATACCATCAATTCTTGCACCAGGTGTAGCCTTAACATCATTAAGAAGCTGGCAGATACCCTTCATCTTTGTTGTGCCAGTCTCATTGTAATCGTTGTAGAAAAGAGCTATGTCAGCTGGCATGTATCTGTTAGCATATACGAATGCGTTTGTGATGAATTCCTGTGAATTGTATACTCTCCACCATGCTGAATTATCGTTTCCGCTTCCGTTTCTGTATGTACCTGTAGAATCACTAACTGCCTCGTTAACAACATCCCATCCATAGAAGAGGCTTGCATACTTGCTGCCTGGAGCAGTGAAGTGCTGAGCAACTTCTCTGATGTAGATCTCAAGACGCTTGTTCATAACGTCAGGAGTTACATATGGCTTAGATGTATCATAGTCTTCATGGAAGAAGAACTCTGGAGTCTGTGAGTGCCATACAAGAACGTGTCCTCTTATCTTGATCTGCTTATCAGGATGATTCTCATTCCAATCTACGAAAAGATCAAGACGGCTCTCAGGTGTTGTGAAGCTAAGCTCTGGGAATGGTACATCTTCACCGTTGAGCTCATAAGTGATAATTGGAGCTGAGCTCTTGAGCATTGCATCTGGCTTAAGCTCGTTACCAAGCGTTACTCCGTTGAAGTGCTTGAATACAAGTTCCATATCAAGCTCATCAGCGAACTCATCATAGCTTGCTGCTGTACCAATGATGAAATCATCACCCATAAGAGCTGCTACAGGGTCACGAAGGTCAACGATGTCATACTCAACACCCTTCTGAGGTCTCTCACTCTCTGGTGTTACATCTATAACAACTTCTACCTTCTCAACTGTAACTTTAAATGGATATGTCTGGTTGTTCATTGCCATGATAGCAATAGCATCAACATCAGAAGTTACACTAGGGCTTGTTGTGTAGCTAGATGCGCCGCTCTTACCATAATCAGCCTTGAGCTCATTGCCATTACCATAGGTCTTGATACAGATAGCCTGGCTATTTGCCTCAGCAAATGTAACCTTTACAGCCTTAACATCTTCACCTGGAATTGTCTTACCAAGAGAAACTCTATACTCACGCCACTCCTGATCAAACTCAAGTGTTCTGCCCTCAACTGCTGTACCATTCCAAGCCTCTGTAAACTTAAGATCACTGCCCTCAAGTACAAGAGTCTCTTCAGTTTTCTCTTCAGCTGGTGCCTGTGCATCAACTACAACTTCCTTGATTGTAATATGATATGGATAGTTATCAGCGCCCTCAAGCATTGACATAACGCCGATATACCTTAATGTTCCATCATAAGTAGGAGCAATAATATATTCGCTGCTGCCATTGTTGGAATAATTTGGCTGCACCTCATTAAATCCATCATCATAGAACTTAATACATACGTTACCTTCCTGGTCAGCAACCTTAATAATAACGCTCTTTACATTAGCTGTATCATAAACCTGTCCAAGATCATAACAGAATTCCTGATACTGTTTTTCAAACTCAAGCTTGTTAGAAACCTTGTTGCCCTGTGACCATCTGTCAAAGAATACTAGTCCGTTAACTTCCTCTTCTACTGGAGTAG
>JAEEGF011638093.1_pt1 | contig 14991 bp, 12 predicted proteins | sample 9134171 | NCBI WGS metagenome assembly JAEEGF01 (sample SAMN16246542, study PRJNA631951) | gut metagenome | biome: gut microbiome; feature: rumen; material: AP-attached | host: Bos | place: Iran: Karaj | collected 2018-10 | reverse complement strand
CGCCGGGGCGGACGTGGCGGTGGCCGCGACGCCAGAGGATGTGGATGCGCTTGCAATCCCAAGGGGATCGGCCGTGGGCGTGGTGTGCCAGACCACGCTCTCGGCGGACGTGGTCCAGAAGGTGATGGAGGCGCTGCGGGCGAGGTATCCGGTGCTCGAGACGGGGGCGGGCGCGGGAGTGTGCACAGCGACGCGCGACAGGCAGGACGCCGTTCGCAGGTTCGTGGCCTCGGGCGGCGACGGAGTGCTTGTGCTTGGCAGCGAGACGAGCTCCAACACGCGGCGCCTCGTCGAGATAGCGCGCGGCGCCGGCGCGGCGGCATGGCGGGCGGTGGACGCCGCAGAAGTCGCCAAGCTCGACTTCAAGGGCGTTCGCCGGCTCGGCGTGACGTCCGGCGCGTCCACCCCCGAGGACGTGTTCGCGGACGTGATGGCAAATTTCCAAATCCGCGCTTGAAACCGGCAGGTGAATGTGGCATACTATTTCCGTCTTGCCTCTCAAAGGCGAGATGACAGATTACCCGCGCGGGGTGGTTGCGGTTGTCACGTGCTTTCCGAGCTCGCCGCTACAGCGCGCAGGTTGAAGCTAATGAAAAGTTTAGGAGCCTTGCCATGCCTTATGCAGCAGTAAAAGACAAAGTGGACGAAATATCCCCGCAGTATCGCGAGGAGTTGCTGGCTTTTTTGGATTTTCTGATCTTTAGGCAAAAGCAGTCAACGATTTCGGGAGGCACAGTGTCATCTCATGTTGCTGCAGATGCCCCACGACGCCATGCTGGGGGAATTACAGGCGAGTTCTACATGGCACCAGATTTTGATGAGCCGCTAGAATGTTTTAAGGAGTACATGTGATGTACTTGCTCGACACACATGCAATGCTTTGGTATCTGCGTGATTCGCCTGAACTTTCCGCATCGGCACATTCCCTAATAGATAAGGCAGAATATGTTGCGGTCAGTATCGCCTCCTTTTGGGAAATCGCCATCAAGCAGAGCATCGGCAAGATGCAGTTTTGCATGACAATTCCAGAACTGGAATCTTTGTGCCTTGACCAAGACATCCAGGTACTTCCTATTCAATCCATCGTGCTTGAACAGATCAAGGCGCTGCCGAAAATCCACGGCGACCCTTTTGATCGTCTCATTATCGCTCAGGCGCAAATCGGCAAGATGACAATTATCACGCGGGATAGGATGATACCTCAATATCCTGTACCGACGATTTGGTAGTTTTGTACGAAATCGTCTTTCCGCAAAACTGCTTCAATTTCATAATTCTATAATGGCTCATTTCCACAATCCCACAATAACGATGTCTCATGCGGTTCTCTTTGGCGGCGGCAATTAAATTCAGTTCATAATTAAGGAACGGCGAGGATCACGCGGTCGATCCAGATGTAGCTCTCGCCATCTGCGCCGGGGCGGAACATGGGGCCGGTGAACTTCACTGACACCCACAGCTCCAGCTCCTTTCCGAAGAGGTTCGGAAAGTTGCCCGTCTTCAGCTGCGTGGTCCACGCGCGCGTGAGCCACAGGTAGCAGCGGTCGTTGAACTTCGCCCTGCACAGGCGGTACCAATGGTAGCCATCACCTTTCACCGTCTTGAAAGATCCGTTGCCGAGCGACTTTTTCGCATGTTCGTCGTAGACCCCGCCGCCGAACGGCAACTGGAAGTAATGGCTCTTGTCCGCCGCCGTGCGCATCGCCCGTCCCACTGGGCTCTCAGGGTCGTCCACGAGAGTCTCGTTCTTCCCGTGGCTCGTGAGGAACTGCGCGGGAAAATCGTAGAAGCTCCTGTCGCGGAACTGATCTGGCACGGGGAGGGACTTTGGCGGGGTGAGGATGCCGGCCAGAAAGTCATGTTCCTTTTTGACGAGCTCCTTTGCCTTTGGATAGGGCGCGATCCACTTTGGCCAGTCGTCCCGCAGGCGCGCCTTCGCGGCGTCGAATCCTGGGATCTTTGTTTCCTCTGCGCCATCGCGTCCAGGGGCGTGAAAGAGGATGGGACGCGACCGCAGGCAGATCAGGCGGTCGAGTCCGAGCCGCGCATGCCGCACGCGCGCCAGCAACTTTGCATTCCCGGCAACTGCAGCTTCGGCCGCGTCAAGCATCTGGTTGCATGCTGCAACGTCTTCCGTCGTGATGTACTTGAACGCCGAGAGCTGCGGGAACCAGCTCACGAACGCGTTCTTCTCGCGGCGGATCTTGTCGAGGTAACGCCGGTAGGCGAGAATATACTTGCCCGCAGGACCGTAGTATTCGCGCATGAATCGCTCGATAAGCGCGTTGCAGTCGAGATCGGGGTTCTCCATCAGCTTCGTCTCGAGGAAGAACTTAAGCTCCCACATGTCGGCCTTGTAGGGATGCTCGTGTTCCCAGAAGATGCCCGAGACGTTGTACGCGCGGTAGTGGCGGAAGAGGTCGCCATAGTGGAACTCGCTTGCAAAGGGCAGGTCCGTGAGCCCCTTCGAGAACGTGATCGCGTAGTCCCAGACGAAGAGGTGCTTCGTGGCTTTGCTCCAGGCGATCACGCGGTCGTAGTATGCGCGGTTGTCGGGTTCGGCGATGGACGAGGCCTGGTTGGAGTCGGTGTCGCAGAGGCGCACGATCACGTTGTCCGCCGCGCGCACGCCTCCCGTGGGCACGTCCTGCGTGTACTGGTATGCCCATGTGCAGAGTAGAACGTCGGGATATTTCTTTGCCACTTCGGCGGCGAGCGAGTTCACGAAGTTCAGGTTGACGCCCGAGAGTCCGTACTTCTCGGCGGCGGCGTTGCAACGGTCGCACTGGCAGTAGCCGCGGTTGTCATTGTGCGATATGTCGTAGATGCGAGGAGGCTCCACTCCGCTCTTAAGGGCCTTTGCGTTTCCCTTCTCGATGTTGGCGAGAAGGCGCTTGAGCATCTCATCGCGCACTTCGGGGTTCGTGAGGCAGAGCTGTCCGCTGCGCTGCCCGCCCACGCGTTTCCCGCCGCGTAGGGAGAACCACTCGGGATGGTCCTTCATGTGCTTCTCGGCGTTGAGGTAGTAGTCGAACGTATGGCAGAAGTTCGGCGGACCGAAGGCGAACGCGCCGCCGAGAGCCGCGTCGCCATGGGCGTTCATGCGCACGCGCCGCTCGAAGCGAGCGTGGTTGGAGCCGCTTTCCGAGCGATAGATGTCGCGGAAGGCGAAGGCGGGCTGGCCATGCATGTCGAGCGCCGGGAGGTCGAGCGGACCCGCCGGCGGCACGTCTTCCTCGAACTCGCTCCACCATCGCACGCCGCAGCAGTCCTCCAGAAAGTGGTACACGGCGAAGAGTGCACCACGAGCGCCGCCGCCGTTCAGCAGCACTTCGTTGCCGAACGAGCGCACGATCCACTTTTCGGAGGGAAGTTGCGAGGAGAGCAATCCCTCCCGCCGCGCAAGATCCGTGTCGCCCACGCGGAAGACTACACCCTCCTTGCCGCCCACGCGCAACTTGTCCGCCACGCGCCTTTCGAGGTATGCGGAAAGTTCGTTCATGGCGGTCTGCTCGTGTGGCTTCGGCGCACTAGGCCCCGCCACTTCGTACGGCGTTGCCGCGAATGTCAGATTTGCGACCATCAATGTGACGGCGCCTATCGTCCGTGAAATAAGATGTTTCTGTTTCATGTACACAAGGTTAGCATTTAATTTACAATTCGGCAAGCCGGAAATTATGATTTTCCGGAAGTTATGTTTATGTGTAAGATTCTATTTCCATCAACACTTATTTCAATGAGGAGAACTATAATGTTAACTAAGAATCAAACACCGACAACGGAAGTAAAGCACATGAATGCCGGATACGGCATCACGCATACGCTTGAGGAGACAGCCAGGCTGCTCGGCATTACGCGCGAACGCGTTAGACAGATTGAAAAAAACGCGCTTAAGAAGCTGCGCAAGCGATTGAAACTGCGTTATGGAATCACTAGCATAAGCGAGGTGGCCAGTTGACTTCAAGAAACAAACGTTGCGGATATTCAATCAAGATCGTGGAAGGAATGAATTCTTTGCGTCTGCTATTAAAATTAACGTCCATTAACATCATTCATTAACCCCAAAAAGGAGACTTGTTATGAACTGCAACCTTGACATGAGCTGCAAAGAGGAACATTTCGAGGAATTCCCGGTAGAAGATATGACCGAAGACCAGGTGCCTGATAAAACTTCTGAAACGACTGAAATTGATGGCCTAATGGAAACTGAGGAGATGACGGATAATGAGGTCAAACTCGCGAAGGAGCGCGAGGAGATGGCCACAGAGACGGTTCAGTTATACATGCGCGAGATGGCGCGTGTGCCGCTTATGAACGAAGCCGAGGAATTAGCTGCGTTCAAGGCGATCGCGGCGGCCAAGGATGACAGCAGAAGGATCTTCAATCGGTTCAAGTTCGCGCCGGCTATGTATGCGCGGCTACTGGACAGGATCGAAGGGCAGACTGGGCGGTTCGATGGAATCGTCGCCTATGCCTTCAACGGCGGCAGAGCCGAGTACATTGCCGGAATTCCTGGGTTTAGACAGGCGCTGAAACGTGCCCGTGGCGGCGATGATGTGGATCGATGTTCGGAGAAGTTGTGCATAGGGCAGAAATGCTTCGAGGCGCTCTGCGCCGAAGCGGGAAGACGCCTTTATGCACCTTGCAAGGCGCTGGTGGCGGAGAAGGTCCGCCTGCTTGCGAAGCGTCCTTCGAAAAAGCGCGATGCCGAACTTGCGGCGGTGCGGAACAGGCTGGCGCCTATTGAGACGGAGGTCGGCATGGCGGCTGGTGAATTTGTCGAACGCTTCGCGAAGCTGCAGCGGACGCTAGAGACGCTACAGAAGGCGCGTTCGCGCGTGGTAGAGGCAAATCTCAGGCTGGTGGTATCCACCGTAAAGCGCCTCATGCATCTTGGGCTGGAGTTTCTTGATCTGGTTCAAGAGGGCAACACAGGCCTTGTGCGAGCGGTGGAGCTGTTCGACTATCGCCGCGGTTGCAGGTTCTCGACCTACGCCACATGGTGGATCCGCCAGGCCGCGACGCGAGCGATAGCCGATCAGGCCCGCACGATCCGCCTGCCGGTGCATCTGATTGAGCAGATCCACAACATGAACCGCGTATGCGCGCAACTTGTGCAGCGGCTGGGAAGAGATCCCTCCGCCAAGGAACTCGCCTGGGAGATGGGGGTGCCCGAGTGGAAGGTACGCTCGCTTAGAAAAATGGCGTGGACGCCCGTCTCTCTTCAGACGAAGGTTGGGGACGACGAAGATGCCTGCATGGGCGACTTCGTGGAGGATACGACCGCCGTCAATCCTGGCGAGGAAACCGACAAGAGCCTCATGCGCGAGCAGCTGATATCAGCATTGGGCACTCTGAACGCCCGCGAACGCGAGTTGCTCGAATACCGCTACGGGCTTGTTGACGGCAATTGCCGCACGCTCGAGGAGGTGGGGCGGATGCTGAACGTCACGCGCGAGCGTGTGCGTCAGCTCGAGACGAAGGCTCTCCGCCAGCTGCGCCATCCCACACGGTCGCTCCGTCTGCGCGGATTCATTGCGAAGAGCGCCTAAGACATGGGATGAAATTTATCCTAGAAAAATCAACTCCAGATGTAAGAAAAACTTTACCAGAACAATCTAAAATCATGGTGAGCACTATGAAAAACACAAAAACCAAACTCAAGCCGGGCGAGCGAATCTGCGATCGCTTCGAGCCCGTTCCGATTACGCCCCGCCAGATGGTTGAGGCGCTCGACTGCGACGAGACCAAGATCAAGAGCCTCGTCATCGACAATTCCGCCTACAAGCTGAGCGACCGCTTCTACAAGACGCTGGCCGCCGAACTGGGCATACCATACGGCGTGTTTGGCTTCTTCACGCCGCTCGAGGTGATGGAGCGCGCGGCCGCGAAGGTGCCGGACCTTCAGCTGCGCGTGACGGTGGACACCGAAGGCCGGCAGGCACTTGGCCTCACCCAGAACAAGGGCCTGCCGATGCCCATCAACTACATCGAGAACGTTCTGCACAACGACAAGCGCCTCACCGACGTAGAATACGGCGATGGCGTGCTGAGCGCAATGCTCGACCTTGACGACCCGTGGGACGTGCCTAACGACAGCACATACGGAATGCGCGTTCGCTGTCGCGTGCCGGTGGACGGCGTTGGCATGCCAGACATGAGCCTTGCCACATGGCGGCAGGTCTGTTCCAACGGAGCGGTGGCAGAGACTTCGCTCTTCCGCACGAAGATGGAGATCAAGGACAACAGCGGCGAGCATTTCCGCCGGCTGCTGGCCTCGTTCAGCAACCCGTCCGGCGTGGAGATGCTGCAGGAGCGCATATGCAATGCGGCAGAGACGAAGGCGTCCGTTGGCGAGGTGGTGCTGCTGGAGGGGCTGATACGCCGTTCCGTGGCGAACGCCCGCAACCAGATGCTGCTGCGCGAGCGCCTGAACGACGTAGCCGACAATCCTTGCGTGCGCTACGGCGTGACTGACCTTGCGAACATCGGCCAGAAGAAGCGTCCACTCCTGCCCGTGGGGTGCAGCGTGGCCGACCTTCTGAACTTCGCATCCGAACTGGGCACGCACCATTCGGAGCTGCTCAAGTCCGATTCCACGCTGCAGTCGTTCTCCGGTACACTGCTCTCGAAGGGGTTCGACCTTGAGGGACTCTACCCGCACACGGCGCGCACGAGCAGTTTCTATCTCAACGGCATCAACTTCTCAAAGGGGGCTGCGTAGGGATATGCAGTACGAAGATAGACCCTATCAGCAGGAGGCGATAAGGGAGGGTGTGGCCGCGTTCACCGAACGCGGCCACAATTCCGTGCTGCTTGAATCGCCTGTGGGCTCCGGCAAGACGTACATGGCCCTTGAGATGATCCATCGCCTTCAGCAGCATCTAGGCCATACGCTCAAGGTGGGCTGGGTGGCGCCGCGTCGCCATCTGCTTCAGCAGATGATGGAGGCTAACCGCGACCTCTACGGCGACCGCATTCGGCCAGTGTCGCTCTTCGAAAAGGCGCCGCCCGAGGTGGACCTGGTCGTTCTCGACGAGGCGCACCACGAGGCTACGCAGAGCTGCGTGCTGCTCTACGAGAAGATGCGCGCAAAGTGGACGATCGGCCTCTCGGCCACGCCAATGCGCACGGACCGCATGAAGCTCTCCTTTCAGGAGACGGTGCGCACATGCTCCATTGGCCGTCTCGTTCGCGAGGGGCATCTCAGCCAGTTCAACACTTACGTCATACCGAACTACGGCGTGGACACGGTGACGGACTTCTATCTCGCCGATCCTCTCCGCTGGGGCAAGAGCCTCGTCTTCTTTTCCACGATCGCCGAATGCGTGGCGTTCCGCGAGCGCCTTGCCGCCGTGGGCATCGGTTGCGAGGTGGTGACGAGCGATAGCGACAAGGAGAGCCAGATCGAGGCCTTCGCGAGCGGCCGTGTGCAGGTGGTGGCGAACGTGGCGATGCTCACTGAGGGTTTCGACCAGCCCGACGTGGCGAGCATCTTCGCGCGCGACGCCTCGCGCCTGCCGACGATTCAAATGTGTGGACGCGGCCTGCGTCGCGCGCCAGGCAAGGTGGCCTGCAACATCGTGCAGAGCGCCAACACGAACTATCTCTTCGAGCGTGTGGCGCATCCCCGCAACGCATTCAGGTGGCAGCAGGGACGCTGGCTCGCGCTCACCGACGGCACGGAGGCGATCGAACAGACGTTGAAGGAGACGCTTCGCAGAATCAGCGCACGAGAGAAGGAGGACCGCAAAAAGCGCAAGAACGATTTCAGTGAGGCGGCACGCGTGGTCCCTCGGCGTTTCGCGCGCACGATCGCGCGCCTCACGCGCGTGGAAAAGGAGGAGAAGACGTATTATGCGGCGTATGGCAGAGTGTATGCGGCAATTGAGCGTTTCCGCCGTGCGGCGCATGCAGCGTGCTGGGGCGGTACGCCTGGTCCTTGCGTGATCCACCTCGACAAGAGCGACTTTACGTCGAAGAGAGTGAAGGCTATTCCGGACTTTCTGCACGACGGTGACGAGGCTGTGCCGGCGTTAGCGGTGGATCTTCGTCTCTGTGTAGCCCAGATGTGGAGAAGGCAGCTGTCACATCGTAGGCTCGCCATGGACGTGTTGGCAGAGATGATCCGCCTGCGCATTCCGGCGGAGAAAGACCCCGATGGACGCCAGCTCTCCTCGCAGATGGATGACCTTGGCTACGACATGGCCGCAAACAAGTACAGACGCGACACGCCTGTCGCGAAAGTGCTGCTCGCGGCCGACGAACATCTGGCGGAGGTGATGCCCCAACTGCGTTGCGCGCTTATGCATCCGTTCTCCGCCACGAAGAATGGTGATGTGCGGCACTATCTGGCCACAACGGCTACGCGTGAGAATCCCACCGGGCCTACTTCCGGTCAAGGCCCTGCGCAAATTTCTTGACAGTGTCGAAATCAAGGCCACACCCTTTAAGGTATCTGTAGAGTTGGCTGGAGCCTTGTTCTTTCCCGCTTGGGTTGGGGCGGAGGCGCCGGCTGGCTTCTGCTTGGCTATTGGATTCCTTGCATACAGAGACGACGAACGCTAGTTGGGCAAGTTCGTCCAGCCGCATGGAATTGAATTTCTCCTCATCTTTGATGAGTGCGCGCAGAAATCCAAAATCGCAGGAAGCGTCGGGAAGCGGAGAAGTTGGGACTGGTTCCGCTGCCGTAACAATGTTGTTGGCCTTGAGCGTTTTTTGTTCGGCTTTGCGCATTTTTTTCCAGCGTTTGATCTCGTCCTGTACGTCTTTAACAGTGATGGTCTTTTTCGCAAGGGTCGCCATACGCCAGACCATCGCATTGAATTCGCGGAAGTTACCGTCCCATGTCATCTTGTCATCCTGGCAGAACTCGATAAACATTTTTTCTGCATCCGGTTCGAATGCCCTGTCGCTGAATGTGGTTATGGCATGGTTTTTCGAATGTTCGAGGGAGAATTGGCAATTCGCGGGGATGTCTTCCCGGCGCTCGGCAAGGGATGGAAGGTCGAAATGCCAGATGCTGATGCGTTCAAGAAGGTCTTGGCGGAACGTTCCTTTGGCGACATCCTCCCAGAGGTCGTGGTTCGTGCCGCAGATGAGCATGAAATCGCTTTCTACTTCTTTCCCGTCGCCCAGTCGAAGGAAGTGCTTCTTGCCCGACTCGTCGCTTTCAAGGGCGGTGAGGAGCATGGCCTGTACTTCTTTGGGGAGTTCACCGATTTCATCAAGAAAAAGAATTCCTCCATCCGCTTGTTTCAGAAGCCCGTCCTGATCCGTGTTGCCTGCTCCGGAAAATGCATAGGCGGAATGTCCAAACAGCTGGCTGCGGGCAAGGCCAGGGTCACCGCTGAACGACGCGCAGTTAGCCTTCTTGAACGGTATTTCCTGCTTGGCCCGATGCTGTCGCATCGAGGCGATGTTTGTTGCGATTTGCGTTTTGCCGCAGCCGGTAGGGCCAGTGAGCAGAATTGGATCGCGGGTATTCTCCGCAACTTTCGAGATGAGTTCTAGCTTTGATTTGTAAGGTTTGTTCAATGTACGAATCCCGGTCTGTATTTCGTCTTTCTTCTTGTCTCCTTTGGCGTTTACTTCGCCTTGGGCAAGCCTATCGTACATGGCACGGCTGACTTCCCTCGGATCTTCAATTTCGTATGTTCCGCGGGCCGAACAGCTCGCTTCACCTTGAGCCGTGGCGAGGTCGCGCTGTTTCCTGTTCTTCCAGGCCATGGCGTTGATGCGCTTTGCGTTAATTTGCTGTTGGTGCGTGAGCAGAAAGAGGGAGATTCGCGTCTGCAGGGTGCCGTTGTTGCAGAATACGTAATAGTTGGTGTCATTTTCGTGAAATGGTTTTTCTTTGAACAGTTCGTTGAGTTTTGGGAATACCTCGTTGATTTCCCAAGGGTTTGAGATGTTCTCAAAGAGAAGGGGCTTCTTGATCACCGTTATCCCCTGGCAGACCGTCTTGATGTCTTCGACGATGATGTCAATCTCATGTTCGAGTTTCTCAATTTGCTCTTTTCTCTGGTTTTTAGCTTTGTTGTACAGTAGATAGTACGTGTTGAACTGAAGTTCAGGATAGGAGGCAAGCGCAACAGACGGCCGCCAGATCTTGTTGCGGAGTTCGCGGTCCAATTTGGGATCGAGCTTTCCTTCTCGCTGGCTCTGTATCCACTTCTCGGCAAGCACCTCGACCTCATGGCCAAATCGTGCGATGAAACGGCGATCTTGGATTTTATGGTTAAGCTGATCTTGCTCGAAACCATAGTGCGAGATGAGAACGTTTTTTGTAGCCATGTTAACAACCTTATTTGCTTGATGTCAACATTATGGCAAATTAATTGCCAAAAGTCAATGCCACGCTCGCCGACGCGTCGTTTTATGGCATTATCTCGCGCAAAGTCCGTAAAGTCCGCGAAGTTCTTCTCTTAGATTGTTGACAAGCCGCTGTATGCCATTCTTTAGAGATGGCATTTAAGTTTTCATCGAATGACCCTTAATCTACTGAAAGGCCAAAATGCCAGACTCCCGACTCCTAGAAGATTCCTGCCGGGCACACAGCCCCAGTAGCGGCTGTCGAAGCTGTTGCCGAAGTTGTCGCCGCACGCGAAATACTCGTCCTCGCCCATCGTCACGGTCTTTGGATGCTCTTGCAGCGGGTGTTCAATAACATACGTCTCGCCCGGCCTCGCTTTCATGCGCTTGATCAGACGGTTAGAATGCACATGTTTCTGAAGACCCTTGATGCCATCCGTAGCGAACACCATGATCTCGCCATTCCTTGGCCTCCTGAAGTTCCATATCCAGCGATTGACGAAGAAGAAGTCGCCCATGCAGACCGCCCCATTCCAAAGCGTCTCTCCCTTCCTCACATAGCGTCCCGCGATGGCTTTAGATGCATCCATAGGCAACTTGCAACACCATCTGGACTTCCCTACGAAAATGTCCGCATAGCCATCCAAGCCATTGCCGTGCGGCTGGACGCGCACCACGCCAGAATCAGGAGCCTTGTACTCTACGATTCGCTCGCCCGTCCAGATCCACTTCAGCCACGAAAGCGGGGCAACGTCCCAGCTCGTCTTCTCTGCGTTCGCCTTGGTGTGGTGTCCCCACAGCGTCTTCTGCATGCATCCAGTGGCTGCAGAGCCAGCTTCATAGAAATATGCGCGGAAGCACATCGCAACGGAAATTGCGACGACCAGTGTGCCAAACCACTTGCTTCCGCAGTCCTGCCATGTCTTCGTCTTCTTCATACAAGAATCCCCGTGATGGCTAGCAATATGCCCATGACTGTGAAGAGAACCCCGACGGATCTCGCGAGACCATCGGTACGCGTTGCGAAGGCTAACGCCTTTTCGATGTGACTTGGCTTGAGCATGCCGTACATGCCGACAATTGTGGCCAGGTATGCTGTCACAACGAAGAGGTGGATGGGAGCGAAGCCCCCCTCGGGCACCAGAAGGCGCGTCGTGCGGAACATGAGCGCGGGAAAGAGCATGAGTATCGCAGCCAGCGCACGGACTGGCAGGTTATTCGGCATCCAGATTATGGTGAGGTAAACGAGGACAGGTACGAGCACCCAGAAGTGGTTGAACACGAACGCGAACGGTACAAAGATGTTGTTGGATGTCGCTATCTCGCACGAGGTCCACATCCATGCGATGATGGTCAGGACGACGGCGACGACCTTCGAATTTTCGAACCAGTTCGTGAACGCACGCCCAGCCGAAGGCGCAAAAACATACACCCCGCCGAAGGCGAGGATCGGAATGCCAAGTAAAACACCCCAATATATCATAATCGTGGCAATTTCTGACTTCCTTCATCACGACGTCCACGAGCCAAGCCACGCGGCCTGAATAACCCGCCAGACGCTCCGCTTAAGGTGCTGACATTATAGCAAATCTTGCCTATTGGCCGCAAGAGGCAAATTCGGTTTGTCGCGGGCGATCCAGCATGAGATGCAACTCGGAAATTTTAAGGATGTCTGTAATTTAAGGATGTCTGTAATGAGTGCAGAATGTCGACGTTCTATCTAAGGGGACATGAGTTGCGACGAGCGTTCAAATTTATGGTACAATGTTTCCGCGGAGATTGAAGGAGGAAAGTAAGATGATGGATATCTACAATGTTTATGAGATGAACAAGCGGTATTTCCGCAGAGTGGTGCGGCTGGCGATCGCGGCAATCGTGGCAACTGGTGCAACGGCGGCGGCAGCCTTCTCGTATCCGCCGTACGAGTACTACACCGGCACCACGACGGGCACTCCGGCCCTTAACTACACGAAGGTGTGCGAGCCAGGCAGAACCGGAGAGGCGCAGGCGACCTATGTGGTGCTTGGGCATTGTTATCCTGCTCGTCCAGCCCTGTCGAACACTGCGTATGAGGGCAAGGTGGTGATTCCGGCGACAATTGCGGGTCTGCCGGTGAGGAAGATCAATGACGCCGCGTTCATTGTGTGCCAGAAGATCACAAGCGTGCAGATTCCCGCGACTGTGCGCGAGATCGGCGCACGTGCGTTCTCCGACTGCTGGAATCTGACGAACATAACGTTCGCCTCCGGATCTGGTCTTGCGACGGTCGGCGACTCGGCGTTCACGAATTGCATCAGTCTCACATCGATTACGTTCCCCAAGACACTTTCCCGTCTGGGCGCAGGATGTTTCCAGGGATGTGCTCAGCTTACGGACGTTTACTTCCTCGGCAATGCTCCTCGCCTGGCGATTCCGTCCATGACCGAGAAGTCTGGCCTTGGCGAGAGCATCTTCCGCAACTACGGCTACTACGAGAGGTTCAAGGTCCACATCAACAGGAACACGTACGGATGGATCGCCCCCTATGAAAAGGGAGTTCCTGAGAAATGGCCAGTTGACTACGGCTACATGCAGGCTCACGAGACTGTTGCGGAAGACGATGGGAAATCGCTGACTATCAAGATGAGATAGCTGATTGCGGCAACGTGGGATTGTGCTGTGCCCGGCATTGTCAATCGCGAGATTGTGGAAATGCACCATTGTGCCATTGCCAATGTCAATGCCACAATGGCAACATTGACTCATACAGGCTAGTCCCAGCAGAATGTTTCCATCTGGCACCGACTGGTGCAGATGAGATTGGAATCATTGCCTCTTTTCAATGAATCTGACGTCAGGCGCTGTCTTTGCGTCTGCATAGGAAAGTGTCAACCCAAAGGAGACACCATGCCTATGACACACATCATCATGCAATACGACGACGACACCAAGTTCATCCCCACGCCCAAGGCCTGGGGAGAACTCTACGGACAGTGGCGCAAGCCGCTGATCCGCTCGCTCTCCAAGTACGGTCCACCCGAGGAAATCGAGGAGGCTGTCCACGAGGCTTTCCTCAAGGTCGCGGGACTTTCCGCCAACTTGAGACTTGAGAAGGAGCTTGAGCCGAAGACCTCCGCAGAGTGGCGCTCTTTCCTGTGCTGGCAGGCCCGGGGTGTTCTCAGCAACATGCGCGGCAAGGCCGCGAAGTTCGAGCCGCTCCCCGACAACTTCGCCGAAGTCCTCGCGGAGAGGCTCTCGTGCATGCCCGACGTCGGGCGCATCGACGCCGAACTGCTGCGCCGCGCCGTCTGCGCAGCGGTCTGGGATGCCTGCCGTACGTGGAGAAGTCCCAAGGCCAAGTACAGGGCGCTCGTGATGTTCCTTCTGGACGAGTACACCGCCGACGAGGTGGTAAGGGCCGTTCCAGAGGCGCGCACCGCCAACAACCTCCACCAGATGTGCCACCGCGTGCGCCTCGCGCTCGCGGAGGCCGCCCGCAGGCCAGGAAGCATCCTCGCGGAGCTTCTCTGCGCCTAAGGCCAACACTGGACATGTTCTGGTCGGCGCGGTCAGAACATGACCCGAGTCGCAATGACATCCAAATTATGATACACTTTGTGCTGTCCGAAAGGACAACGACGTAACGAAAAAGGAACTGTGCGGTGAAAATCATCCATACAAGCGATTGGCATCTGGGAAACCGTCTCTACAACTGGGACGGGACCGACGAGGAAGAGCATTTCTTCACGCAGCTGTCTGCGGCCGTAGCCGAAGAGCAGCCAGACGCCCTTGTCGTCAGCGGGGACATCTTCGACACCGGGGCGCCGGGCAACGACGTGGCGAAGCGCTTTACCGACGCCTTGCTGGAGGTGACGTCACGTTGCCCCGGCATGGCGACCTTCGTCATCGCGGGCAACCATGACAGCTACTCGCGGCTCGTCGTGGACAAGGAACTGTGGTTCCGCTCGCGCGTGCATGTGTTCGGCATGCCCGCAGAGGACGCTGAGGGCAGGGCCTTCTTCGAGAAGAACGTGGTAACCCTCCCCGGCAAGGGCGTGATCGCCGCCGTGCCGTTCTGCCATCCGCGCAATTTCCCGACGGTAGACGGCGCGACTGGCGATAACCGCGAGAAGAACTACTTCGAGGGTCTTGCCAAGTACGTGGCAGACCATTCGGAGGGTCTCCCTTCCGTCTTGATGGCACATCTGGCGGTGAAGGGCGACATCGACTTCCGCGGGCACGACAAGTCCCTCGTGATCGGCGGTGAGGAGTGTGTGGATGTGGAGGAACTGGGCGATGGATACGGATATGTGGCGCTTGGGCACATACATTGCCCGCAGTGGGTCAAGAGCGGCAAGAAAGTGGCGCGCTACTGCGGAACGCCGCGCGCTATACATTTCGACGAGACGTACGACCACGGCGTGGACGTGGTGACGATAGAGGCGGGCAAGACGCCTGAGGCAAGAACGAAGGTGTTCGAGCCGCTTCATGCGCTCGCCACCATCGGGGGGAAGGACGGTTTGCCGTTCGATGACGCGCTCAAACAGTTGGCCGAGGCGTCGCTCGCGGCTGGCACGTACATCCGGCTCAATGTGCGCCTCGGCGCCAATGAGCTGCCAGGGCCGGACTGGACGGAATGCGCACGGAAGGATTGTGCCGCGAAGGGAGGCCGGTTCTGCGTGATCAATCCGATCCGCA
>JAEEGF010551772.1_pt1 | contig 14991 bp, 13 predicted proteins | sample 9134171 | NCBI WGS metagenome assembly JAEEGF01 (sample SAMN16246542, study PRJNA631951) | gut metagenome | biome: gut microbiome; feature: rumen; material: AP-attached | host: Bos | place: Iran: Karaj | collected 2018-10 | reverse complement strand
ACTTCCTTATGGAAATCACTGGATAATCCACAGCAATTGGCGGCAATACAATATTCACCCTGCTGCCATCAGACAACCTGGTATCAATTATGGGATGAGTCTCATTGGCCATTTTGTTGTTGGCTCCAGCTATTTTCTGTATCACATCCTCAAGCTTTTCCCTGGATGTAAAATGATAACCGCTCTCATATACCTTGCCATGCTTCTCAATAAAAATATGATCTGGTCCATTTATCATAATCTCAGTTATAGCCTTGTCTGCCAGCAAATCCTCCAACACATCCAGCTTCCTTAAACTGTGAAAGACACGTCTCTGTATCTCAAGTCTTCTCTCAATAGTAAGATGAATTTCCTCTGACAAAGTGCAGATTCGATTCTGAATCATCTCTAACAGCTCTGCATCAGACACATCTCTGGATAAGTCCACTCTCTGCAATACATAAGTTCTCACATCTTCTTCCAAAGCATCCTGCTGCCTATGCCACTCCATTTACAACACCTGATTCTCTGTTCATTATCTGGCGCCTCACATACATTCCCAGATTGCCCTGCACCAGCTCTTCTAAAATGAAATTACCTGCATTGAGATTAGATGCATTCATAGGCAAAGTTATCTTGTCCATCTTGATTTGTAAGTTTAATTTTCTGAGATAATCCAGGAAACATTCATTACTTCTCTGATAGTAATCACCCTGCTTGGTAAGTATAATCAGCTCGTCAAAGTCGCTTAATATATGTGCAAAGCCCTGTATGGCTCTTCCAAACAAAACCACCACTCTGTCATAGCCCCCTCTTGAAATCACCTCAAAGAATCCCTGCCAATCCTCACCTGTTATCTCATTTAATTCCTCAGGATTGTTAAATGGTCTTATGTAATCTATTCCCATAAATGTGGCAACGAAATCTCCCAGACTTACCTCTTTGTCCTGCTTCATATAGAAGAAAAAGTCCTGCATATTCTTGCCGCCTTCCCTGTGCATCAAGGACTGCATTATACTCAGCTCCTCTATATCCACATACAGTATTCTGCCGCCTTCGCTATATGCCTGACACAATGCCAGTCCAAAGGGCATCTGTAGCTCATGTGCCACAGGAGAATATATTCCTGTCATTTTCAAATCAATATCTCTATTCTTCCATTGACTTCCGCCAATCTTCATATTGATTCGCTTGAGCATCTCCTCCACAATCTCCATAGACTGATATTTATAAACCATTGGCAAATATTCAAATTCCTCAGCCACTCGCTCATCACAGAGATACAGCTTCTCTCGAATATTATCCATATTGCTATCAGCCATTACATATAGAAATTCCTTGCCCAGAATTCCTATATCATATACATTCCCGTCTCCCTGCAGGAAATCCGATGTATCGGTATAAGTACTAATTGTCACATCTTCCAAACGCTCTAGTAGATATGCAGCAAAGGCCTCCACATAAGCCTCATCCATATCGCACACTACCAACTTATGTTTTGTCACATAACCCCCTCCTTCACAATCCAAAACACATATGCACACAGCATACATACTGTGAAATGGATTTCAGTAACCTCCTTGTCTATAGGATTATATAGATATATTCTCCGTCCCGTAACGCATATTCCCAGATGCCTGGCAAATAATCCAACCCTATATATAAGTTGCTTACTTCTAATCAAATCAATCAAGGCATATAAGCCAGCTACAATTGTCGAGTAGATCATAATAGATAGGATTGCCCTGAAACCAATTATTGCAGACAATGCCATCATCAGCTTCACATCACCTGCGCCAATTCCTCCAACTCGATATATCACATACATTAATAGAAATGGTATGAATATATCCTCAAGCAATACCAGACCTCCCCATGGTCCATATTGGGAGAATTGAAGATATCCTCCCGTAATAATACCTAATACAATCAACTCATTGGGTACTCGCTGTGTAGACAAATCTGTATAAACAGCTGTCACCATAAGTCCCAAGGCCAACATAATGTTAATCCCCCAACACCTCCTTTTTCGTTGTATTGCTAATTATATTTAGCAGCCTCCCATATGTCCATGAACTTTTAGGACAACTTTATTTTTGTGAAATACTGACGAAATTTTTCGTTTTTTATTTTTGCAATTGCACAATCCATTTTCGAAAAAATGCCAAAGAATTTTTATAGACAAAAAACATCTCAGATATTAGTCATAAGACCAATCTCTGAGATGCTCTCTAATTCATTCCATAATTCAATTATATTTACTAATAATCACAATTATATTTGCTGATTATCCAACTCCAAATCTATGCCTGAAATTCATTAATAGCAGTTATAGTCTTGTTGTACTCCTCTGTAAGAGCAGGCATCAAATCCACTGCACCATCAATAGTATCTGCTCCACGAAGGGCTTCTGTCACTGCACTTGCTTTCTCAAATAATACGCTGAAAGCCAGATTGGCACTTACACCCTTTAGAGTATGTGCTGCCTCAAAAGCTTTGTGGGCGTCAGCCTCATCCATAGCTGCAACCAACTGATTATAGCTTGGATCATTTACAAACATTCCTGCGAATTTGCCAACCAATGTATCCTTCATCATTCGGCTCAAAGCTTCATTATAATTTCCACCTAAGTTCTCATATAGCTCTTGTACTGTCATTTTCATCACCCTCTACAAACATTTCCCCATATATAATTATACTAGAAATCCCCTGTTTAAATTGCCATCATCATAGCTCTCATTGAGATTGTTGCGTCCGTATGTAAGTCCTGCTGTCACTCTCTGAGAATTCTGCATTACAGAATCACTGTCATCCGATTTAGCCACCTCTACAAAGGCTTCCCACAGAGGCTTCATCACTCTATCTGCCGCATCAATATATTCCTCTTTTCTGGAATATATAGCCTTGGAAATAGAAACCTCCGCATAATTATATAATGCATATAAATTCTTAGCTATATTATACTTGAAATCCAAAGCATTCTTCAAGTGTTCTAACACAAGTGAGCACTGTCTCATATTGTCTACATATGCATCCCAGTCATGTCTTCTCATAGCTTCTAAGCCATCGCTTTCATAAGTGAAAAACATCTCATACAATATAACTATTATCTCGCTGGCATTTGCACAGGCAATTCGTCTGCTAAATGCATCAATATCATCTTTTTTCATTTAAATCACCTGTACTATTTCAAAATCTGAAGTGCCAGAGATGGCAACTCATTAGCCTGTGACAAAGCGCTTGTTGCAGCCTGCTCAATAACATTGTACTTAGTATAATCTGTCATTTCAGCTGCCATATCAGCATCCATAATTCTAGAAATAGCAGATTCCATATTTTCCTCAGTCTCATCCAGACTGTTAACTGTATATTCTAATCTGTTGGTATATGCACCCACCTGAGATCTTACAGCATTTACTCTGTTCAATGCATCATCCAATACACCCATAGCATTTTTGGCACCATGCTTTGTGGAGATATCAACTCTGTCTAAATACATAGCCTCTGCTGTCATACTAGGCACACGAACCTGCATCTTCTGTCCTTCATTGGCTCCCACCTGTAAGTCCATAACTCCAACCTGAGTCACCTCACATTTAACCTCTGTTCCTGCTGCCAAGTCCTCTGTCAGAAGCATTGTCATCTGGAAATTGTTATTATCTGTAATTGTTATTTTGTTGCCATCATAAGCTACAGTTGCTGATTTCTTGAACAATGACTCATCCTCGTTAGTATTTAGAGTAACTACCGCATTGTCTCCTGTATTTACCAGAGGTGTAGCATTTTCATCTGTGGAATCTGGAATTCCAGCTCCCTCCATAACACTTCTGAATGTATCATCAGTTGTTGTAAATGATACAGACACATCGGCATGAACACCATATGCAACTGACTTGAATTTGAGATTATCGCCGTAAGCATTACCAGGTGTCTCTAAGACACACTCGCCTCTCTCTGCTCCATTTCTTATGGCAGCATAGATTTCTTCTTCAGTCATATTTTCATTAATACTGATGCCATATTCATTAACTGACAAGATACCGTTCTTTCCTACCAGGCTACTAACTGAAACTCCAATTTCCATCTCAGCTCTTGTAGCAGGGCTTGTTACAGTAAAAGCATAATTTCCCTCTGGTACGTTTGAGGATACCTCCGCTCTTGAGAAATTATCAATATTGTCACTATCAGCATATACCTTGGCATCCTGAGAGCCATCAAGCAAACTCTTGGTATTAAATTCTGTAGAAGTAGCAATTCTATCAATCTCTTCTCTAAGGGAAGATACCTCAGAATTCAATGAATCCAACTCTGAATCTGTATATACGCCATTGGCCGCCTGTACACACAATTCTCTCATACGCTGAATCATGCTTGTAACCTCATTTAATGCACCATCCACTGTGTCCAATACACTAGTGCCATCTGATGCATTTCTTGAAGCCTGATCCAAGCCACGAATCTGAGCACGCATTTTGTTTGAAATTGCCATTCCTGATGGATTGTCTGCAGCATGATTTAATTTGTATCCAGAAGATAATCTCTCCATGGTTGCTGCAAGTGAACTTTCTGTTCCAAGTAATTGCTTATTTGTAATAATTGCAGATATATTGTTATTAATTTTCATATTCTATACCTCACTAACATGGTGTGTAATCTCGCTTGCATCCGTGCGGTATCAAATGGACCGTCCTTGGTCACATTATATGTATCGGTCGAAACCACATTATTCTTAATGGGATTCTTATGACAATATCTCGCTGGCAGAAGCGATGAAGCTTCTGGCAATGGAATAGAGCTGTCTGGTTGTAATTTCCTCCACAGCTTTCGTCTGGTCATCCACCTTGTCATCTCTATTTCGCAATGGAAAATCTACTTCCGGATCATTATAGAATCCATCTAAAGACAGGTTCTTGTCATATGCAAAGGCAAATGATACCGGAAGACCTGTAGCCTCCTGCATATCCTGGGCAAATAATCCCATATGCTCCGCGAAGTTCTGACGGGTTCTGCTGTCTGCAAAGTCCATATCACCTACAACCTCTCCAGCCTCATATCTGAAGGAAGCGTACACTGCTCCTGTTGGCTCTGTGTCAAATGCAACTTCAACCAAGCCCTTATCTTCTGTACCATGTACAATCTTCAGTGATAAATTTCCTACCTTATCCTCAACCATAATAGGTATATTGTAGGACTCAGAAGTTGGTGTAGACATCTGTCCCACCTCTCTAATCTGTGTCATAACCATCTTCATTCCACGGAGATCAATCTCTTGCACATCATTTTCTATGAGCATGGTCTTCATAACATTCTCTGCAGTCTTCTCAAGTCGTCTCTGAGCCTCTGCCATCTCCTCAGGAGTCTTGCAGGCTTCACCATAATCCTCAATCAAATCATCTATTAAATCTCCAATTGACACCAGGTTCTTGCCTTCTGAATCCTTGGAATATTTCTGCAAATCTCTATACATACGATTTCTGTCTGCCAGCATCTGTTGCATAGCAGTTAAGTTGGCAGGAGTAGTTGGAATCTCAAATTTCTGAAGCATATCATACACTTCTGATTCTGATTTCAAAGCCTGACTGACTTCCTCTCTCACAGTCTTGATATACTCTGCCTCCTGTGCATTATCAGCCTCAACCACCTCAAGATTTTCAGATGCAGCCACAAGAGCATCTCTAAATCTATCTGGCGACATATTCATATATGAATCTGTATTGTCAAATGTGCTCATCTTGGCTGGAGTTATTATATCTCCGGCTTCCTGCAAAGCATTATATTGGAAAGCCATCTCCACCTGTTGTGTAATAGATAAATCCTCTCTCTTGAACTCAGATATCTCACCAAAATCATCATCTATATCATACTCTCTGCCAGTATGCTTACCACTTCTAACTGCAGTCATAAGATTTCTGAGAGTCACCTCTGCCCCCTGTGCTATAAGCGCTCCCACTGCAGCTCCATCACCGGCTTCCACCTGGTGAATAAGTCTATATATTCCAATGAAGCTCTGTCTCTCTGTCTCAGTAATTTCCTGTGTTCTATCAAGCTTCCACAGGAATTTGGCGAATTTCTCCTGAGAATTTTCAGCACCATTTTCCTCATTAAAATTCTCAGCCATCTCTGTGAGATCTGACATTTTCATATCAAGAGGATTCTTGCCCTCTCTGATAAATGACAATACTGTGGCTGGCTTTAATGCCTTATACATTTTCTGAACCTCAGCATCTGTAGCCTTTACCCTGCTAATATTTACTTCATTGATTTCGATTTTGTTGTAAGCCAAAATTCTGACAGCTCTCTCATTGGAAGCACTTCTCTCAAATCCCAAATCATCTAATATGTCATCCACATTGGCAAATGCCTTCTTGATGGAATCTCCCATATCAGCTCTAGGTGCAGTCATTACAGTCTCAAATCTCTCCTGGAATGCCTTGAAATCTGCATTATGTCTATTCTCAGACACATATGTGCGAGCCTCATTAGTAATGGTTGTAATAGTCTTCTCAGCAAAACCATTTAACTTCCATACAAAAGGAGCCGGTACTGCCGCAAGCTCTTCCAATGCGTTGTTAAATGTATTGAATCTGTCCACATTTATATCAGTATCAGCCTCAGTCTCTCCTGCCAGCAGCTGTCTCACAAAGTTGGCTTCCATTTCCTTCAGACCGTCAATGGCTTCCTGCATAGATAAGGTATCAACATCCAGCCCTGCCTGAGCAATCTGATAGGTTGCCTTGGTAGTCATTGCAAGTCTGGTCTCCTGAAGAGAGATCATAGACTTAAGCTGACGCAAATCTAATTCTGCAGGATTATTGCCCAGAGCCACCTGATCTGTCACAACATCTACAGCCTGCTTACCAGTTACATCTACAGAAATATCATTTAACTCCTGTGTATATATTACATTTTGCCCATTTACCGGCAAATCATTGTCCATAAGCCACTTGGCATCACCAAGGGTTTTATTATCCACCTGAAGTCCAGCTTCCTCAATAATTGATTCAAACTGAGATAGGATTCCAGAATCTACTGAATTATTTTCCAGAATACTATTAGCACTTTCCTCCATGGATACAACTCTGTCTCCCATAGAAGATGTGGCAAATGTTGCCTGATATGCATTTTCAATAGTAGGAGGAATCTGGTTATCTATAAGATATTTCTTGGCTCCGTCGTTTAACTCCTCCGGCAACTCCTCAAGCATATTCACAGCCTGAGAAGCCGACTGAATAAGTCCCTGATCCATAGGCAAATCCCTTGTCGCCAATGCTGCCTTTATCATTTCATTACTGTCAGTTTGTGAATTATCATCCTTTATGCCATCATCTCCACCAGATGTCATAACATTTTCCAGCCTATTAGCTTCAACCACACTTCCTGTCATCTCCTGAAGAGCCGCATCAGATATGCCTCCCATCATGGATACATCGTGACCGCCCTTGGCAAGTGCCACCTTGATTTTATCAGCCACAGTTACAATATCATGGACTTCCATCTCCATAGGATTGAAGCCTTCCTCCTGCATCTTGGCAAAATCTTCCTCAGATACAGTATTGGCATATACTGCCATCTTGTTGTGCATATCCATGCCCTTGGAGTTGTGCTCTATATTGTTTTCAATGTCATCTGCTACTGTGTCAGATTTCAGAGAATTCTTGTTATATACAGAAGTGGCCAAACCCTTACCAATAGTTTTTGGCGCACTAATAGAAGTGGAGACACCTCTGTCCCCCACTTGATTATTCTTGGAATTTATATCATCAGGTATAATTGCAGCAGCTGCTCCGTACATACCTGCTTTCTTATCATCATCTGTCTTGATATAATCAGCTAATTTAATCTGGTCAATGTGCATAAGTATCCTCCTGTTTCTACACATGTTATTTCGGTTCACCCATTGCAAAACTTTAATACAATATTTCCCGGGTGCCATATTTTATTAATATCACCTGCATAAGACAATGATTATAATTATTTACCAAATGCAATAAAAAAAGGACTCCAAGAAAAAATCTCAAAGTCCCTAACATACTATGATATAAAATTATAATTCAGTTCTGCCTTCTAAAGCCCTAAGAAGTGTAACCTCATCTATGTATTCCAAATCTCCGCCTACCGGTACACCACTGGCAATTCTGGTCACCTTGATACCTGTTGGCTTTATGAGCTTGCTGATATACATAGCTGTAGTCTCCCCCTCCATGCTGGAGTTAGTAGCAATAATCACCTCATCCACATCTCCCTGCAAACGAACCATAAGTTCCTTGAGCTTAATGTCCGCCGGGCCGATACCATTCATAGGAGATATGGCGCCATGTAGTACATGATATACTCCATCGAATTTACCTGTCTTCTCATAAGCAGCCAAATCCCTGGTATCCTCAACTACCATAATGAGTTTCTTGTTTCTCTTGGCATCACTACAGATTGGACAGATTTCCTGATCTGTTAGAGTGAAGCAATTCTTACAGTAGTGAATATTTCTTCTGGCCTCTATCATGGAAGTAGATAATTTCTCCACATCCGCCTCAGGCATATTTAACAGATGAAATGCCAATCGCTGAGCCGATTTAGCTCCAATTCCCGGAAGAGTAGACAATTCAGATATTAAATTACTGATTTGCTTACTATAGTATTCCATCTTAGAAAGGCATACCTCCGCCAAAACCACCTGTAATTGCTGACATACTAGACTGCGCCTTGGCTTCAATCTGTCGTAACGCTTCATTGGTAGCTGCCATAATTAAATCCTCAAGCATCTCTACATCATCCGGATCAATAACTTCTGGATCGATATGAACCTTGGTTACTTCCTTCTTACCAGATACTGTAACTTCAACAGCTCCGCCACCTGCAGCAGCTGTAACTTCCTCTGTCTCCAAAGCAGCCTGTGCCTGCTCCATCTGACGCTGCATCTTCTGAGCCTGCTTCATTAAGTTATTCATATTTCCCATTCCGCCGCCTGGGAATCCACCTCTTTTTGCCATTTTTAAAAATCCTCCGTTTCTATTTCTAGATTTGCTCTCTTAGCAAATTCTTCTACTGCATCTGTGTGCAGCTTCTTACCCGGCATACCGGTATCATTATTTTCCAAAATAATATCTACATGCTTACCTGTCAGCTCCTCGATAATGTGATGTAACTCATCCATCCACATTTCTTCCTTCAGAATATCAGCATTTACTGACTTGGTACCCGGTATTTCATCTACTACAATTTTCACCTTGCCGCCTTCATAGGTAACCATGGTGCCTTCATCCTTGAGGACGGTCTTGAGCATTCCTCCACAAGCAGCTACCACCTGTTTCCATTTACCAAGCAAGGCTTGCACTTCCTCTGGCAAAGCCTCAGGCAGAGGTTCCTTCTCCACCTTCACAGACTTCCTGTCAGCACCAGGTACGGAAGTGTTAACCGGTGCCGCCCTAAAACCCTGATCTAATTTGGTTTCAACAGCATTAATTCTATCAATCAAAGCCTCGTTATCCTGTTCCATCTCTGGACGGCAAAGCTTAACCAACGCAATTTCAATGAGCACTCTCTTCTGAGAAGAATACTTAATCTGATTTGACAGTTCTGAAAACTCACGAATAAATCTCATGAGCATAACATCATCCATCATCTCAGCCTCTTCTCTCAAGGCTGCCATCTGCTCACTGGTTACCTCCAGCACATCCTCCATATTGGAATCTGATTTCACCAGAAGTAGGTTTCTCATATACCATGTGAAATCAACAACAAACTGATGCAGATCTCTACCCTGAGTAACCATTTCCTCCAGCTGAGCAATAGCTCCTGTCACATCTCTATTATATAGAGTTCTCAATAACTTACTGAAAATATCATTGTCCACCGCTCCAAGGACTGTGAGGACCTTGTCATATGTCAGTTCTTCTCCCAAGTAGAAGGCTATACACTGATCCAGCAGACTTAAGGAATCACGCATGGAACCATCTCCTGCCTTGGCTACATAGCGCAAGGCCTTGTCCTCAACAGGCACATTTTCCTTATCCATGAGTTCCTTCAATCTATCCGCAATAGTATCAATGGATATTCGTCTGAAGTCATATCTCTGACAACGAGATAAGATTGTAATTGGAATCTTGTGAACCTCTGTTGTAGCCAGAATAAATATTACATACTCTGGTGGTTCCTCCAAAGTCTTGAGCATTGCGTTAAATGCTCCTGTAGACAACATGTGAACCTCATCGATTATATATACCTTGTATCTGCCCTCTGTTGGAGCATAAGCCACCTCGTCGATAATGTCTCGAATATTTTGTACGCCGTTATTAGATGCCGCATCAATTTCAAAGACATTCATGCTGGTGCCCTCATTAATCCTCTGACAGCTCGGGCAACAATTACAAGGACTTCCATTTACCGGATTTTCACAGTTAACTGCCTTGGCCAGAATCTTGGCCACTGTAGTCTTTCCAGTACCTCTTGTTCCCGTAAATAGATAAGCATGACCTAATCTATCCGCTTTTATTTGGTTTTGTAAGGCAGTTACAATATGATCCTGCCCTTTTACATCATCGAAGTTCTGTGGTCGAAACTTACGATATAATGCCATATATGACATAATTTTACCTCAAATCTATTAGTCTCCGAAGCTTATACCTATGGTCTTCGCTTCCTTTATCATTTTGCAGTTTGGATCCACCGACTTAAGCTTACCTGCCACATCCTGAAGTGGCACTCTCTTGGTTTCTCCATTTATCATGGCAATCATGTTACCATAGTCCTTGTCCATAATAGCCTTGGCTGCTGCAGAACCAAGTCTGGTACATAATACTCTATCATATGGACATGGGCTTCCGCCTCTTTGGGTATGACCTGGCACTGCCACTCTGACTTCTGAGCCTGTCTTTTCTGTGATACGAGCAGCAATCTCATATGATACCGAAGGGTATTTAGATTCCGCTCTCTTTTTCTTCAATTCCTTCTTGCTAAGAGCTGCATCTTCCTTGGAAATTGCTCCTTCTGCCACTGCAAGAATAGTAAATCCCTTACCGGCTTTATGACGCTTCTCAATAGCATCTATGATTTTGTCCATATCATAAGGAATCTCTGGAAGTAAGATAATATCTGCTCCCGATGCAACTCCGGCATACAATGTCAACCATCCTACCTTGTGTCCCATAACCTCTACAATGAATACTCTGTTATGAGATGCTGCAGTAGTATGAATACAATCAATTGCCTCGCAGGCAATATTTACAGCACTCTGGAAACCGAAAGTCACATCAGTTCCATAGATATCATTGTCAATTGTCTTTGGTAGATGGATTACATTTAACCCTTCCTCACGAAGAAGGTTTGCAGTCTTTTGAGTTCCATTTCCTCCCAGGATAACCAGACAATCCAGATTCAACTTATAATATGTATTCTTCATTGCCTCAACTTTGTCGAGACCATTTTCGTCTGGCTCTCTCATAAGTTTAAATGGCTGTCTAGAAGTTCCTAGAATTGTTCCGCCAACTGTGAGAATACCTGAGAAATCCTTGCTCTCAAGCAATCTGTAATTGCCATAAATCAATCCCTTGTATCCATCGTAAAAACCGTAGATTTCCAAATCATCTACATTGTTGCTCAGTCCCTTTACCACGCCACGCATTGTAGCATTCAAAGCCTGACAATCTCCGCCACTTGTAAGCATTCCTATCTTCATAAGTCCTATCTCCCTTCTTACGACAACTTCCCTTAGCAATATTCGCCGTACTCACAACCTGCATTTCTCACTTCAATCTCATCTACTAATTCCCATTCCCACTTTGGTTTCTTGGAATCAGGATTCTTGAATTTCAATGCCTTCTTGTACAATGTAATAGTTCCATATCCGTTACCGCCATTCCATAATCTGTTATGACGCTTAACTCCATCAGGTGCCTCATAATTAACCAGAAGCATATCTTCCTTCTTGCATCGAATGTCAGTATACATCTTGGCAGTTGGAGTCTCCTGAATTATTTTCCAACGAAGCTCTGTGTCACTTTCCTTGCACTTAAACTTGGTCTTGGTTAGAGTCCACACCTTGGAGAAGTTGAATTCATATGGCTCGCCCTCGTACCACATGGCACTTAGAAGCTTTCCTTCCAGAGCAAGTTTACCAACCTTTGGTCTGCCTCCACCTATATCGAATACAGAATTCTCCAGCTTGGCTCCTGTAAGCTTACTTGTCAAATTATTTGAAGACAACCATACCCATGGACTTGTGAAATCCTTGCCCCAGTTCTTGTCAGCATATCCGTAAGAATCCTCTGGTTTCACAATATATGTCTCACCATTAAGTATTACCTTGCCCTCATATGCAGTCTTCATTCCCTCTGCATGCCAAAACATCTCAAATGCCTCAGCATCACGAAGTGGTGTTCCAGCACCATAGCCCACATTGAAAGCAACCTGCTTATCAATCTTCAAATCCCAGAACATCTTGCCTGCATCAGACATATATTCCGGATGGTTTGCGGCATCTTCCTCAGAAACATTTACCATTCCCATGGTTCTGGTCTCAGAACAGAAACAGTTGTCTGCACTTATAAGATATGGCGCATCCTGTCTCACTGTCACATCATCCCAACCGAAGAAGCGATGCAACTGCACATGGTCCTTGCCCCAGGCGCCAACCTTTACCATCATATAGCTTGGCTTAATTCCCTTCTGTTGATTCTCTGGGAGCTGTCCAAATACAGGTTCAGGTCCACCTAACCCAGGATTAATAGTAAAGAATTCTACGAAAAATGCTTTCTCCTCACCAGTCTTCTCATTATGGCCGGTAAATGAATGCCACCACCAGTCATATCCCTGGTCAGCTAGACCGCCATGTAGCATAAATTCATCTCTCAAAATATCAGAATGATTAAATCCATCTCCAATGGTCTCGTGTAAATCCACTGTACTTAAGTCAATGGAAGACGCTTTATCCTTCACAACTCCAGCAGCTGCCACAGCCTTGCCTTCTAAGTCCTCGATACGATGACCCATGAATTTCTCAAGCTCTTTAGCCTTCTCTGTTAACTCGTCAAAATTTTCAAAAATTTTCACGTTATCACCTTCCCCTTAAAAATATTAATACCTATATGAGATTTATTTTATAACTTTATCATTTGCCAATACTGCTTCCTCAACCAGATACAATGGTCTCTTCTTGGTCTCAAGATATGTCTTGGCCAAATACTGTCCCAAAATTCCGATACACAGAAGCTGAATACCACTTACCAACATAATGATACATACCATTGATGGCCATCCTGATGTTGGATCTCCAAATATAACTGTCCTTATTATGATAAATAAAATTGCAATAAATGCTATCAGGCAAAACAGCATACCCATGAAAGATGCAATAACAAGTGGAGCTGTTGAAAATGCTACAATTCCATCCAAAGCATAAACAAATAATTTCCAGAACGACCACTTAGTCTCTCCGGCAGCTCGCTCAACATTTTCATATTCCAACCATTTCTTCTTGAAGCCAACCCAACCAAAGATACCTTTGGAGAAACGGTTGTACTCTCCCATTGCAAGTATGGCATTTACCACCTTGCGGTTCATAAGCTGGAAGTCTCTGGCGCCATCTACAACCTCTGATGATGAAATCTTGCCCATTAACTTATAGAAACATCTGGCAAAAAATGATCTGATTGGTGGTTCACCCTTTCTTGTAACACGACGGGAACCTACACAATCGTAGCCCTCTTTTTCCACAGCCTCAAGCATCTCTGGAAGAAGTGATGGCGGATCCTGTAAATCCGCATCCAAAATAGCTACATAATCACCAGCTGCATTTTCCAAGCCTGCATAAATGGCAGCTTCCTTGCCAAAGTTTCTAGAAAATGATACATAGTGTACTCTAGGATCCCTGGCATTTAATTCCTTCACCACTCTCATGGTTTCATCTCTGGAACCATCATCTACAAACAGATATTCAATATCTATGTCTGTCAGTTCCTTCTCAACTCTCAATGCTTCTTCATAAAACAGAGGAATTGCTTCCTCCTCATTGTATGAAGGAACAACAAGTGTTAATAATTTCTTATCCATTTCTACCTCTTTGACATACTTATATCTCCTTGTAAGCATCTATTCGTATGCCTTTTCTTAAAAATCTAGACACTTACACCTGATAGAAATTTTATCACAACAGCGCCAGTTTTACCACCCAAGAGACCACTCTGAAAACCCAATATCCCATTATAATTACCATTTTTCAGATAAATTTTGATTTATTGCTTTATTGTGGTAAAATATCGTCATATGGTGTGTATTACATACACAAGAGGGAGGAGAAATTATGGCTAGAAAATGTAGTGTAGAACGAGCCGAGGGATTGATTGGCGGTTTTGCAACAGCAAAGAAAAACATAACAATCCAATATGCCGGAAGAGAGCGTTCCGAGGAAAACATTTTACAGATGATAAAAAGAGACGCATTATCTCAGGGCGTAAACGACGAGGACATGAATGAGGTTGACATCTATGTCAAACCTGAAGAAGGTCTGGTCTATTATGTAATCAACAAAGAAACAAGCGGTTCAGTCGCATTTTAAAAAGAGGGGAGAATTATGGCAAAAGTATACGTAGTAGCCAACCAGAAGGGCGGCATAGGAAAAACAACAACCGCAACAGCATTGGCTGGTATTTTAGGAAAGAAAAAGAAGACTCTATTGATTGATGCAGATCCTCAATCAAATAGTACAAACACTTACAAAGCTGTCATCAAAGATCAGGCAACTCTGTATGATGTGATTATCGATTCGGATAGAATCCCTATTCAGGAAGCTATTCAGCATATGGAAAATGGTGACATTGTAGCATCTGACCCGCTGCTTGCCAAAGCTGAGAAAATGCTTGATGGAGATATAGAAGGCATGTACCGATTAAAAGATGCCTTGGAGGAAGAATATGACTACGATTATATCGTCATAGATACCGCTCCATCTCTAAATATTGTATTGTACAACTGCCTCATCGCTGCAGATGAAGTTATTATCCCGGTTACTGCAGACGCTTA
>JAEEGF010499583.1_pt1 | contig 14992 bp, 14 predicted proteins | sample 9134171 | NCBI WGS metagenome assembly JAEEGF01 (sample SAMN16246542, study PRJNA631951) | gut metagenome | biome: gut microbiome; feature: rumen; material: AP-attached | host: Bos | place: Iran: Karaj | collected 2018-10 | reverse complement strand
ACTATGTCATCCAGCTCGGAGGTGTCGATGTCCTGCGCCCTGCCCTCGTCGCACTTGGCGGCGACTGCCGGATCGAGCGGAAGGCGCGCGGTCTTGAGTATGCCGTACTCCTCGGCGAGCTCCTCGAGCCTGCTCTTTCCGAAGATGTAGTGTTTGCTTCCGCAGTCCGGGCACTGGAAATAGGACATGTTCTCCACAACGCCGATGACAGGGATGTTCATGAGAGCGGCCATCTTGACGGCCTTGCCCACGATCATGCCGACCAGGTCCTGCGGCGAGGTTACGACGACTATGCCGCTCACGGGCAGGGACTGGAAGACGGTCAGGGGCACGTCGCCGGTCCCCGGGGGCATGTCGACGAACATGTAGTCGATATCGCCCCAGATGACGTCGCTCCAGAACTGCTTGACGACTCCGGCGATGACGGGTCCTCTCCAGACCACGGGATCGTCCGCGCTCGGCAGCATGAGGTTGACGGACATGACCTTGATGCCGTTCTCGGTGACGGCGGGGATGATGCCCTCCTCGCTGGCTCCGACTATGCCATTGAGCCCGAACATCTTCGGGATGGACGGGCCGGTCAGATCGGCGTCGAGTATGGCGACGTTTCTGCCGCCCTTGGCCATGGCGCTGGCCAGCATGGAGGTGACGAGGGACTTGCCCACGCCGCCCTTGCCGCTGACGACGCCAATTACTTTCTTTATATTTGACTGTTTGTTGGCGGGCTCGAGGAAGCTCTCGGGAGCTGTCCTGTCCGCGCAGTTTTCCGCGCAGTGCTCGCAGTTGTGATCGCAATTCTGTGCCATGTTTCCTCCTGATAGATCGCCGCATCCGGCTATACGCGCCATTATACCACACTGCGCGCCGCCCGCAAGTGTGCTATCTGTTAAAGCGCATCAGCGGCTCTTAATACCACATAATTCGCTAACTCGACGATTGAAAAAACTTGATAATCAGTGTATCATATATCAGATAGTTTTAAAGTCGCTCAGAGTGCCTTCCAGCGAGGGCATTTTAGTGCGTATTTTATAGCGAAAGGAGCCATATTAGATGAAATTTAGCTACTATCCCGGCTGTACTCTTTCGGCCAAGGCTAAAGACCTTGATGAGTACGGCCGCAAGGCGGCTGAAGCTCTCGGCATCACGCTGGAGGAACTGCCCGAATGGCAGTGCTGCGGTGCTGTGTATCCCAACGCGACGGACGAGATAGCCACCAGGCTGTCCTCTGTCCGCGCTCTGAGCAAGGCTAAGGAAGCCGGCCAGACTCTGGTCACGCTCTGCTCGGCCTGCCATCACGTGATCAAGCGCGTGAACGGAGATATGCAGAACAACATCGAGATCCGCCAGAACGTGAACGCCTACCTCCACACCATGGAGGGAGCCGAGCCCTACGAGGGCGACGCTAAGGTGATCCACTACCTCGAGATGCTCAGAGACTGCGTAGGATTTGACACCCTCAAGTCCAAGGTGGTCAATCCGCTCAAAGGAAAGAAGATAGGCGCCTACTACGGCTGCCTCCTTCTCAGACCGGGCAAGGAGATGCAGATGGACGATCCCGAGAATCCGACCATCCTCGAGGACTTCATCAGAGCGATCGGAGCGGAGCCCGTCTACTACGGGATGAGGAACGAGTGCTGCGGCGGATACATCACCGTCGAGGACAAGGACCAGGCCAAAAAGCGCGTCAACGCCATCACCGGCAACGCCAGGAACAGCGGCGTCGACATGCTCATCACCGCCTGCCCCCTCTGCCACTACAACCTCAAGAAGAACGCCGACGAGCCGCTGCCCGTCTACTACTTCACTGAACTGCTGGCCGAAGCGCTCGGCGTCAAATAGAAGGGAGAAGCCATGAAAACAGAGGACATGATCAAAGAGATCACCCGAATCTCCGGCGGAAACCCTGCCAAGTGCATGAAGTGCGGCAAATGCTCCGGCGCCTGCCCCGCTTACGACGAGATGGACTACCATCCCCATCAGTTCGTCAACATGGTGCTCGACGGACGCATCGAGGAGCTCGCGGGATCCAAGGGGATCTGGAACTGCCTCAGCTGCTTCGCCTGCCTCGAGCGCTGCCCGAGAAGCGTAGAACCGGCGAGGATCATCGAAGCCGTTCGCGTCGTGACCCTCAGAAAGGCCGGCGCCAACCACCTCAAGCCGGATGACATCCCCGCCCGCCTGGACGACGATATCCCGCAGCAGGCTATCACGAGCGCCATGCGCAAGTACGCGAAGTAGTGAGGTGAGAAGATGCAAAGAATAGGTGTATTTGTCTGCTGGTGCGGTTCCAACATCGCCGCGACGGTAGACGTAGAGGCGGTAGCCGACGCTCTTTCCAAGGAGCCGGGCGTCGTATTCGCCACCAATTATCAGTATATGTGCTCCAAGTCCGGACAGGACATGATCAGGGAGAAGATCAAGGAACTGGGCCTCACCGGCGTAGTGATCTGCTCCTGCTCCCCGCGCATGCACGAAGCCACCTTCAGGAAGACCTGCGAGAGCGCCGGCCTGAACCCCTACATGGTGGAGATCGCCAACATCCGCGAGCAGGTATCCTGGGTCCACAAGGACAAGGCCGTCGGCACCGAGAAGGCTATCATCCTCGGAAGAGCCGCCATCGCCAAGGTCCAGCTCAACACCCCGCTGATCGCGGGACAGACTCCTGTCACCAAGAGAGCCCTCGTCATCGGCGGCGGCATCGCCGGTATCCAGACCGCTCTGGACATCGCCGACGCGGGCTTCCCCGTAGACATCGTCGAGAAGAATCCGACCATCGGCGGAAAGATGGCCCAGCTCGACAAGACCTTCCCGACCCTCGACTGCGCCGCCTGCATCCTCACCCCGAAGATGGTGGACGCCGGACAGAACGAGAACATCCGCATCCTGAGCTACTCCGAGATCGAGGACGTCAAGGGCTACATCGGCAACTTCGACGTCAAGATCCGCAGGAAGGCCAGATACGTAGATGAAGAGAAATGCACCGGCTGCGGCACCTGCATGGAGAAGTGCCCGATGAAGAAGGTCCCCAACGAGTTCAACATGGGACTCGACAACAGGACCGCGATCTACATCCCCTTCGCCCAGGCCGTGCCCAAGGTAGCGACCATCGACGCGAACTACTGCCTCAAGCTGAACACCGGCAAGTGCGGCATCTGCTCCAAGGTATGCCTCGCTGACGCCGTCGACTACGAGCAGAAGGACGAGATCCTCGAGGAGAAGTACGGCGCCATCGTCGTAGCGACCGGATTCAACCCGATCAGCCTCGAGAAGTTCGACGAGTTCGCCTACAGCCAGAGCCCCGACGTGGTATCCTCGCTCGAGTTCGAGCGCCTGATGAACGCGGCCGGCCCGACCGGCGGCACCCTGCTCAGGCCCTCCGACAAGACTCACCCGCACACCATCGTGTTCGTGCAGTGCGTGGGTTCCCGCTGCGACGCTTCCGCTGAGAAGGGCAAGGAGTACTGCTCCAAGATCTGCTGCATGTACACCGCCAAGCACGCCATGCTGACCCGCGAGAAGTATCCCGACACCGAGGTCTACGTCTTCTACATCGACGTCCGTACCCCGGGCAAGGGCTTCGACGAGTTCTACAGGCGCGCCGTCGAGCAGTACAACGTCCATTACATCAAGGGCATGGTAGGCAAGGTCGTACCCGAGGGCGGCAAGCTCAAGGTCCAGGCCTCCGACCTGCTCGACAACAGGCAAATCCACATCGACGCCGACATGGTGGTGCTCGCCGCCGCCATCGAACCCGACAAGAGCGCGAGACCTCTCGCGACCAAGCTCACGGCTTCCATGGACACCAACGACTTCTTCACCGAGGCTCACCCCAAGCTCCGTCCCGTCGAGAGCCCGACTGCGGGCATCTTCCTCTCCGGCACCTGCCAGGGACCGAAGGACATCCCCGAGACCGTAGCCCAGGCCGGAGCCGCGGCTTCCAAGGTCATCAGCCTCCTCGTCAAGGACAACCTCGTAGGCAACCCCTGCGTGGCCAAGCCGGACGAGCTCATGTGCAACGGCTGCTCCAGCTGCGAGAAGGTCTGCCCCTACGGCGCTATCACCTACGAGGATAAGCCCTTCAGAGGACCCAACAGGACCACGCTCATCCGCCGCGTAGCGGTCGTCAACCCGGCGGTATGCCAGGGCTGCGGCGCCTGCACGGTAGCCTGCCCGAGCGGAGCCATGGACCTCCTCGGCTTCTCCAACAGACAGATCATGGCGGAGGTAGACGCGATATGCAAGTAGATAAGAATTGGACTCCCACCATCGTAGCGTTCTGCTGCAACTGGTGTTCCTACGCGGGCGCGGACCTGTCCGGAAACAACAGGCTCAGCTATCCCGCCAACGTTAAGATCATCCGCATCCCCTGCTCCTGCAGGCTGAACCCGATGTTCATCCTCAGGGCCTTCCAGCGCGGAGCCGACGGAGTCATCCTCTGCGGATGCCACCCCGGCGACTGCCACTACACCACGGGAAACTACTACGCCAGAAGGCGCATGACCCTGCTCTTCTCCATGCTCGACTATCTGGGCATCGAGAAGGAGCGCACCCGCGTCGAATGGGTCTCCGCCGCTGAAGGCGCCAAGTTCGCGGCTACCATGAACGAGTTCGTCGAAGCCGTGACTGCCCTCGGTGAGAACAAGAGATTGGAGGACTTCAGATGCAAGCAGTGATCAAGAAAAAAGCGATCGAGCTCCTCGAGAGCGGCACGGTGAACAGAGTCCTCGGATGGAAGGCCGGAGAATTCTTCTACGACCTCACCCCCGCGGTCTTCACCACTCCCGAGCAGATCGAGAAGGACTTCGTTTACAGCGTCTTCTCCGGCGCCAACATGTCCAAGTATCTTATAGATGAAAGCAAGAAGGAGGGCAAGGTCGCGGCCTTCATCAAGCCCTGCGACGGCTATTCCTTCGTTCAGCTCCAGAAGGAGCACAGGATCGTCCGCGAGAACATCTACGCCGTAGGCCTCGCCTGTGACGGAATGTGCGACATGCGCGAGATCCGCGAGGCCGGCATCAAGGGCGTCACCTCCGTCGAGGAGGACGGCGAGACCCTGAAGATCGGCACCATCTACGGCGAGAAGACCATGGCCAAGAAGGACGCCCTCCTCGAGAGATGCGTCCACTGCAAGAGCAAGAAGGTCGTGGACTGCGACGAGATGATCGGCGAGAACGGCGAAGAGAACCGCGACTGCGGCAGATTCGACGAGGTCGAGAAGCTCGAGGCCATGAGCCCCGACGAGAGGTTCGCCTTCTGGCGCTCCCAGCTCTCCCGCTGCATCCGCTGCAACGCCTGCAGAGAGGTCTGCCCCGCCTGCAGCTGCGTAAAGTGCGTATTCGACAATCCCAACTCCGGCATCGCCCAGAAGGCCGCCGCGAGCGATTTCGAAGAGAACAACTTCCACATCATCAGGGCCTTCCACGTAGCCGGCAGGTGCACCGACTGCGGAGAGTGCTCCAGGGTCTGCCCCGAGCACATTCCTCTCCACCTGCTCAACCGCAAGTTCATCAAGGATATGAACGAGCTGTACGGCTTCTACCAGGCCGGCGCGGACTTCGAGTCCAAGCCGCCCGTGATGAACTACACCACGGGTGACGCCGAGCCCTCGATCGTTTACGCGAGAGGAGGCGACAAGTAATGAAAAAGATCTCCAAAGCAAAGATAGACGAGCTGTTCAAGGCGATCTCCGCGAAGGAGACCCTCTACATCCCCGTGGATGACTCCGAGGGACAGGCCGCCTTCATCCCCTACGCCGAGGGACTCAAGATGAGCGAGGACCTCAACACCGTAAGGAGCGCGAAGGACCTCTTCTTCCCGCAGGTCGAGAGCCTCGTCAACTTCAAGATGGACGGCAAGCACATCGAGATAATCGACGCCGCCACCGAGAAGAAGCCCTTCGTCATCTTCGGCGTCAGGGCCTGCGACGCGAGGAGCTTCGACATCCTCGACAGAGTCTTCTACTACGCCGAGCCCAAGGACAGCTTCTACATCGAGCGCAGGGACAAGAGCACCGTCGTGACTCTCGCCTGCAACGCGCCCGAGGAGACCTGCTTCTGCGGAGCCTTCGGCATCGATCCGGCTGAGCCCGCCGGCGACGTGAGCGCCTGGCAGGACGGCGAGAGCTTCTTCTTCAAGGCCAACACCGAGAAGGGCGAGGCTCTGCTCGCGGGACTTCCCCTCGAGGACGCCGCCGATGACGCGGCCGATAAGGTCAAGGAAGACATCAGAAAGATCACCGCGATGCTCCCGCTCAAGGATCTCGACCTCTCCAAGTTCGGACCGGGAAAGACCCAGGAACTATTCAACGACCCCGCCTGGGCGACTCTCTCCGAGAGCTGCCTCGGCTGCGGAACCTGCACCTTCGTCTGCCCGACCTGCCAGTGCTTCGACATCAGGGACTTCGACGGAGGCAAGGAGATCCGCCGCTACCGCTGCTGGGACAGCTGCATGTACTCCGACTTCACCCAGATGTCGGCTGGACAGCCCAGGCCCACGCAGAAGGAGCGCTTCCGCCAGAGATTCATGCACAAGCTCGTGTACTATCCCGACATGCATGAGGGACTGTTCTCCTGCGTCGGCTGCGGCAGATGCCTCAGAAAGTGCCCGATCCACATGAACATAGTCAAAGTTATAAAGACCATCGGGGAGGAGAAATAATGTACGAAGATGCTTTGATCCCCAAGCTGGGAGTAGTGACTCAGATCAGAGTCGAGACCCCGGACGTAAAGACCTTCCGCGTCGTCGGGGCTGACGGAAAGAAACCCTTCGTGCACATCCCGGGACAGTGCGCAATGCTCTCGATCCCCGGAGTGGGCGAGGCCCTCTTCTCCATCACCTCTTCCCCCACGGTGGAAGAATACATCGAGTTTTCGATCAAGAAGTGCGGCTGCGTCACCGACTGGCTCCACTCCATGGAACCGGGTCAGAACGTGACCATCAGAGGACCCTACGGAAACGGCTTCCCCGTCGACACCGACTTCGTCGGCAAGGACCTCCTCTTCGTCGCCGGCGGCATCGGGCTCGCCCCGCTGCACTCGGTCATCAACTACTGCCGCGCGCACAGAGAGAAGTACGGACAGATCGACGTCGTGTACGGATCCCGTTCGATGGGAGATCTCGTTGACTACAAGGAGATCCTCGACGACTGGATGAAGGAAGACGGAATCAACGTGCACCTCACGATCGACAACCCGCAGCCCGAATGGGACGGCCACGTCGGCTTCGTGCCGAACTACGTGACCGAGCTCAAGCCGGACATCTCCAAGACCGTCGTCATGTGCGGTCCTCCGGTCATGATCAAGTTCACCCTCGCGGGACTCATGGACCTCGGATTTGACAGGAAGAACATATACACGACGCTCGAGCTCAGGATGAAGTGCGCTATCGGAAGATGCGGACGCTGCAATATCGGAAGCAAGTTCGTCTGCAAGGACGGCCCGGTATTCCGTTTCGACGAGCTGGACGAGCTCCCCAACGAGTATTAGTCATAGAGACAGATTGGAGACTGAAAAATGGAACAAATGGTAACAGTTTACCTCTTCGGAAAGGAGCATAAGGTACCCGAGAGCCTCACCATCATGGAGGCCATGGAATACTCAGGCTACAAGCTCGTCAGAGGCTGCGGATGCCGCAACGGTTTCTGCGGAGCCTGCGCCACTCTCTACCGCATCAAGGGCCAGAAGGAGCTCAAGACCGCTCTGGCCTGCTCCGCCAAGGTCGAGGACGGAATGTACATCGCTACCCTCCCGTTCTTCCCGCTCGTAAAGGAGCAGTATGACCTCAACGAGCTCAAGCCCAACCAGCAGGTCATGATGCAGCTCTATCCCGAGATCTACGCCTGCGTAGGATGCAACGCCTGCACCAAGGCCTGCCCGCAGGAGCTCAACGTAATGCAGTACATCGCCTACGCTCAGAGAGGCGAGTTCGAGAAGTGCGCCGAGGAGTCCTTCGACTGCGTGATGTGCGGCATCTGCTCCACCCGCTGCCCGGCTCAGATCTCTCACCCGCAGGTCGCGATGCTCGCCAGAAGACTCAACGGCAAGTACATCGCTCCTCACTGCGACCACCTCGACGACATGGTCAGAGAGGTCAGGGACGGCCAGATCGAGGACCTCATCCAGGCTGTCATGAACAAGCCGATCGAGGAGATCAAGGAACTCTACAACACCCGTGAGATCGAGAAGTAAGGAGGCCGGGAATGTATCAGGATAAGGAAATGCTCGCTTCGATCAAGAAGGTCGAAGCCAAGAGAGCTGAGAACATCAAGCTCGACCCCCGCAGGATGACCGCCGAGGAGAAGGAAAAGCTCCTCGCCACCTATCATCCCGATTACAAGGAAGATCAGTTCAAGCAGCTGGTCATCGGCCCCAACAAGGGCGAGAAGGTCCCCACCGAGCTCAATCAGCTCCTCCAGGGCAAGTCCCGCATCGCGGGTCTCGACCTCGATCTGACCGCTCCCAAGTATGACGTCGACGTGCTCATCATCGGCGGCGGCGGAGCCGGATGCTCCTGCGCCATCGAGGCCACCAACGCCGGCGCCAACACCATGATCGTCACCAAGCTCAGGATCGGAGACGCGAACACCATGATGGCTGAGGGCGGCATCCAGGCTGCCGACAAGCCCAACGATTCGCCCGCCCAGCACTTCCTCGACGCTTACGGCGGCGGACACTTCGCCGCTCAGAAGGACCTGCTCTACAAGCTGGTCATGGAAGCTCCGGAAGCCATCCAGTGGCTCTCCGAGCTCGGAGTCGAGTTCGACAAGGCCCCCGACGGGACCATGATCACCACCCACGGCGGCGGCACCTCCAGGAAGAGGATGCACGCGGCCAAGGACTACTCCGGTGCCGAGATCATGAGGACCCTCAGAGACGAGGTCCTCAGCAGAGGCATCCCCGTGCTCGACTTCACCGCCGCGATCGAGCTCATCAAGGACGACGAGGGCAAGTGCGCCGGCGCCGTTCTCATGAACATGGAATCCGGCGAGATCTACATCGCCAGAGCCAAGTGCGTAGTCATCGCCACCGGCGGTGCCGGAAGACTCCACTATCAGGGCTTCCCCACCTCCAACCACTACGGCGCCACCGCTGACGGCCTGATCCTCGCCTACAGGGCGGGCGCCAGGCTCCTCTACCCGGACACCATTCAGTATCACCCGACCGGCGTAGCCTTCCCGGCTCAGATCTACGGCGCCCTCGTTACCGAGAAGGTCCGTTCCGTAGGAGCCATGCTCGTCAACAAGGACGGCGAGGTCTTCATGAACCCGCTCGAGACCAGAGACGTCTCCGCGGCTTCCATCATCAGAGAGTGCACCGACAGGGGCAAGGGCGTCAAGACCCCGCAGGGTTACGCTGTCTGGCTCGACACCCCGATGATCGAGGAGAAGTTCGGAGCCGGGACCATCGAGAAGAGGATCCCCGCAATGCTCCGCATGTTCATGAGATTCGGCATCGACATGAGGAAGGAGCCCATCCTCGTATATCCGACTCAGCACTATCAGAACGGCGGCATCAAGATCACCGCTGACGGCATGAGCGATATCGAGAACCTCTACGTCGCTGGCGAGGCCGTCGGAGGCATCCACGGCCGCAACAGGCTCATGGGCAACAGCCTCCTCGACATCATCGTGTTCGGAAGGAACGCCGGACGCAGCGTAGGCGCGAAGTTCAAGAGCGTCAAGCTCGGAAAGCTCACCCTCGACCACGTCGCCGCGTACGAGAAGGAAAGAGCTGCCGCCGGCATCACCGACGACACCCTCTCCCCGAAGCTCCTCCCCGACTACACCAGAGTCGAGAAGCCCGCTATCGATCCCGACCTCAGATAATCGGGAAAACGCGCCAAAGCCCGCCCGGCGCGCCGGATGATCCGGAGCCCGGGGAGCCGCGGACAAAACGCATGATAATGCCGGCAGCCTTATGACTGCCGGCATTGTAGTACACAGCGAAAGGAATACCATGAAAGGACTCAAGGGAAGATATCTGCTCGTTCTTATCGCGCTCTGCGGGATCATGGCGGCGAGCGGAGGGCTCACCGTCAACGTCGCGGGGCTGTTCTTCAGCCCCATGAGCGAGGAGTTCTCCGTAGGCAGAGGCTCCATAGCCCTTGGAATGACCATATGCAATCTGGCGGGAAGCTTCGCCGGGCTCGCCGTGGGCAGAGTCGTCAGGTCCGAGCGCTTCCGCCCAGCAGTCCTGGCAGGCAGCGCCGTGACCGCCGGAGCCAGCGCCCTGCTCGGCCTCACGCGGGGGCTCGTCTCCCTGTATCTGCTGCAGGCAGTCAGAGGCGTCTCCACCGGCCTTGTGGGGATGGTGCTCGCCACCATGATGCTGAACAACTGGTTCCGCTCCGGGGCGGGACTCTTCACGAGCATAGTCATGGGCTTCAGCGGCCTCGCTTCCGCCCTGTTCTCTCCCGTCCTCTCAGGCATCATCCAGTCTCACGGCTGGAGAGCCGCGTACTTCGCTTCGGCGGCGCTGATCGTCCTTTTCAGCCTCCCCGTCGTGCTCTTTCCGATAGGTCTCAAGCCCGCCGACATAGGGATGGAGCCCTTCGGCGAGGAGCCCATGCGGGCGGGAGGCGCGCGGCCGGCTGAGGCGCCTTCTCCCATCAGAAGGGACCTGCTCGTCCTCTGCCTGCTGTACGCGGTGCTCACGGGCTTTCTTCCGACAGTCGTCCAGCACCTGCCCGGCATAGCCGAGTCATACATGCTCGCTGCCTCGGTCGGGGCAGCCATGCTCTCGGTCGGGATGATCGCCAACACCGGCGGCAAGCTCATAATAGGCGTGCTCGTCGACAGGCTCGGGACCAGGCTCTCCGTGCTCATCATGAGCTGCGCCGTCGCCCTCGGGGTGGTCTCCGTCATGACCGTGAGGAACGCCGCGGGCATGCTCGCCGGAGCCGCACTCATCGGCTTCGCCTACTCTCTCTGCACGGTCGGCATAGTCATGACCGTCAGGGACAGCTTCGGAGCCGCCAACTACGGCCTCGTCTACCCCAAGGCCAGCCTCTGCATGACGGTGACCTACGCCCTGGGCTCGTCCCTGATCGGCTTCGTCTACGACGCCACGCGCTCTTATGCCCCCATACTCTGGCTCATACTGGCCGTGCTCGCCGGCACCGCTTCTGTCACTCTCGCGATATACGCCAGAAAGGGCGTCTGATCCATGGAAAAGCATCCCTTCGGAAGCATACGCTACAACGCCATAGGGCCATGGCTGAAGCAGCGCTTCGGGAAAAGAGCCGTCAAGCTCTCCCTGAGCGGCGGCTTTTCATGCCCTAACCGCGACGACACGAAAGGGACCGGAGGCTGCAGCTTCTGCCTCGGCGGGAGCGGCGAGTTCGCCTCCGCCGCCGGCCCCAAAAGCGTCGCGCAGGCCATGGACGCCCAGGCCGCCCTGCTCAGCCGCAAGTGGCCGGACGCGAAGTACATCGCCTACTTTCAGAGCTACACCGAGACCTACGCCCCGGCGGAAAGACTCAGGGAGCTCTGGGAGAGCGCCCTCTCCCGCCCGGACGTCGCGGGACTCGCGGTCGCGACGAGGCCGGACTGCCTTGGACTGAGAGCGGAAGGCTGCGCAGCTGCCGGCGCGAACGCAGCGGACGGATCGCAGGAAAGCTACGATATACTCGATCTCCTCAGCGAGATGAACGGCAGGACCTTCCTGTGGGTGGAGCTCGGCCTTCAGACCGCAAGGCAGGAGAGCGCGGACGCCTTCAACCGCTGCTTCGCCAACTCCGAGTTCGAGGCCGCCTGCCGCGCCCTCAGCGCCCGCGGGATACGCTTCGTAGTGCATCTCATACTCGGACTTCCCGGCGAGAGCCGCGAAGACATGCTGGCCTCGGCCCGCTACGCCGCCTCATTCAAGCCCTTCGGGATAAAGCTCCACATGCTGCACCTAATGCGCGGAACGCCCATGGGAGAGGAGTGGCTGAGAGAGCCCTTCCCCCTGCTTAGCCTCGATGAATACGTAGGCACGGTCTGCGACATACTCGAGGAGCTGCCGCAGGACATCACCGTGCACAGGCTCACCGGAGACGCCCCGAAAGACGCTCTCATCGCCCCGGACTGGACCGGAGACAAGCACGCGGTGCTCAACGCGGTACAGAAAGAACTCAAGAGGCGCGGGAGCTTCCAAGGATGCCGCGCGTAAGGCGGGCAGCCCTGAAGGCTCTGCCGGAGAGACCGGCAGACTTGAAAGACCGACCGGTATTTGCCCGGAAGGCCAATTCAATCAGAGGTAGAATTCTCTCAATCATCTCGTTATTAACGGATCGATTCTCTTACAGTATCGTGTAATCGCGGGCCGCAAGAATCGCAGTAATAATGAACGACTGAGGATCAGACTATGGACACATTGAAAATCGGACAGTATATCCAGCATTTACGTAAGGCTGCCGGCATGACACAGAAAGAACTGGCAGAGAAGCTGAGCATTTCTTTTCAGGCCGTCTCAAAATGGGAGAACGGGGATACGCTTCCCGATACCGGTATTCTTCTCGATCTGTGCGATATACTGAACACAACGGCAGACAAGCTGCTCAACGGAGGCAGCCTCGCGGCAGGCGAGCGCAGGCTTATGAGGCTTGAGGACGTTACAACGGGCTTTCAGTATATGGAAAGCATAGGAAAGCTTTTCGGCGAAGACTGCACTTTTTTCGTTGGCATGATCGAGGGGATCAACGAAAAAATGAATATCGACCTTTTGACCTACCTGAAGGATCCCATGACCCGGGAGGTGATGTACGCGGAGGTGCTGATCCAGGGGATACTTTCCGGACGTACCGTGGATATGGACGAAATTGAGGCGAACTTCCAAAACGAAAAGATGGTGAAGGTGATCCGGCGCTACCTTGCCAAAGCAAACGGGAATTGAAAAAGCAGGCGGGCTGTCCCGCCTGCTTTTTAATGATCATGAAACAGCTTCCTGCCCTACGGAATACGACCATTTTCCGTCAGCGTTCTTCCGGGCAGTGCACTGGCCGAAGAAATACGCTCCCAGTCCGCTGCGCCATTTCTGAGCGTCGAACGACGTGAGCTCGGGAGCCGGAGCCCCTTCAGGCACGGCGGGAAGATTCCACTCGGCGTCCTCGTTTGTCTTTATCGAGAAGAACAAGCCGTCTTCCCAAAAGAGATGTTCTTTGTCGATATAACCCTGTTCGCAGAGCTCTTCCCAGGTTCCCGCGATGTACGGAAGATCGTGTCTTGAAGCGAACTCACTCATCACGCTGTCTTTTTCCTCTTCCGTCAGATGAGAAAGCCCGGACAGATCGATGCCGATCTGGGATATTTCATTGTTCAAGCCGGAATCGACGTCCCACAGATCTTCCAACACCGCCAGATACAGCTCGCAGACGTCTTCCCTGACTGCTGCGGCGCTGTCGTCGGGGTCATCGGGCTCGCCGGGACTGTCGGCTGCGCCGGCCGCGCCTGCAGCCGGCTCACCCTCAGCCGTCTTTGCTCCGCAGCCGGCCAAAGACAACGCGAGTAAAAGGCAGAGAACGAATACGGCGATCCTTTTCATTCCGATCCCCTTTCTGTTGAGACTTCAGCCTGTACAGGCTTAAAGGCTGCGCCCTACTTCACCAGCTGTCCGCTGAACAGGAGCTCCGGAGCCTCGCTGTCCGTTATCAGGAAGAAGCTGAACGGCCTGTCGGCGATGAACTCCTTCGGATCCTCCGGAGGCATCGCGGCTCCGGCGGCCATCATCATGGCGGTGACCGCGGCGGCCTCTATGCCCTCCTCGTCGAGCCTGATCTTCGACTTCTGGATTATGTCGGAGATGTACCAGAGCTCGCCGCCCTCGATCATGGCGGAGAAGTCCGCCCTGCCGTTGGGATCGAACGGGAGCTCGGCGCCCCTGAGCTTCAGAAGAGCAGGGAGCTCTCCCGCGCTGAAGGAGCTCTCTATCTCGAACTTGGGGAGCATGATCCTGACCTGAGTGTACTCGGCGGCGTTCATCTTGGCCGCGAGATCTTCGGCGCTTCCGAGCACGAAGACCGCGTCGACCCCGCCCCTCATGGGCAGGATGACGAGCTTGCAGCCCTCATCCTCGTAGTAGAGCGTATCCCTCCGGGCGTTCATGAAGTCCTTCTGCACCTTGCTTCCGTCCGCGCAGATGAAGTCTCCCGGCTCGGTGCCGAACTTGGAGAACTCGTCGATCCAGCTCGACCTGAGATACAGCGCGTTGACGAGCACCGCGCAGCTCTTCGAGAGATCGGAGGCGATGGCCGGGATCATCCCGTTCGTCGCCTCGTCCACCCAGCGGTTGACCTGGCCAGTGATCTCCTCCGGGGAAGCCTCGAACGCTCCGGCGCCGAGCTCACCCTCTATCTTCGCCTTGTATCCGGGAACGAGGCTGCCCTCGTAGGCCGCGTTCTTCCAGAAGGAGTTCGCGATCCTGAAGGCTCCGTCCGGCGCCTTCGCGTCGGGTCCGAGCCACTGCCTGTCTCTCTCGAAGCGCTCCTTCTGCAGCTCCAGGTCCTCCGCGAAGCGCTCGATGTCCGCGCTCACGCCGCGGTACCAGGCGTACATCTCCTCCTCGTCCGCGAAGGCCGCGGCCTTGAGCAGCTGTTCCTTGGTCTCGCCCTCCGCGCCAGCTATGGCGAGCGCCAGCGCCGCCCTGAACGATGTCGGGGAGATCATGTAGTTCTCCTGCGCGTAGCCCGCAGCCTCCACGTAGGCCGCGAATTCGTCGGCGAATCCGCCGAAGCCGGTGTTTCTCACGTTCAGATCATCCATGCTTATCTCCTCTCCCGATCCCTCTGCTGCGCCGCCGTCCGGAACATCGCTGTTTTCGCCGGACCCCTGGCCGGCCTGGGAAGTCTGCCCCGGATCTGCCTGAGGCTCCTTAGCTCCCGCTCCGCAGCCCGCCAGCGATATCGCCAGAGCCAGCGCAAGCAGCAGCGCCAGCCCCCTTCTCAATGCTCTCATAGCCTTCCTCCTCCGTCAGCGCATGTAGTCCTTGGGATCCACAGGCACACCGTTCTCCCTCAG